>Ga0123354_10000571_pt1 | contig 38106 bp, 24 predicted proteins | sample TergutLab28metaG_2_FD_97872 | JGI IMG/M metagenome (GOLD analysis project Ga0123354, IMG submission 97872) | Labiotermes labralis P4 segment gut microbial communities from Petit-Saut dam, French Guiana - Lab288 P4 | ecosystem: Host-associated > Arthropoda: Insects > Digestive system > Gut ... | reverse complement strand
GTCGCTGTACCTCGCTAATGTTTTCAAACTTAAAGTACCACTTCAGCACTGCCTTCCGTTCTTCAAACGACAATCTTGCTCCAGCCATGTTGGGTCACTGTCTTAATGATTAAGGGCATCAGCACCTGTGCCATTTGTTGAGAAAACAGTATATTACACTCTCACCCTGAAATAAAAATTTCATTTACATTTATTCCAAAGATATTGATGAGTAAAGAGTGTATACATTTTTTTGGGCCACTCTGTATATTAACCGAAAACAACAAAACATTTGCTTAATTTCAAATTAAAACATTAATTAAACTACATTAACTTTCCCAGGCCCGAGGCTAGCTAGCTAGCTTTGCTGCTAAGGATGGATGAGTCGATCGGATCCTTCTGTTCCCACTGTCGGCAGGCATAGTCCAGGCAGTTTAACGCGTGCCAGCAGTAGCCTTCGGAAACAAACTATGTTGGTTCAAATCCCACTATCGGCATATTTCTTTATGTAGCCCAGGCAGTTGAACACGTGCTAGCAGTAGCCTTCAGAACCCACAACACTCACAAAAGACAGACATCCATGCCCCCCGTGGGATTCAAACCCACAAACTCAGCAGGCGAGGGGCTGTAGACCACCCGGCCACTGGGACCGGCGAAGTATCACACTTACGCATAGAAAATGATAATTAATACTTTAGCCCTTAAAAGGGCTTTTTGCAGAAATTGACCCCTTTTATAAGAATTCCAGAACCCTTCTGCTTCGACCTATGATTTCATCCGTCGTGTCATGGATTGAATGTAATGCTTAGACACAGCAACTTCATCTCACACGTCTGACACGAGGGCCCATATCTCATCGCTATTTCTGGGAGGGAGGACAGGTCAGGTTTCCTGCATTGTCCTTTTCACCTCACTCCACATTTTCTCGATGGGGTTCATATCAGGCACTCGTGGTGGCCAGTCAAAGAGTTCGACGTCGGCCTGCTGCGATAGCCATTCTTGAACCACACGAGAATCATGAATGGAGAAGTGGTCTTGCTGTAAATGGATTATACCATTGGGATAAAGTATCCATACAGAACACACCGTTACGTTCTGCAAAATGTGCTGATAATGCAGGCCATCCTGGTGACCCTCTATACGATGGAAAACTCCAGCCCCTTCGTGGGAGATCCAGCCCCAACAGTGGACAGACACACGACCACTGCATCTGCAGGTATATTGCGGGTTGTAACGCTCTCCCTGAGGTCTGTAAACTAAATCCAGCACCTCATTTGCTTTCACTTTCAGTTTTATGACAGTATTCGTCTTGTAGAGGGATGCGGCTTCCACTTAACTCAGGGTTAATGCCTGTATTGTGACAGACAGGTCAGTATTCAGTTTTTGGTAATACCCTACCCTCCTTTTTCAACCATGATCAGCAGCAGATATCCTGTTTCGTCCACGGTTCTAAAATTGTGAATTACCATAATGCAGTTGCAGAATACGTTCCCTTCATTTGGCAGAAAATTGAAAGAAACTTACCTTAATTTAATAAGCGCAGTTCTTCATTGTCCTTGATTTTATTATTAGTAAAACATAAACATTTCAGTTTTCATAATCACCATCATCTGTAGCCAGTTAGACTTTTAAATACACAGTTCTTAAAATGTGTTATTGCCTACTAAAAGGCCACACGAAAGAAAAATTATGAACTTGTTCCAAAAGCTGAAATTAGAGTTGCACATTTTCCAACAATATTTTACTCCCCCACGCCACCCCTGAAACAAGGCGAGAGCAAAGCCACCATGGGTCCCAAGCACACCCATCATACTCGCACGTTCAACAATTCCCATCAGTAAATGTTTTCAATCGTACGGATACATAAAGAAATATGCCGATAATGGGACTTGAACCAACATAGTTTGTTTCCGTAGGCTACTCCTAGTACGCTTTCAACTGTCTGGGCTACATAAAGAAATATGCCGATCGTGGGACTCGAACCAACAAAGTCTGTTTCCGAAGGCCACTGCTAGCATGCTTTCAACTGCCTGGGCTACGTAAAGAAATATGCCGATAGTGGGCCTCGAACCAACATAGTTAGTTTCCAAAGGCTACTGCATACTCCTAGCACACGTTCAACTGCCTGGGCTACATAAAGAACTATGCCGATAGTGGGACTCGAACTAACATACTCCTAGCACGCATTCAACTGTCTAGGCTACATAAGAAATATGCCGATACTGGGATTTGAACCAACATAGTTTGTTTCCGAAGGCTATTGCTAGCATGCGTTCAACTGCCTGGGCTACATAAAGAAATATGCCGATAGTGGGATTCGAACCAACATAGTTTGTTTCCGAAGGCCACTGCTAGCACGCGTTCAACTGCCTGGACTACGCCTGCCAACAGTAGGAACAGAACGGTCCGACCGACTCATCCATCCTTAGCAGCAAAGCTAGCTAGCTAGCCTCACGCCTGGGAAAGTTAATGTAGTTTAATTAATGTTTTAATTTCAAATTAACCAAAAGTATTGTTGTCTTTGGTTAATATATACGTGGTGTGATTGATTGTAATGAATGGAAGACAGAGAAACGCCACGAATGCGCAAATATGGGGAATAAAAAAGACTCGAATTATGATGGCAACTGTACCGCACGTCACTGCCTGAGCGGGACGTACGAAATATCAGGCCAATGGATTTTTGTTCGACTGAGTGTACAGTCAATTTAAATATGTTCAGCACAAAAATATTCTTTGGTTTCAATGAGAGTACTTCTCCAGAATGCCTACTGCAATGAGTATGTTTCATTTATAACACTTGTTTGGACATGTATCTGCAACTATTTTTTAATCTTTATAAGTTAAACAAATAAAACTGACAACAAAGTGCTCTTCTGAAAGCATGGACAGTGAGAGAGAGTAACAGCTGTGGTCTCCTACAATCTCAAATACATACCTAGGAGTACACTGTTCCCAGGCTGTGATGGGCCTCAAACAAGACAATCAGCATGACAGCACACCCCCCCAAAAATGCAATGGGCATAATCATACAGTGTCAGTATAACATACTCACCACACAGCAGCTATCTGTTGAAGCCATGATGGCAAGTTACCCGTCATAATAACAAGTGGATCTTGAAGCTGTCGACTTGCTTTTGCAGCGATCTTGCTGTTCACAAACTCCTACAAACAGAAACAAAACATGTCAAGTTTTCATTCTCTCTGTAGCTACATATATGCATGCCTGACTTAAGTCATGGTGATTCAGAACTAGATTTATTGAACATCCTAGGTATAACACATAAGTACTGTTTTTAGATAATTATATTTCAAACATGAGATTTACAAGAACAAAAAGAAATATTAAGATGTATGAATTTTAGTAACAGCAATTTATGATAGCATGAAGAGCAATATCATACGTACATGCTATTCAGTTGTTCCCTTGTAACTAAAGAAATACCCTTTGTGACGCAAGAAGAACTTTAAAAAAAATGCGGTGGATACTAAAAGAAAACTTTCACTGACATACTGTTGCATATGGTGATCATTAACAAATACACCCAATATTAAAAAATATCTGAACCAGGCACTTCCCAAACATAAACAAAACATTTTACCACCGAACTGTATCTGCTTTGGATGACAGCCACTATCACTATACATACACCTGTACATAACTGTGAGTGTAAGCATCACTATTCAAACTTTCAGTGACTGATAAAGCAAGTAATTCAACCTGTACTCCAAGGATTTGACCTCCAGACTTTCAAAATGTGACAGACAAGTTCACAGGAAAATCCCTGAATCCACTATACACACCTGCTGACTCAGAATAGGCACATATTCCACACCAGGATACAGTGTGCCCCAGTATCTGTTGAGAGCATGGAGCACTCGCAATAGGCACAGAACTTCCAGTGAAGCATCTTGAATTGAAACTGTATCTGGAAGTTGTGAACTAAGAAATGGTTGCAATGGTGACTGTAGTTGTGGAACTACACCTTCTAAAGAAAAAAATGCCTTATCAGTTCAAGTCTATATTTTTCATACAACATACAGTGAAATTCTGTCCACCTTTTATGAAATTCCACATTTAGTGGACGGAATTGCAACTTGGGGACAAGCAGCACAGGATAGGGATGGATGGGTGGAAGGGAGCAACTAGGGAGGCACTTACCCTGCTTGGATAGTGGAGCCCCAGAGAGAAAAAAAAATTAGTGAATACTTCTTATGGTCAAAGTCTAATGAAGACAGCATACTATTTTTCCATATTTACTGTAGTATGATTTACTGAATAATCTGCATTGCATGCAACAAATTCTCAACTTTCCAAAACTTGTATTTCAATTCAGTGTAGTTGTGATTAAAATAATCACCATTCCATATTCTTTCTGCTGGAAACTGTTACAGCACAACTACAGTCTTTGGTATCAATGCTGGACTGTTCTCTTAGTGTTTATGTTACATCACCCATTCATTTCAGAGATTTGACATTACTGATTATGCAACTGTATATTTTTTTATATTCGTGTAGAAACATTTAACTATCACTAATTATGTCGACAAATTACTGTAGTCTTACCATACTTATAAATAGCAAGTCTTGTAAGGTGACAGTTTGTGATGAAGTTCTGCAAAACCACAATTTAGTAAAAACCACAATGTTATGTAAAAGAAACCTCTACATAGAGATGCAATAAACAGGCATCTCTCTGTATCTAGCAAATTTATACATCATATCCAGCATGGCTAGCACCCTGTTTGTGCACAAATTAATATGATTAGTTCAACTTTAATTTTCCATCTCAATAATATGCAGTATACTTATTAACGCTTGAGAATCATGAGAAATTTAGAAGTGTTACGAACTACATGAAACAGTTCTTCTTGAGAAACTAACACCTGCTCAGACTAAAGAAATTTTCCATTCTTTATGAATCTTTATGGCTACTTCTGGACCGTGTGTTCACACAGTCCAATCCTACACCAAATGAATCCAAGCTATATTCTCCCACATATTTCCCTTTAGATTTTTAACCAGAACTGTGCATGCATTCTTCATTTCTTCTTTAAAAATTAAAGTCATTACACAGTATAATATTAAATGAAGTCACATCATTATGGCTTAGAGGCTATAAATGCAATCTGGAGACATGCTGGGTATGGACTTGACTGGCAAATCTGTAGAATTTATGCACAATTCCATCTGTCTAATTGTGGCCACGTCAGAAGTGTAGTTTTCCCACTAACCCGCTATGAAAGGAGATGTGCTACTCACTTCCAGTCCCATACCTTAAAAACGTGGAATATATGACAAAAGATTCTGAACCTAAATTTGGAATTATCTTTATCATATTCCTTCAGAGCAAATATGTGAAAAAAAAATTTTCATCACTTTCCCACTTAGTTTCTAAAATTTGTATTTATATCTTTCTCATTTTAAATGGAATGTCAAGATTTATAGTAGGCCTACATAAAGTTTCTAAAATAAAATCTGGCAACACTTTTTCACATCATAAATCAAAGACAAGCATACCACGATTAAGACAAAAAAAAGAAAAGGTCTCAAATGTTAGTGTTAAGTAAAGTCAAATGTTACCTCGTGCATGAAACAAATTCTGTGTTCTTCAATCATAACAAAGATGTTATTTGCAAGAATTAAAATTCTGAGTAAGCCAACGGAAGGGGCACAAAGGGCCCATTAATTAAGGCCTAGGTGCATCAGAACTGTAAGGCCTCGAACCCAATCGTAAATAAATAAATCAATCAAGACAATAGAAATGGAATTGAATATGATAGTGCAAGGTAAATTAAGAGCAAATTTTTATCAAAAGGAACCACGGAGTTCACATAAAAGCCTGATGCATCTGAATGAGCTCCCAGCAAGTACTTTGTAATAGAAACTGTGTATCAGGACTTGTGTGTACAGGTGCCACATTGTTACATTGAAGTACATGGCAGAATAAAACAGTTACCATTCCAGAGGTCATCCCCTTTGCGACTACGGGAGTTGAGCTTTGTACTGGTGCCCTTGCCTTTCCGGCCAGGTGTACAGCTGGATCCTGGTTTACTGCTCAGATTGTTCTCCTCTTCAGGAACTGGCCTGCAAAGCCATGAATATAAACAAACGAAATTACAGGATTTCAATCTCAGTACATAAATAACAAAAATCTATGGCAGCTTGTATGCTCTAGGTAGAAAAGTCATTAAGATAAATGGTATGGTCAAAATATAAAAATAACTTTTTACTATTAAAAAACCAACTACTTGCACATACAAAGCATATGATACATACATACGACTTCCATCCTACATGTTTTGGCAGTTGACTGACATCAACACTTATTGTAAAATAAAAGGTATCAACGGATAACATGTTCAACTTAAAACTGGATACAAGTTTTTCAAAACCTCTACGAATATAGTCTCTTTCCCATCGCTCAGGCAGTCAAAGCCCGAGGCAATTGTGAACATTTCATAACATGGCCATTGTGTATGGTGAGGAGTTGTTAGCACCCAGCCCAAACCCTAAGCTGGAGGACCACCTCTTGTCGGCCGTCCATGACTCATTATTCAATATATCCACAGCTATCCTCCATATTGGAGGCTGTTGCTCCATCCACAACCTGCAGACATGCCATGTTGTGGTGACAGGGACCCATTTATCATGTGTATGGTACTTAAATTTATTATTGTCCTGATTTACGATGTAATTATGGGGATATGCGCTTCATATCCTAGTATGCATTGTACTCTTCTTGATATTACGGAATGTGGCACATCATGTGTATGTGCAGCAAATGACTTGCTGAATTACACAGCTATAATATATTGCATTGTTTTATTATATTATATTACAGCTACATAATTCAACAAGTCAAAATCTACATATATACATGACGCTGTGCCACACTTGTAATATCAAGAAGAGTAAAATACAGTATTGCAGAAAAGCACGTGTTAATCCATGAAGTGCCATTACATATGGTCATGTTGGTATGTGGTGTACTATGAATGCAACTAGAATTACTGTGCCCATTCCATGCCCCCCCAAGTCACACACCATACCAATATATTACACACTTCCTTGTACCATTTTTTGAACACCTGTCTGATTATGAGAGAATCTATGACATTTTTCAGCAATGCAGTCCACAGCTCACATCACAAACAATTCTATGCATTGTTCACAGAATGCTGTTTGTGAAATAATAATTGAATTAAATGCAGGGGATTGTGGCTTCCTCATTCACCAGATAAGAACCTGTGAAATTTTTATCTGCGAAGCATTTTAAAGGATAAATTGTGTACTAATTATCACTGCAGAAAGACAATATGGAAGGAAAATTGGAATGTAGTGTCAATTTCAGCGTGAGAAACTGGACATGTAACAAACACATTGGTTACATGTGATACATTTCTGTGACGTAAAGGAATCCATTTCCAGCATCTACCTTAAATACAGCCAGCAAAAACTTACTTATAACGGCAATAATTTGAAATAAAATGTATGATCCTTGATTCATGGTTCTTCTGAAAATTTAAAACTTAAAGGGTTTGTCTCTTTGTGCTAAAGGTCACCTTTTATTTCCATATACAAGCAAATACCAGTACAATAAGTAGGATAGTTTAAAATTATGTGATAAAACCCATTCACTCTCAGAAACCTTATATATAATAATATTAAACAGCACAAGTTTATGTGTATACTGTCAGAACACTTACTTGTAGTAGATGGTGTGAGTTTGGACCCATACACCAGAGTTGCCTAAAGGAGCTTCATTGTCAGTATCTGTCTCTGACTGGTCATTGCCAGCAGGACTGAACTGACGAACAGCCTGGTACACAGTCATATTGTATGGGAGGGGCTGATCCCCTATCAGGAACTGCAATCTGTGGCGAGCTGTGCCTTGGCTTATCACGACAGCAGCCTGGTAACATGAATTAAATTATATAAGTACAAAATAACTATTAAGCCAGTCTTATGTTTCTACCAAAGAGGGCTATTTCAGATGTATATGGTGAACTAAAAGAGATAGCAAAAGAAGTTGGGCTTATCATAAATATTGATAAAACAAAAGCAATGGTGCAGAACAGGAGATTTGGAAAGAGAGGAACATTGACTGTTGATGATCACAAGACTGAAGTGGTCAGGAGATTTAAATATCCAGGGACAGTAATATGTGAAAGCAATGATGAAATGGGAGAAATCCGAGCTAGGATCCTGGCAGCTAATAAAGCCTACAGCTCCCTGCAAACTATATTCCGATCTAAACAAATCCACCAAAACAACAAAATAGGATTGTACAAAACATTAATCAAGCCAATATTATGCTATGGAAGTGTGACCTGGACACTAATACAAACAGTAGAGCAGATGCTAAACAAGTTTGAAAGGAAAATATTGCGAAGAATATATGGTTCAACATAAGAGGGGGGATGCTGGCATCCCAGATGGAACAGTGAAAATTAGTTTATACAAGGAGCCAAACATTGTGGAGGACATTAAAATCAGAAGATTAGGATAGGCAGGTCACATAATAAGAATGGAAGAAGAAAGGATTCCAAAGAAGGTTTTAAACGGAAACTTCTACACCACACAACCAGTGGGAAGACCAAGAACCAGATGGGCACATGCGGTCCAGAGGGATGCATTACAACTACTGGGGATAAGAGGATGGAGGAGAAGAGCTGAAAACAGAGACGAATGGAGGCATCTTATAAGGGATGCCAAGGCCCGGAAGGGGCTTTAGCACCATATATGAATGGATGGATTATGCAACTACCACCACTGAGTTCCATCAATATCTCTGTATCATTGCAAAATATGATGGAATGATAAAACACTTCCCTTACATGGCATCTCTTGACCCATCTCACTTGGTCTCAATTTATCATAGAAACTGTATGGTAGAGTTTCTTATAAAAATGAATACATTCCACACATTCCTTGGTCTTAACACCAACTTCAATGCATACAAGTTAGTATGCCTACTTTTTTTTTTTTGGTATCAAAATTCAATGTGCCTCATTCAGTGGCATTTGGTGTGCGTAAATAACAGTAAACAAACAACTCTTCTTCAACCCTCTGAATCATGAAGTTCATCTAACAATTAACAATTCAATTTCCATCATTTAGCAACTGGTTAGAGCTCTTTCAAGAGTAACTGTTCATCCTAAGAATTATACTAAATCCAAAAATATTCTGTGTATAGAAAGTACATAGCTTATTAATGTTACAGCTTGCGGTACACAATGGTACTGCTGCATTTTTAAAAGGTTACAATTACTCTGCATAGCACAAATTTCTCACAATGCTATGTGATCCTGCTCAGAGATTAGATATCTGTCATAGTGTTCAAGAGTGTGTACTGTGAGCAGGTGTATCAACATTTCAAAGCACAGTCCCACAACATGATCAACATCAATTTACTAGCAGTTAAGCCTCAAATATTTGTTCATTAGAATGTTCAGGTGCTTGTGTTGACAGTGCCCAAGTATCTTTTGCCAGCAACACTCATCTAACCATTTTTTAATCAGTCTGACCCACTTTCCGCTATGTACTACAGTTGTCTCTATACAGCATTGACATTTTAGTACATTTCAGACACTGCAACATTCTTAAAACAACCCACAGATCTTTTGATGCAGTAAGACATTAAACTTTTCCTCTTGGTATGCAGTCCACTAGTGCCACAGGTGGTGTGTGAATGAACTATGGAAATCTTGTGCATGGAAAATGGTTCATATATAACACAAAAACAGTGGGAGCCAAGAGAAAGTGTGATATGCTTTACAAGAGCATAAAAAACTGCTGTTACTTACTAATACATTATTTGAGAGTTGAAATTTTAAATACACACTTTATAGACATTATAATATGAAAAGAAGTACTGCAGAATCAAAATAATAAATTGTATTTTATAACTTTATCTACCACATTAATTACTATTGGCAGAAGTATATCAGGTATGACACACGTGTCAAAATGCTACATGGCCAAGTAACATATTTCCAGTTTGTAACAAGATGCAGTTGCTTGAACTTACAAGAGTATCATCAATGTCCTCCTCACTATTGTCATCATCAGAATCACCAGAGTCTTTATCCTTGAGCCGGCCATACCCTCTCACAACCAGATAGCGTTCAATTGCTTGAACTAGAGCCAGTGGGTCAATTTTCACTGTCCCTCCTTTCCACTGCTTTAGGTTTGTACAGTCTGGATGGCGTTGTAAGTTGCACTGTAATAATTCGTAAACTCTCATCTGAACTGTCACAAGCAAATTTTTTTAAATACACTGTGTATGCTCATGTATGTTGATAACTCTTTTCCAAATACCTAATATTAATAGCAGCAGATTAGTGAGGCATACACTAACAGTTAATTACACCCAGTGCAACTTAAGTTATAAATACAATATATGGATTTAATTCACTTTTAAACAAATGTGACAAGTACTTGTGTTTATATAATAAATTGCCAGTCTAAATTTTAAAAAATCTAACATGCACCAAGCTTAATAAATAAATGAGGTAAATTTAACTGTCAACACATCTGGCTTTCAAGAATATGATCATATTACCACATTTACATCTATATAAAACAGCCTATGTAGTGAGTACAGTTATCATTAGACTGACTCGGCACTTTATATGTAATCTGTGTTATTACTGACTTGTTGAAACATTATATATAACTGAAAATTAGAATTTATTAACGAATTCTCTACATAATTTTTGTAAGTAAACAGGACCTTGGCTGGGTAAATAAATGTGAAGAAAATCTTGCCACAATTTGCAGAAACAATTTTACAGGTTACATTAACGCAAGACCCACAGTGCCATAGGTCTGAGCTGACAAGTGCACCTTGAAAAACTAAAACAGCTGCAGTGCCAAGCAAGTTTCCTGTGGAAACTGCCTGCCAACATGCCTTGCATTACTACAAGCCATACTGCTAAAGAGCTAATTCTGTCCATAACTCCATGCTACTGCTACTGATAAATTATGAATCATCAGGCACTGATGAGATTCAGCAGAACTGATCCAAGCAGTATCTGAAACACTACTTCTTAAAACCACAAATTTATACTCAAACACGATTATAGTGGGACAGGGAATAGGCAATTTATAGAGTCCATAAAGCCTGTAGTATGAATTTGGGCAACATCATCCCACTTTGTAAACCAGTCAACAACAGTCCAATCCACACAAAACCCAACACTCCAACCTTACAAGTTCAGATTGATTCCACCCTGCTACATGTTTTGGTCAATCACTTTGACCATTAATCATGCAGAGCTGAAATACAAGTACAAAGGAAAAATGCTATAGAGGAGCCCTTCTCTTTACAACCGATCTATTAAGCTACATTAATATTGCACCCAAATGAGAACAGAACTAAAATGTATAATAACCCTTTTTTCAGTAAAATATGAATATTAAAGATGTAGCTCTGACATGCTTCACTACAAGTGTACTATATTCAGGGAGCACAGTCTGCCAGGTTTAAAACCAACTGCCACTGACAAGCTATTTACAAGGTTCCACAGTCTGTAGTAGGCTCCATTCTTGATGTCAGTTATGTATAAAATGCACTACTTGTACAGTGTTTAAAATATTATGGTTAAGATATTATTACAACACCTCATACATAGTAAATATGATTTATACAAGTTAAAATTACTGTTGTGCCTGGTAGTGGAAACTTAAGAGTTTGTGGCATTATATCTTTACGACTCTAGAGCGTATCTCCATCCAAACTGGATCAGGTCCCTGTGCTAATGCTGTTCCATGTATTGGAGCCAGTTTTCTGAACATAAAATGCCACATACTAGATGTTTCCACTACCAACTTCAATAACAATTTCAATCTGTATAGATCACATTTACTATGTAAGAAATACTTTAATAATATCTTAACCATAAGATTTCAAAGGTGTACAAGTTGTACATTTTATACATAAGTGACACCAACAATGGTGCCTACTACAGAATGTAGAACCTTGTACAATAATAGCATATCGCTGTCACTTGGTTCTAAACCTGGCACATTGTGCTCCCTGAAAATGGTACACTTGTACTGAAACATGTTTGAGTTATGTTTTTAATATTCATGTGTATCTAATAATGTGCATTTGTTGGCACAATAATTCAAATACATTACTGTACAAAGTTCTCATTGGATTTGGTACAACCATAAAATTACTTAGGATAACGTAAGTGTAAAAAATATCTCTAATAATGTCTGTGTATAGCTAAACGCAACCTAATTCATCTGCTGTTTGGAATGGCCTCCAACAAGGAGATGCTTTATCATCACTGGTGTGACCTTACCCTTAGAACAGGCTATTAGGGAGGTCCAAGAAATTTGGGAGGATCTGCAAGTGAATTGGTTATACCACCTCCAGGTGCAGACATTTAAAAAACAATTAAAAAAACAAATATACAATGCTAGCAAGGCAGTCAAGCTAACAGCAAATGCAGAGAAAACATACTTTCATGTCTCATTACAAGAATGCAGGACAAAATAATATAAAGTTGCTAACAAATACATAAAAAAACATGGTGAGCTAAAAAAGCTTTGATTCTGAACTTACATGGCTGACTGACCAAGATGATGAACTGAACTTGTATGAAATAAAGTAAACCCCATCTAACTGCTGAACAGTGTAAATGAAACAATGTATCGATGTTTCAAAACACAGTAGTTAAAGACATTCACTAACACTAGTGAAGGTCTTAACATGGAATGGTTCTTATCAGTATGCAAATATAAGATGGCCCCCTGTTTTCTCTGACTACAGATAGAAAATTCACATCACATTTGGATAAATACTGTATACAGTTAGATTGCAATCCACTGACTAATGATTTTATTATAAGCAAGAAAATATTTAATTACTCAAATAAGCAATATACAAACACAAACGGGTTTAGTAATTGCTCAACATGCAAACAATAAAGACATACCTTGAGTTGATGAGTGTTAAAGAATTTGAGTGCACTGGTTCCACCACCTCTCCCTGTCCCAGTCCCTGCTGGCAGGTCATGAACTTTCACAGGGAACTGTTCTAATTGTGAAATACAACCACTCAGCTTGGCAACAAGAGCTGACATAGATGCAGGATTCCAATCTGGAGGCTGGCCACAGAAGTCAGAGTCCAACTGAAAACAAATTATACACAAGAATGTATATGACTGCACACAAAACATGCAATCTGTATCCGCAAAATTACACAGTAATTCCGAATTATTTACATTTTACTATTAACAACAGGTTAACTGAAATGATAAATTACCTGCACTGTGAGGTAACCACATTAAAAGCCCTTCAAAAAGTATTTAACCCTTTGATGCCTAACATTAACAACCATACCATACAGCAATGCTCAAAATGCTGAACACTGAATACTGTCAAGTATTGCCACTATTATACAGCTATTTAATTCTGATGTGATGTGATTTGCAGATAGCACAGGGCATTTAATTTTGGTGTCAAAGGGTTAAGGATGAGGAGTGACACCTGTTTTAAAGTAGCACATTACATTAACCAGCCAACACTGAATTAACAAAGTCTTAATTTTCGCTGTTTGTCACTTAATGTGCACATGTCACCACTCCCACAAGTCTCATACTAATAATAAAGAGCAGATCTTACTGGGCACCCAGCAAACACATGAAGAAAGGTACGAAGGCGTTGGTCCCGAGGGCCCATGACTGCAATGTCAGGTTGTGTGATATACTGAAGAATGGCGCGAATGAGTCCACTATGGTTGACTTCAAATGGTGAAATATCAGATTCCATTACTATGCTTCGCAGCTCTTCCAATGCAGCCATACTTTCATTAGGCTGAAAGAGAGGATGATATGTTAGTTCTACTATTACTGCTACAAAAAAATATAAAGAATCTGAAAAGTGTACACACAGTGTAACTATTCAGTTATGTTAATTGTTACTGGCTCTACATTTTCAATTCATGTCCATTTACAATGGGCCAACACTTATATTTTAAAGTAAAACACTGGTAACTGGTGTTTTCTACTTTTCACATGGCAAAGACATCACAGCTGGAACTTTCAAACTGAAAACTCTTCCTCAGGGTAAGCAACCCTTCAATTCACATGAAGACTGAATCAATCTGGCAAGCAGCCAAAGCCATACTTTCAATGAACAAACAGACAAAAAACACGATATTAAATTGTCCCTCCTCACCTTACTACACACTAAAGGAAATAGTGTGCACACACACATGTGTGTGTGTGTGTGTGTGTGTGTGTGTGCACGCATGTGCAAGCATGTTTGGGTGTGGACAAAAGTGTGTGGATGTGTGCATGCACACGTGTCAACAGGTCTTGTATAAATGTTAATAAAAATCCAACTAGACGCAACAGTATGCAGATATTTATTTACTGCAAAGTCACTCTTTGCAGTAAATAAATATCTGCATACTGTTGCATCTAGTTGGATTTTTATTAACACTGAATTATGATGCACGGAACAATGAGCTTTAAAGAAAAAAGGTCGTGTATACCTTATTTTATACAGGCTTCAAAAGTCATACTGTGATACAGCACTACATTCAAAAAGTAAGACACACCTCTTCTTGACATGGTCTAATGCAATCATGTCTACGTTCAAAACCACTGCTGAATGCAGGATGCTATTCTTCTGGAGTAAGACAACTGGGTGCTTGGATCTCAATGTTTGAAACACACTATGTTACTTCAAAATGTCAAGAAATGATCATCCAGTGTCATACCCAAGCAGAATGGAATCCTCAACCACACTACTGTTAAAACTTTGAAACTCATGCCGTTGAATTGTTCAATATACCAATTTGAAAATGTATGCATGGCATCCCTTTTATTTGACTCTCTCAAACACTGCAAAATATATAACAAATTCAGTGTACAAAATGTGTGTTTTATTCTTCCCTGCAACTTTTATATGAAATGCTTCTACCTTATTAAATATTTCGTGAACTTTGCTATGGATATGCAGACCAGAAAATTCATTCAGTGCCACTTAATAGGTGCATTCACAAAATTGTGGAAGGCACCTGTCAGCTTTGCAATGTCTGTCTACCTGTCCATCTGCATGAATGAATTCTGCTCCCATTGGAAGAATTTTTGTGAAATTATATTGCAGACTTTCAGTAAAAACTGTGAGGAAAATTCAAGTTTAGTTAAAATCAGACAAATATACCAGCATTTTACACGAAGATCTAAGTACATTCTATAATGCTGACAGTAACACACACAGCCAAACAATAAAGCAGGGAGCTCACTGTTGTGTGTTCTTCACAACAATTTTAGTAACCTATATTGCTGCTAGTGACATACGCAGCTCAACAGCAGTGCACAAACTTTCCAAAAATCTAGAAGCCACCTCAAAATTGTAAGTGCTGGAAGGGCCACATCAAGCCAGTTCCAAACTGAGGAGGACTCACAAGTACTAGGTGCCAATATACAAAATATGGAGGCCTGGGTTCAATCCCAGGCCAGTCCATGGGGGATTTATGGTGGACACAATATCACAAGGGCAGGTTTCTCTCCGACTACTTCGGTTTTCCCCTGTCAGTATCATTCTGCAAATGCTCCATCCTCTTTCATCTAACACTAATGGTACACAATCTTTGCAACTGCAGAATCTTTAATATATTTATTCACATTCTGCACAATGCAATATACAAAAGAATTAAATTCTAATAAAATTTACTACTAAATTATATCAACAGACTTGAAAAAATAAAAGAAGATCCACCTCCACACATGCCATGGTTATTATATGTAGCAGTACCAGACTGATATCAGCTGGGAAATGATGTCCACAGAGCTAACAACAAATACAATAACATGTTGAAAAACAGGGAAATATATCTAGACTCTCATTTTAATCAATTCACAAACACAACTTTAAACTATGTTGATATTCTTGCTTCATCAATGTTTCTTGCACGCTTACCTCTGCCTGAAGTTTATGTATTGCCTGTGTAAGCCTAGACAGAACATTCATGGCAGGATGAGGTGGGCCACTGTTCTCTGATACAGAGTAGGTTTCTACAAATCGAGCAGCTTGTTCACGAACCCAATTTCTAGCCTTTTCTTTGTTGCCGGCTGTCAGGTTTGGATTGCTTGAAGACTTAGACATGGAAGACTCCTTAAAAGAAATATTACAGTATATCTCACAAAATAAAAATTAAAAAATACAGACATAATAATGCATGGTAACCTACAAATGTTTCTACAAAAAGAAACTTTTAGCCCCTGCAAAAACATCCTGCACTACCACACATAATTAGTTTTAGTTCTCATTTACAATGTAGAAGAAAAGGATTTTCTATCACTTCTGTTCCCAGGCAACAAAACACGTTCCTGATGAACATAATGCCACTAAATACAAATCAGATGTTCATAGCAAAAACTGCTCATAAACACACAGTTTAGGCTCCACTTTACAAAACCACACATTCTGAGTTTGAAAAATGTTTGTGCACTTGTAGACTGCCCTATTAGCATACTTCATTTTTATGGTATTTTTGGGGCCCAATCTTATTAACTTCTTACACAGAAAACCATCATAAAAAGGTCCTGTTATGAAAGAACAACTGTAACAAGAAGCGCCACACCCAATATCATAAGGATGAATCTACCAGGATAATAAGACATGCCACATATGAGCGACAGAAAAAATTTGAAACCAAAAAACTAAAGAGAAACCATTATAAAAACCTGCACAAAGATTTGAGCAAAACATTGACACTGATCCTTCAGCAACAGTATGAAGGTGAAGACTGTATCAGCTGGGTCAGAGCAAGACCCTTGTATGATCATGAACCTGATCCTAAAACAAGAGTATGAAGGTCAAGACTGATCACCTGGATACGAATTTTGCCCACAGCAAGATCTCAGCATGATCATGAACCAACAAATAATCTTGCAACACAACATATACTGTAACAGTATCAACAGTTACATGTTGATGGATTGTTGATTTTATTTGACTGCAAACACAACAGGGATGAATCACCTTAATATGATAATGAACATTTGGATTCTATAAAAGATGGCAATTTCCTGACAAGCTGAACAACAATCTGCTTCTCTAATGGACTCTACTTCGTGCAGTTAATTCCTGATTTGTGGCTATTCACGGAAAAAGCCGTGATGACTTGGCCAGTTTTCATACAATTACATTTGGCTCAAACACATAACCATGACACAGCTACAATTACCTTCTGGAAAGGCCTGTCAGTGAGACCTGAACCACCAGTATTCAAGCTTCTCCCCCAGCGTGCAGGATTCAGACTGGCCAAGAAGCTTGTTGTTTTTGATGTGGCACCAGCAAACCGGGACCTTGTTGAGCTAGTTCCACTAGCACCTGTTGGTGTTGATCGTCCAGAACTGCCTAGTGATGTGGCTGAAACCAATGGCAACAGTCCGTGAACTCAGCACTCATCTTTATTCAACTAACATATTCTACTTTATTGCATGATGCATCTACTTAAAGTCTCAATATAAAAACCAGTTCCTTTCAAGGTTAGTCAATGAAAAAGTGAACTCATGTTCAATTACATTTCACTAGTCTCATTTATTCCCCCACTCTTCCCTCTCCTTTTTCTTTATGCTACTCTCACATCCCCCAGCACTATACCTTCCATACAAGTTTCTCAACACCCCAGATAACACTCATACAGTCACATCAGAAAAAGGTCCAGCCTATAAAACTCTGTTTTTCTACCACACTTCCCAATGGCTGTCATTTGAATCAGACTAGTTCCCCACTGAACTGTGGACCTGCAATATAAATATTTGCAGGGGCCACTGTAAAATCACTTTGCCTTGAAGGCAAGGACAGTCCTGAACCACAACCTACCATATATTCTATCTCCCCTTGATCACTGCAGTCACCCTCTTATTATCATCAGAATAAAATACCTCTGGAGAAGAGGTCTTGCATCACTGATGATGATAGATTGTTGTCAGAGTCTTGCCTGGTCTTGCGATTTGAGGTAGCAGCTCTCTTGGGTGGGCGTTTCCGTTTCAACACATCTGTCAAACGTCTAGAACAATGAAATAAATTGATTACTGTTGCATTCTACTTCATAATTAAAACTGTATAAAACTGAAAAACCACTGTACAACTTTCAAAGCTAAGACAATATTCCTTTGTGGATTTCCCTGCTACACTCTATGCTTATAATAACTTCCCACATTCTTAAGCAGTTTGTGTTTTATCTATATGGAGGAAGGAACAGCCTAATGCAGAACTTCTGAACTGGGCCAGGAAGAACAAAATAGTATAGAAAATAATGACAACTTCATTAATTTATTGAACCTACAAATGCATGTTAAAGCACGCAAATAAGGTTGGGTTCCAAATTTTATGTACAACAGTAACCCTCAATGAAGACTCACAGCTGTGATGGGCTAGGTGACCGGGTGTCTTCTCCAACTATTCCCATGTCTGGTTGCTGAGTGAATCGCCTGGGCTCAGGGCTGGCTGGAGAAAGACTTGGAGTTGGCAGAGTTGTAAACACCAGCCCACTACCACTACTGCCAACACTTGATGCTAGTGGAAACAGTCATTCTCAGTCTTATTTCACTACAGCACATGCTGTTGATTGTACAATAACAGCAACAGCCCTTTTTCAACTTTTGAACAACTGGGTCATTATTTAAATTTTAGTACAAGGTTCATGAAAAACATATTATTTGAAAAGAAAAAGACATAATTATGAACTAAATGGCATTTTGTGGAAAATCCGAGATTATGGAGCATGTCTTAAAAATGCAGCAAATATCCCTGTTGCCTATATATATAAAACAGATCTTTTGGGAGTACTTTTTATGTGCATTTGCATATAAAAATGCAGGTTGTTTAAGGTTAAAGTTTTTAGGTATAAAAAGTTATAACAGCTCAGTAGCATGATATACAATGCAGCCTCCATTTTCAACTTCTAGTATTTTACACTTGTCACTGTTTTACCATTTAACTGGAATTGCAACCAAAACTATATGATTTTAAGTGTGAAATGATCCTGCCACACTATAAATGTATTTGTATTCTTGCACTTACCACAATGAAGATGGCCATGTGAGTGGCCGAAACCTGTCGGTGGTCACTATGTAATAAAAGTACGTACATAAAACGAAAATGAATTTGTTGGTACTTTTAATAAATTGTATACAATTAAATAATAATTGCAAGAAAACAATGCACATGGGAATGACGGATACAGGTATCACCATAACTATATCAACAGAACAAAAGGGCATCTTACAATTTAATCAAAACAGTGATGTTAAGAAAGCAGAATTATGTGTCAACTTTCAGACATTAGGAATAAAAGTTGTTATTTTATGAAGACATTAGGGTCACAAAAACAATAAAAATAATGAAAATGAAGAATGAGGATACTAAAAAATAAACAGAAAAAAAATTTTGTACAACCTAATGACATCATTTATGTATTTAAATGCAAACGAAATAAACATGTGCTCTCAATCCAACAACAGGAACAGAAAAGAAACTTATTTAAATAATTATTACAGGCAGAACTAATTCTGGACATAAGCTGTCACAATACAAGCACTATTAAGCAAAGGCTTATGCTGTAACATGTCAATAACTGATCCAGACCCCAATCATTTTGATCTGATATTTGTTTCAACCAATAGCATTTTTTAGGAAACAGGTTTGTCATTAAACTTAATATTAAAAAATGCTTACAAAATCCATGTAGTGTTACCCTGCCTACAACCTACCTAGCACGATGCTGCCATTTGGACTGCTGTTACATGACACAACTCCTAACTGGGTAGCACTGCCCATGCTTGAAGATGAGCCAGCAGTTACTCCACCAGAGCTTGCTACTGATAGGCTACAGGCTGACGATGATGGGCCTGGTTGTGGGTGTGAACAGTTCAACTCCTGCTGCTTCACTGATGTGGTGGAATCACTGCTCTTAGGTGGAGACACACCCAGAGGAATATCTGGGTCAGCTAACTTCTTGATTTGGTGCATAACACCTAAGGGAGCAAAAAGCTGCTTTGTTTCCCCTCGTTCACAAACAAGGCACTCACATTCACAACAGGAATAAGAATGGCAAGAAAGACTGGTAAGTACATGTAAACAGCACATTACAGATGCATCTAATATAGTGCGTATACTGTAGTACCTGGCATTCCTTGTGAGACACTACGAGTTACGACATGAAACCTGGGAAGGACGACCTTATTCCACAAATGGGGGTGTTTCCATAAGGAAAACCATGGCAAACTATGAGGCTTCATGAAGTTTCAAGTGACTTGTATAATACACATTACCGTAACTAAAATCAGGCATCTAGTGACATGTTTTCAGCTGACGAGAGTTTGGTCACTGATGACTAGTTAGTTCTAATATATTTCCTACACAATGGCCAAGGAAGTTGAATTCTTGGGAAATAATCCACAGTTTCTCATTTTATTTCTATTTTACCATATCTAAGATTACATACAAAGAATACAATGAAAATAACCAGCACTCTAAAACAAATTAATCATATTCCACACCCATAAATACCAGACTTTTTACAGTAACCTTACACTGTACACGCCATTCAACAAAATTCTTGTAGTCCCAAACTAATGTTATGAAAGTGTACAACCACTATCCTCAATTTCAATCATTCATCATTTCCCCACATTTGTCCATGTGTGGCTTTTCCCTCCCTTCCACTCACTACAATTTTTGACATCTGACATCTAAGCACCAAAGACAACAAATAAGTCTGCCTGATCTGAATATAAACATTAGTGACCTGTTACATACAACTACATTCTGCAGCAAAGCAAAGGTGAAGAATACACCTTAAGCACCATCTGCATTCACTAGAGGTGAGTGGACAAAGCAAAAGACCAGTACTCTTTAGGAACCAACTATTCCAATTCTAGTCTTTGTCCCACCTCAAAAGTATGTGTACCTGCCATGCTATATTATCATAACAGCCTTCAAGGATTCACACTATCTTTTCAGGAAGAAAATCCAGTAATAATGGGGTAACATGAGGACTTACCTTCCCTACGAAAGTGGACTCCAAAAACTTCTGGTAGCTTCTGCATAAGAATTTCTGCCATCTGCAGAGCTCCAACAACAATCCGTAGGTCCTGCGATGCCATCATTCCTGCAATGTGACTTGACACCACCTGGTTTTTCAGCACCTCCTGTACAAAGTTAAAAAATACCACATACACAAACTGTCACCTTACACATGCAAGATGCCACGCACCACTTTCGAAGTAAGAAGAGCTGTTCTTGCTTGAGTTTTTCATGGTGCATTTTTACACATAGTAAATTGTCAGGAACACCCAGATATAACCACAAAGCATGCTACAAGAACAAACAACACATTAAAATTATAACATGTACACTTACATGGTGTCGCCAGTACAAGAAATAATAAATAACATGCTCATATCCATGTTTAAGCACCTATTGTAAAAAAATTCAAACCTTACACAAGAAAAAGTATTTACACCCTTACTTAAAATTACATTTTAATTAAACAGGTACTTACATGCACCAGAACTTATAAATTCAGATAGGGAGGAACTTCATTATAATCCAGAATAAAAGACTTTAAATAAGAGTTCAGTACTCTTCATTCTCCATGTGTGTTCAGAGAAAAATCTTGACTGTTGAATATACAAGTTTGTAAATGTATGCATGGCACAACAATTCCTGTCCAAGTATCCTGAAACCTGTACAGCTTATGGAATAGTGTGTCTGGCACAAAATGTATTTCATTTGTCCTTGCACAACTTTTGTTTGAATTTTTTTTGGCTCTCATAAATATTTAACAAATTATGCTTAAAATACACTGAGATATGAACTGATGTGTTCATGCAAAGTTTCCATTATAACTCTAGTGGCAAAAAAAAATTGAAATTCATCTACATCTTTTACTAAAACTTCCCAGCACAAAATTTCATGAAAATCTGTTCAGCAGTTCTTGAACTGTTTCATGTGTACAGATAGATGCATAGTTGGAGTAATTTTAAAAGATGTTCTGTGGGCCATGAATGTGCCTGAAAATGATTACATTACACCAGACTTAGCCATGTTTTGACTTGGATTAATTACAATTAGATATAAGATTTTAATGTAGAACATAAAGATACAAGGTTATGTGGCTGTGGACTGAATTCATACAGCCAAGGATAGGATCAACAGCAGACTCTGGTGAACATGATAAGCCTTCTGATTTACTAATAGGCAGCACATGTCTTTGCTGGCTTAATACTACCTTCTAAGGAACAGCTCTGCTAAGTGGAGTTGCATACCTTAAGCAGATCTGCCGAAGCGTAATACACCATCCGCAATAGAGCACGCAGACATTTGCAGCGCACAGCTGGTCCTGCTGATGAACTATACACTTCGTACAGCACACTGAACAGCGACCGAATAAATGAAGCACGCACACAAGTTACACGTGCATCTCGGGATCTGAAAATCAGGGCATGTAAGTGTACAATGCATTTGGAAAGTATTAGCAATAATGTGATGTCAACTGCTCACTTGCATTTATCTCAAATCTACAATGAACCCAGCAAAACTGGGGCTTGAAGTTGAAGATATGGAGGAAGAAGTTCATAAATGGGGCATTTAAAACTGTAAATGGTGAGATTAATTTCAAGTGCCCCAAATTACTCAAACTGGTTCAGAACAAACATTCAAATCATGCTGAACCTCAAGAAATTCAGTCTGCTACCAGAACCAATAAATTTATAGCCTCAACACATCACAAATAAAAATACTCAAATTACAACACATGCTGGAAATAATCACTGTTCTGCATTCATTCTAGCACTTGCATAAAATGTTCACGTTCACATCCTAATGTTCTTGTTGGCAAAAAGTAAACCTCCCTTTGGGTATTTTTCTTTCTTCCTTCGCTTTCCAGAAGATACAGATTATATTGGCCCAAACCAAAATTAAATTTGCTCATCAATAATTAAATGGAAACTGAAAACTCATTACCTTGTTAAGAAAAAACACTAATGGACCCCTCCTGCCAATAAACCAGCACCAACAACTTTACATTTTCCATTCCATGCAATATGATTCAATTGTGTAAACAAACAAATGTACACATTTCTTTAAAATTACAATAAAGTTTTAATATGTCACCTCCTACATGTTGTAGGCCTCAAATGAGAACTGCACTCTTCTGGGTTATTACACAAGTAGCGGTAATTTCTTACCAACATTTTGGGGCAACCTATCAGTCATAAGTTCATCAATGTATGATTTATAGTAGATAATTTTTAAATTATAAAAATTATAAAATATTTGGTCATAACAATTACATGTATGAAGGTGGTTACAAACCATGTTAAAAAAAGGGAAGTGTAACACAGATGTCATACAATATATATGTTATCAGATACAAAATGATAGTTGCACTACATACGAATAACTGGAGCAGCCTGTTGGTTTGAATGTGTTCAAGGTACTAAAGTGCAGAAGGTATGTTGGAAGACAGGCATATGGATCCAGATTACATTTTGGTGTGACATAATATGAAGGTCAAATATCAGCTGATACATAGGGTTTCATTCTCCTGCGTTTTGTTCTGGAATAAGTTTGTTGTGATGATAATGCAATTGAATATAAAACGGTGTAAACAGATTCACTAATGGGCTTTTGTTATTTTATGACATCTGTTTTACACTTCTCTTATTGTAACATGTTTCATAACGACCTTTAAGCAAGTAGTTGTAATGACCAAATACTTTAAAATTTTCATAATTTAAAAATTTTATAATTTACAGCACCCATAACCATCTACTCAAAATCATACAATGACAAACTTATGACAATTCTACTACAGATTGGAGAAGATACAAAGGTTTAAACAGCTGTTTTGTGCAACTGTGCACTCCCTGATGATAAATCAGTGAGGCCCAAAACATGTAGGAGTTGGTGTTAAAACATTATTGTAATTCTAATGAAGCAAGTGCATTTGTTGGTTTACACTGCAACAGCACCAAAAAGTAAATCAGAGCAAATTTAAATAACCTGCCATGACGAATCCATATACTAATATTTATAATGTAGCAACCGATGTGTGAGTAACAAAAGGGTGAATTTGGGTGGGCCCTGGTCTTCAAATATTGGGGACCCATATTTTATGTAATTTCACGGGACTCCATAAAGTTCAAGACAAGTCCATTTAGAAGTGAGACAGAGTCAGAAGCTCTAAGTAGTCAGACTGTATGTTCCATGCCTAAAAAGAACACATTACTTACCCACTGCCACTGAGAACTCTGCCACTGCCATTACTGCTACAGCTAAGGTTACTTTCTGAATTTGAACTTGGAGAGCCAGCCGGCAAAAGAACTGAGGACTGTGGATTGGCTGCTGCAGCTGTCACTCCTACAGTCAAAGTGGAACCTGCAGCAATAAAATACCACAGTCTTTACTGATGTAACAAGTTAATCCTTTCTATACAATAAGTTAATTCTTTCTATACACTTCCATTCTACCTCCTCCAATGGACCCATCCCCATAATTCCAAGGGAATACATCACACCATTCTGTGGAGGCAATATGCTGGCCAATAGCTAAAATATATGGAATAGAATTCCTTCTGGAGAAGCTGCTACTCATGCACTTGGTCAAGAAACTCACTGCCTACCTGAAGCTGAAGGTTCATTTCCATTCTCACAAGGGCCAGCACCTAGACCTTATCCTGCACCAAATAAATTCAGTCGACACATTCCTACTCATTTCCTTAACATCCACTTTCATATTATCCTTCCATCTGCAATGCCTAAGTCCTTCCAGTAATCTTTTCTCTTCAGATTTTCAAACCAAAATTCTGGAGATATTTTCATATTTCCCATTCTTGTTACATCCTCTTCCCATCTCATCCTCCTTGATTTCATCTCTATACAAATATACGGCAAGCAGTATAAATTCAGAAGGTTCTCATTATGCAACTTTTCAAACTTGCCCATTACTTCAAGCCGCTGGTGCTGCCTCCACCTCCTCCTCCTCCTTCTGGCATTACAATCCTTGGAGAATCTAGCCTCTTCCAAAATTGTTCTCCCCTGCTCTTGGTCTTGTGACTTACATCTCCAGTCCCTCACACCCATATTCTTTCCAACTTCCTCATGTCAACTTAGATTTTCCTACATATCGGGTGCTTTCTGGTTTAAGTATAGTAAGCTTTCTATAATGGTCCAGTTCTTGCATTCTAAAGACGTGTCACAGCCACCTCAATCTTCCTATTTTTATCAGTTTGTCTACATCAAGTTCATTGTACAGCGTAAAAGGCTCAGTATTTTATCTTGTTCCCCACATATCATTATCGTTAATAGGACCATAAATTATCCTCAACATTCTGATTTCAAAGATTTGGAGCATACTTCAACCCTCAGATCCAAATATTAGCCCCAGCATGCTTGCTGGTTTGGGTTTAAACAGCTATAAAATCTGAAGTTCAGCATTCAACAACAGAATACATTTATTCAATTTTTCAACATTTTTATGGTCCAACTAAACTGAAATTTTAACAACACATCCACTGACCAGTGTAGGAAGTTTTGAAATAGTCTACATTAGTTTATATGAGTTTGCACATTTACAATCACAGCCATTATTTTTCACACGCTTCACTTTACTGTATAAAGTTATGACATATCCAACTTCGAAGAATGACAGACTTCTAAGAACAATTGTACATATCACTTACTACAATTCTGTCATAACTATAACTACCACACCCTGCATGCTTATCCACTAGCAAACTTATTTCAATATAAAAATCATGCTTTTATAAAAACAACAAAAGAGTGTGTTACCTTATCAGTTTTCACTACATAGCCTAATTTCAATTACAGCTATTATGATATTCAATTGGACAGAGTTATCTAATTGTTGAGTTCTCCTAGAATGAACTATAAAGACAACAGAACAATGACAATATTGAACCAATATCTGACACAAAATCAGAGGTAATGTAGGAACAATTGGACACACATAATGAGGAGCAAGCTGATGTGATAGAAGAACCTCCAGTTTGACCCCACCTAACAGAGTTCAACTGGGACTCACCAACGGACCAAACAAACAGAAGTTCAGATGGTGAAGAGACTACTCAATCCCAAGTTCACACCCAGGTTGGTAATGGTGGGAATAACTCATTTAGAAAAAACAACATCCATCAATTCTCTAGTCATATGACCAGCAAGACAGTAACTGATGCTCCACACAACACCTAATCCATACAGTGTTTTCAGATTGCATTTTTCAGCTGATGGTACCCTACTGGTGGAGGAAAGCAACTGAAACCATCATCAATATTTGGACACACTGAACACTGGTCCAGTCAAGTACCTGATATAAATGAATCTGCAATGTTTATTTTTCTGGTCATTATCATTCAAATGGGACCACATATGGGACAGCCCGGAAAATATATGTTAACTGAACAGCTCCTTACAACATTTTGTAGCACAACAGTATTATGTGACAGATTCCAGCATATTTTCTGATTTCTCTACTTTTCTAACAAGTGCTGCTAAAATAACTAAATTCACACTATGGAAATATATATATTTTTTTACATGGTAAATGACCTACTATGGGCCTAATATTAGGCTGTGGTTGGAGGGGGGGGGTTCAAAAACAAAGAAGAGAGAATAATTTATGAACACTACAACTCCAAGAAACACAAATCCCTCCCCCCCCCCTTTTTTGGAGGGGGAGGGAAGAAGACACAAATGATGTGCCATGCCGGGATATATGATGTGAACATGTGCTTAGGGAAGGATAGCATATTCAAGATTGCAGACACGATAGCAACATCATCACAGAGGGTCACTGAATAGGCAATATGCACACAACTTTCTTTCATTACCTGATTTATTCAGCAATGTGGTGAAAAATAAAATTATTGAAGGACAGTGAGACCTAACAGAAACAACTTCTACCTTGTGACTTCCAATAGTACCAAAATGATTCACAGAAACTACTAACTTGCCTTCATGTGGATGTTAACTGAAAAGACCTCACCTATGTCAATCTCTGGGCATGTCCTTATTTTACAGTAATAATTAACTCAATTTTTTACATAAATTACAGTCAACACTGGCTGTTCCAAGCCACCTGATTGTAATGTCACACTTGTTCCACAAGGAGAATAAAAAAAGAGAGTGCCAATAAAGTGGAACAAGTGATTTGGGGCTCTGCACTAGTGACTGGGGACCGCCACACCAACTCTGAACTGTGATACAGTATGAACAGGTGATCTGAGGTACGGATCAGATAACATCTCACCAAACACATGTTTCGTACAGACAATTTATTTTGTTCTGGTTCCTGCAGCATTGATGCAATAAATGTATGAATCACAACTGTTCTGACTACAATCTACACAAGGTAGAGGCTATAAGGCATGCTGCATATTCAACATTTCATTACTATACTGTAAATACTTCAACAAGAGATACCTGTTGACAGTAGGCCATTATCATTAATACAGGTATTACTAGCAGTGCTAGACATATCCACCATATTGCTTGAGAGGGAGCTGGGGTTCAGTCGTCGCTGCACAGGCCTCGTTGTGCCAGTATCTTCATTGATTTGTTGCATAGAATGAAAATCCACAGTATATGTACGGCCTTGAGTAGACAGGCTTATCTCATCCTCCCCAGACTGATGGGCAGCCTATGATCAAACAAACAGGATGAGTACATCATTTGGGACTTTTAAAATTAATCTAAGCAATACTGCTTGATAAATCAAATCACAGTAAACTGGAAGGGCATAGTTTACTTAAAAATTGTATGTCATAGTTAAAATACTCTAATGCTGCCCTCCTGTTTATGATCTAGAAGTGTGTATATGTGTGTGTGGGTGAGGTTGTGCACATGTGCATGCATGCGTGTGCATATGCATGTGTGAAATTGCATGCCCACACAAGAAATCATCTTCAAGGTGGGCCCTGTCTTCAGATGACTTTGCCAGACTTTGCCAACCATCTCTTCTCAGTACTTTTATAGTGAGGATTCAGGCCCTCTTGGATGTTTAACTGTGGTACTGGGTAAGTAGTTCCTGACATTCAAAGGCACTACCCTCCTTTGAAAGAATAGAAAACACCCACTCAGCACAGGGTCACATCCCAGAAGACTTGAATCCTTAGCAATACCACTACGACTCCCACACCTTTTATATTTTTTCAGATGCTCCATCCAACTGCCTCTATATTCAGCCCCACATTCCAAAAATATCTAAATCTTATCTTACAGGAAGATTTCAGAAATGATGTAAAAGCACATATGCTGCATACCTGTGGCAGAATTCTTGTTGGTGCAGATTACTAGTTGGACTTTCATTATGACACAAATTTCTACTTCAACACTTACACACACAACCTTCCCAAATTTCAGCATTCTCTCTTTGTACATTATTTTAATTGATGTTAATAAGCCTTTGTCACTGAATTGAACACAATGAAATGGGGGTGCTTTCCACAGGACAGCACATTCCATTCTGGAATAAGACCGCACGTCACCTTCCTTCCAACAACTAGTTTGGGCACAAATACTACTACAATTATTCAAAGTATTCCACTGGACCAGACTTTACTACTACTGATTTTGAACAGTTGACATAAACTATAGATTCAACAGGAATACCTAAAAACACAGGTGTTTAGCCATCATTTTATATTGCAACCTCCAAGTTATCATGTTTCCAGGGCAGACTAATCTCACATTGCTCATAAGAAAACAAATTTCTCAGCACAGTCACAGTAAAGTTTCTGAACTAATGTTGTTCCATGAAAAAATAGGCCATGTCACCTAAATGTGATGGTCCATCCAGCTCTTGCCCGACAGACTTACTGTTATGCCTACAGACTTCTATGAACCATGAAGCAAGCACAAATTCAAGCACTTGTACTTACTATCATTGCTTGGAATCTCACCATGAACTTACGTGGAACTAGCAAGCTCTATTCTTTGACTTTCCTCCAGCACTCAACATTTCCTTCTGTAAGAATGAACTATCATGCCACAACACGATTCAGCACTAATGTCACTGCTGCAATGATCCTATTTCAACATCTGCATTGCTACAGAATCTCTCCTTCCAAAACAATCACCCTTACTGCATACCACCATACTTCAAAACTCCGCTGCTCTCACACAAATAAATGCAAACATAATATGTACATGTACAAGAGCTTCCACCATGTACACACACGTGAGCAAGCGCGCGCGCGTGTGTGTGTGTGTATGTGAGTGACTAAGTGTGTGTGGGGGGCATGCAAGCACTTGCATTTCTGGTCCTTTTTAACTTCTGATCCAGCTAACCAAGAAGGTAAAGTCGACTCAAAAAGCGAATTTGACAGTCTGCATCTCACTCATGCAATTCTGTTGGTACCAACAATATTTCACATAGATGTAAATGATTCTGGTTTACTTGATCTGTACCACTTATTTCACCCACCACAAAAACATAACAGCAACGTACTCACTTGAATATAACTGTTTCAATTTATAACACTGAAGACATAAAATGCAACTACTATTTTCCAGCTACAATGTTATAGCTCACTGAGGTAAATGGGCACTCTGTACCTCAATAATGCGAGAGTCAATGGTGCTATATGGATGCCACAGTCCTCGGTCATCTCTCCACTGCCACTGTACTGTATCCTGAATACTGCTGTTTGGGCGCTCCAGAAGGGCATCCACTGTAAAGATTCCATCTGATGGAAGGCGCGGCATTAGCTCACCGATCAGGCACGTTATCTCATACAGCTCTTGGGGACTGCGTGGCACCAGCTCTACCTACAAGCAACATGAAAACAAGCTCTAACCATATTAAGTTCTGATTCTGGAATACAATTCCGTTACTTCAATGCTCACAGCCAATTTTTGTGAAAGGCATCAAATGGTGTGATTTGCTGTGCTGGATGTCCCAAACTTAAATGGGATTCATGTTACAAGGACAGATGAGTATGTTCTTTCCTTTTCATTTTAACAGTTTAGACATCTGGACTTCTGTTATTTGTACCAGCCATACTTCTTAACTTCTTGACCCTTGAAGATAGGACCAAAAGTTTGTCCTAAGAGGTCAGTATGGAATTACCACTCAACGATACATAACATCCCAGAAGAGAACAGACTTTACTTCATGATACACTTTTTACTGTACATGTATTTGTCACTTTTGTGTTTATGTTGAAACTACTTTCAACACAACTTCCATTTTTTGCACTACTATTTTTATTTGTAATTGTCCACTAAAACCATGCATGTATAACAAATAATGTATTTATGCATTGTTGGACTTACACATTTTCAGCTTACATGAAAACGTTTGGAACAAATTAACCACATAAGTCTGGGGGCTTGTTGCATAAACAAACAGGTTATTAACTATACAACTGTTTCTTACTGTATCAACAATAGAGCAATTTATGACATGTTTTGGCTAAAACAAATTCCAGCCAACATCAAGTCACCTAAAAAAAGTTTTGAATATTCAGTAGTTTAAAAAAAGTACATGTCTAAAAGTTTTGTTAAATTTCACAACATAAAAAAATGACAGCTCGTTCCTTGTAAATATGAACCTGTAGCACTGGATCTTCCATACTTACAATTTGTATATGAACAAATAACCTGTTGGTAACCTAAATGTTTTTGGCCAAAATATGTCATCAGTTCCTGTAGGGCTGATACATTAACCCTTTGGCACCGAACGACATATATATATATATATATGTCGTGCAGTGAGCCCTTTAAATGGCCGAACGGCCATTAAAGTGGACGGGGGGGATTAATTCCGGCGCCAAAGGGTTAATAAACAGCTGTATAAAAGACAACATGTTCCTTTATAGTTGGAAGATAAGAAGTAACTGAAAAAAATACCCCGAAGTGTTTCAATACAGCACAACCTGCTGAAGCCTTCACCCACACTTGAGTATAATTTGGAGAAAAACTAAAATCATCCTGGAGCCAAATATGATTTTTGCCACACTTGTATCATCTGTTGGGACAGCAAATTCCACCTCATGGAAACTTCAAGCACAGAAATGAATTCCAACACCATACTAGGACAGATACCAGGTAAGAAAATAGGACCATAAATGGAGGCATTTGCCATAAGCAAACAAAACCACACGAGTGTGTTAAAAAGCGAAGCAAAAAACCTGGAGACCCTTTTACATTTCACTTACTTATTCAGCTCAGGATGCAACAATGAAAACGGCAAACATTAACTGGCCCAACGCTCAAGAAAAGTACCAGCTAGTCTCTTTCAGCGAGAATGAAAGAAGTCAGTATGATAGCCTAAGGTATACCAGGTAACAGGTAGTAATGGGCCACACCATGGTTCAGGTAGTTAGATGCCAGCTGCTCACCACGGAGGCCTAGGTTCGATCCCTGGCCAGTCCACGTGGAATTTGTGGTGGATAATGAGCCACTGGGACAGGTTTTTCTTCAAGTACTTCGGCCTTCCCCCCTCAGTATCATTCCAGCAATGCTTCATATTCCTTCATCTATCACTGATACTGTATAATCTTTGCATTTGTGGGCACCAATAAATAACACACTAAAAAATATATATAAGCAGTAATGGAAATGCATAGCAGAATCATAAAACATTTTAATAAGAGTTCCAACAGTGATTTCACTACCCTAATATCAAATATACTTAAGGCCATGCATGCAGTCTGCAGCCCGAAAATCAATTCTCTGAATTTCCACCTTCTTGGAGCACTTAAAATACTCATATTTCAGCACACCAAGTTTTTAAACCAATAATGATCACTGCACACAGCCCCCTTATCTGTAACCTGTTCCCCTTCTTGTGTGGACAGCTAACAGTTTCATTTACAACACTGCCAAAATTAGCATAAAACACTGTGTGATGATCATTCCAGTAACATCACAATAAAACATCCTATCCTCTACAAACAGTATTTAAAACACAAAAGAAAGTACACAAAACAAAGTAAAAAAATTCTGATACATGGAAGGAGACCAAAGCACAACATTCAGATATTCACAACAATACCTCATCCATGTTTGCATCTCCAGAGCCAGTGAGGAGGTAACACAGAGTTTCCGCAATGTTTTGACGCAGGAGTGTGAAGGCCAGATCAGGACAATTGGCACACATCACAGACAACATTCGCAAAACAGTGATGAATGTGCCAGTGCTGATTACTGGCGGTGACACCACCAACTGCAAACATCCCAAACAAGTGTGCACCACTTAAGAATAAAAAAACAGGGAACAAACAATGTGTTTGTGTGCTACAAATTCATGTGCTAACATCATATACTACTAAGCCAATAAATATCTCTTACTTTCAAATTTGTTTAACTGTTTATACTACTGCCCATCATTATAATCAATCACCATCATACCTTCTACTAAAAAAGAAGGGGGAGAGGGGAAGGAAATGCATTTTTTGTAGTTACTCAGAACAGGAAATACAGTACAGCCAAAACTCTGAAAAACAGTTAACCCATCAGCTTTCCTGTCTGTCTATGAGATAGAATTATGAAACCCACTTTTAACTTACCCATCCATCACAAATAAAGACTCTGTAGAACACTGTATTCTTGGATGTAACTTCTAAGTAATTTGCTGTACAGCCAAGAGATGAAAATATAATGAATTCAGATTGCTGGTCACTAAGGAACCTTTGAAAGGAGTTATGTTGCCCAATTACATTATAAGAGGTCAATCTTTGGCAGATGGTGAGATGTAACTCCCAGCAACATACTGGGTTCATTTCCCATGACACATACTTCCAACCCAGTCAAGCAGAACCCAACAAGAGGATGTGTAGTGTTTGCTGCTTTTTATTTACTAAAAATATAAAAATAATAGTAGTAACAAAAATAAAAGAGACAGAGAGGGAGAGAGAGAGAGAGAGAGAGAAAGTACAAGTAGGATGGAGTGTGTGTATGTGACAGATAGATCTTCATATTTTGAAGTGTTTCAATATTTATCATACACAGTCAAGATACCACTAAACCTTTCAATTCATCTGTTTTGTAAATTTCAATAAAATTGAAGTTTGATAATCATTAAAACCTAACCAATAAATGCACATTCTTTTTGGAAATAACCCCTAATTTTCTACATTCCAATAGTGGTTGGGTCCCCAGAAAGAGTATGTTTGGTTAATTATGACTGAATATATGACTAAGTACATGGTGATATGCAACACTACAATATATTTTTAACTATCATTTCCAAAATCCTTCAGAGGACACAGGAGATACAACCATTAATAATACATGTACAGAGAGGGAATGACTTCTCCACAAGATTTAAATGGTAATTCAGAGGCGCTGTCATGGAACTTAATAGGCACGTGGATGGGTAAATTATATGAAAAAAATTTTTCTCATACAAAAAATTTACATTGCCAGGATCTTGCTATGATACAGGTCCAAAGAAATATTACACACCAGTTGTTGCAGATTAGTCAACAGTTCAAGGCTAGCAATTCCTTGGAGTTTGCTGGGATCATTCTGAAAACTGTCCACAAGTCGACTGAAGGCAAGACACACACTCTCCACACTCTTCTTATCCTGCTGTGTAAGCCGGTTTGCCAGCAGAGAGAGTGAATCAGCCACAAAGTGGAATTCATCTGCATGAAGATTCTGGCAACAATTAGATGTGATGGCTAATGCTGCACGCTGAGCATTGATACTGAAGAAGTCCAGGTACGTAAGGCAGGCAGTAACTCCACGCTGAAAAATTACTATACATTAGTTTCAAAAGTAAAGAAGAAGAAAATAAAAGAAAAACTGTGATCCATGTACCTGAATTAAAAAAGTAGATACACAAATACATGAGGTATATTTGTTTTATGTTACAAAATTAAGACAGTACACACCTGATCAGTGTACTATATGTAGCACAGATTTGCACTGAAGTAAAAATTAAACTGGTCAACAAAATTTAACTTTTTTTTTTGTCCCATGAATTTCAACACATGATCTTAGCAGTACTTTTTATGCTGAATTCATTTATGTAAACATAATTTTTCTATCACACAGGGTTTCAAGATACAGAGGAATTTAAATGTGCAAAATAGTACTTTACGTGCTCATGAAACAGGCAGAAACTTTCCTCTAAAATGTAGAGGCATATGACTTTTGCTGGTATTTGGCATCAGGTACATCCCTCTTCAGTGTTCACAAATAGTCTGCCAACATACTTGAGGTCCACTTGCCTTGGTACCGCTCTTCCAGAGCCATAATGTCTTGGCGAAATCTTTCAGCGTGTCCATCACTGACTTCACCTAGATTTTCTCGGAAAGAATCCAAGTGTGACTCCAGAAAGGGGATTTTTAAGGCTCATATTGCATCCCATACCTTTGTACAAAGTCAACAGGTTCTGCACAACATCCTGATAGTTCACTGCTTTGTGATTTCCTAAGAAGTCCTTACAAGTTCTCTTAAATGACAACCATGCATTTCTTTCAGTCTCATTCAGGTCTTCATTGAACCGTTTGTCTTGCATTACTTCCCTGATCTGGGGTCCTATATACCCTCCTTGATTTTTGCGTTACATTTGGGAACTTATTCCTCACATATTTGAATCTACGGCCAGTTGTATTCATACCTTTCACAAAGTTTTTCATGAGGCTCAGCATTATGTGCAAAGGGGGCAGACAAATTTTCTCCTAAAGAGTAAGAGGAGGATCGACAGCTTTATTCTCCCCTGGCGTCAGTGACGTTCGTTTAGGACACAGTTTATTTACATTGTGAATCTTCTTGTCCCAGATGTCCCACTCGCACAGTAAACAGCAGTATTTTGTGTACCCAAGTTGCATTCTGAATAACAGTGCCATAACCTTAAGATCACCACATAACTGCCGCTTAAATTCGTTATACTTAAACTTTCCCAAATGCTTTCACAAATTTCCTTCATGTTGGCTGCATGAGCCCAAGGAACGGTGGGGAATCTATTTCCGTTGTGGAGCAGAACCACCTTCAGGCTCACTTTTGACAAATCAATGAACAAGCGCCACTGACCTGGGTTATATTCATGACCAAGAACTTCCATAATGGAACAAACATCATTGCAAAACATGACACCATCTTTCTGGGAGAACAAATCCTTAAATTCTTCATGGTGCCCACGGTAAAACACACCTTAAAGTCCTGGCACAGAAGATTCCAGCCCTTTAACCTGGAGTGAAATGTGTGGATGATAGAGAAATTCTGGAAACATATTTGAATTTAGCATCCAAAAATACATAAGAAACAGACATTTTTTCTCATGGAACAAAATCTTTGTTGACTGACCAGTGTTATTTAGGAGTATCAGCCAAAGACACAATAAACCACAACAATGCATACAGACAGAAAAAAATACATTCATGCAGCTGATGAATTCAAAAAGACCAATGATGAATATTCTACCAAACAAATAGTCCCAGAATCAAGTTCCAATAAAGCTGAAGTTCTTAGTGGAAACTGAATCACCACATAGCAGCTTAATTCCCAGTAAAAATTTCCTACCTTCCTATTTCAGAGCTACATATGTCACTACAAAAAATACAAAGTACAAAGTTCCTCATGTAAAGTGCCTGATTTTAAACACACTTGAACTTCCTTGACATATCTGAATGAAAGTCCACAACATGAAATTCCACAAAAATCTGTCCAATAGAAACCAAGTTGTTCCATACAGACAGGCCACACAGCTATATGCATGAACATGACAAAGCTAATAGTTGGTTTATGCAACTTTGCAAATATGCCTAAAAGCCAATATTAACAAAAACATATTACATCCAGAGGTACTAAGCAAATGGCATTAATATAGAGGGAGAAACATCAACAGAGCATGACATTTCTGGCATGTTCATTGCATTAAATATCCCTGAATTTTAAACTTGTGACTAATTACAGGAATAACATGGTAAAAGTACCTTACATGGTCCTTCCATGTTTTACATGTAAATCAGTTTGGTGGGAGTCAAACTGTTCCATATGAGGAACCAGGTAATAGACATGAGAAAGCCAAAAACTGCTGTTCACATATTGTTTTGTGACTGAACAATCAGAAATTTCAGACATTATATAGCTCAATAATAATGTCCAGGTGGTCTAAGTAGGTGTGTTACAGTAACGTGGTCATTTGAGATGCATGTGAACTCTACTCCTGGTTCTCAAATAAGACTTCTCCTATAATTTTCCAATTACAAGTTTGTATATGTATGTACTTTCTCTTAGGGTGCCACACATTCTGTTCACCTCATCCTTCTTGACAGTCAGTTTCACAACGTGAAGAGTAAAAAGACTGAACTTCTCACTATGCCATTTCTCCTACGTCTGTTTGTTCATTCACCTTATATTCAAGTGTTCTCTGCATGGCTATTTGTTTTTCATATGGCTTTAGTTAAAACCCACAATATAAAATGTTGATGTAACATACTGCCTGAAGTATAGACTTGCTATGCCTACGAGACAGCATCTCTAGGGCTGTTAAACTCTGTTCTGCAACATCCATACACTGAATCACTTGCAGCTTCTCTAGGAACACAGGCACAGCATCCACCACCACAGCTGAAGATCTAGGAAGAGCTTCCATCATGTATGTTAGTGCTCGACACGCATGATTCATCTAAATGTAAAAATAACTCCAGCTGTATTCCATGTACATAAAAAATGAGAAACCCTAGACACTGCACTTGGGAGTAAAGAGTCAATCAGAAGCAAACACTTCTATTTATTTACGATTCATTTTATCTGCCATTAGTTGCTAAAATTATATACCATTGAACAATAGCATGATTAATGACTAATGCACTGGAGGCCTGAAATGTGAACCTAAACCTGAATATGAACCAAGGGTGCTGAGTGATTAACCATTAGGTTCTCCTAACATAAAAAAAAAAAATTATTCAGACAAGCTAATACTTTTAATTACCTATGATACAACCCATTTCATGAAAAAAAAAAAAAATGACAATGTAATATTACCAAATACATGCAATTTCAGTTTTTTAAACCAGACTTCTACATCAAAATTAATCTAATACCAGACTAGACAAATTCTGCCATGTGTCAGCCCTACATTGTGATTTAAAACAAGAGCAGGTCAAATGTGTTCAACAGTGAACAATGATCATAACATAAATGAAGAAATTACAAAATTATGAATTATACAAGTTATCAGTAACAGAATTTGTGTAACGCTGTAAATAACATGCCCAAAGAATTACTGCTGTATGATTTATGATGGTAGATATCACATCACTTATGTTACAATTCAAGTCCCTCACTTCTGAAGGGCCCTGAGGATGGTATATTATACTAAGACACTCTGATTTCTAGACTTTGTCCATCACCTCATACTAAAACTGGAGGGAACAGGGGAGTGGAGTTGGATCTGTGATCATCATGCAAAAGGGTGGGGAAGCAAAGCATGTGAGTGAGGCTGGTTTGCAGATGTTTTTTGAAACTCATGAACACTAGAGATGGTAAGCATACCTTGAGCTAACTTTACAAATTCATGTAAGGCTTGAGGTGAAGTGGCTCTCATGACCAGGTGTACAACCTGCATCTGTGCCAACACCATGAGAGGGGAAATTTCAAGACCTACATATGATTGACTGCAGACTCAGGCACTGAACCCTCATAAGTGAACACTGTCTTAGTGTTACCATGGGGGGGGGAAAGCCTTTTACTACCAGTATAAGATCATGACGGAGCACAAAACTTTTCTCAGCTGAAAGTTCCCTTTAGTGCTAATAAAGTCAGCAAGGATTACAGCCCACTGATGTACAATCCCTTTGTAAATACTTCAGTATCAGTTAGTATATGTTCATAACAGCAATGTCACTGGGAAGCAATTTATCATGTCCAAGCCTTCTTAGTAAAGTCCATCGCTCCTTCTAGGAACACAGGTTGTCTACGAGTCCTTTCCACTTCTGTCTATCGGCTGTTAAGAATCCTTAGTTCATTCCAGCTTCTACCTGTTTCCTTGATTACCGATCTTCTCCAGCTGTTTCTCGGTCTTCCTCTCTTCCTGTTTCCCTGAGGGTTCCAGAGTAGGGCAGCCTTTGGTATCTCTCCATCCTCTTTTCTTAATGTGTGACCAAT
>Ga0123354_10000568_pt1 | contig 38158 bp, 35 predicted proteins | sample TergutLab28metaG_2_FD_97872 | JGI IMG/M metagenome (GOLD analysis project Ga0123354, IMG submission 97872) | Labiotermes labralis P4 segment gut microbial communities from Petit-Saut dam, French Guiana - Lab288 P4 | ecosystem: Host-associated > Arthropoda: Insects > Digestive system > Gut ... | reverse complement strand
TTTTTTTTTTTTTTTTTTTTGTATATATATATATATATATATATATATATATATATATATATATATATATAACGCTACATGTAGGCGTAAGTAATTTTTCTTGTTTAGTTAACTATTCACCATGTCGAAAACTTCTGATACAAGTTGTATTGTAGTGATATTTAAATTCGGTGATATTAACTTGTGTTCTGTATTACGATTTCATTTCTAAATGTTGGAAGAGTCTGATCTGAACTTAATGTAAAGCAAACGCTATGGAGGATCGATATGGATGAAAGTGAAATTCGCTCGGTAAGTGTAAATGTGCACCTGGACCGGCAGAATACCGGAATTGCAGCAGTTCGCCTGATGTGTATATGTCACACAGGAGTTGTCAGTTGTGGGTTTTCTTGTCTTAAAATACCCTGTTCATCCATTCTGTAGTCTGCCTTGCGACGGGTCCATTGCCTCTTTCAAAGAGAATTCTTCACACAGCGCGATCTTTCCCCCCCCTTCCCACTATGATGTCAGCAAGTGGTTCAGCCTATGCGTGGCGCATTAAAGTGTTGGTTAGGAGTAGTAAGGTCATGGTGCTAATCCCAGGTACGGGCAGGAATTGTTTTTCTTGCGACCTTCAGACCCAACCTTCTGTTTATTTGGTGCCGGGAATTTATTCTGGTCACTTCTACCATGTACAGATAAAGCCAACCCGTTACCCCTGGACAGGCCCGTGGGGCTCCTGAATTTCTACGCAGTCGGCACATGAAGGTGAGGTCAGTCCTAAGCACCGGATGCCTTTACCCCTTGTATTCATTTGTTGTACAGGCTGCGTCGCTACCATTTACCAATGAGACCAAAACTGCGTGGATCTTTACTCCACGTTCCACTATACCCCTAGCGTGGTGCTGCCGCAGAACAAAGAAACCCTTGCCTTTTGACGACCTGTGACGAAGCGTACTGCACCAGCTGTAGCAGTAGCTCTTATACATGGCAGCAACGTTGTTGGTATAGCGTCTTACCCTTTAAATCCTAATGGTTACTATATATAACACCGGGTTTGAAATTAAAACATTTTGCTTTCTGCCCACAGAGTGTATTTATGTGTTTTGTGTGGATCTGAGAACAAACAGCTTAATTCCCTGTACATAATTAACTTGTTAGTTTTTATAGCCGAGACAGTGTGTGTTTCCCGTGTGATACGCACTGAATCTCCAAATATAATGCAGGTTAATGTTAGTCCGGTGCACCTGACGGCCACCTACAGAGTGTGATGATACCAGATGCTGTATAATACAATTTTGAGCTCCTGATGATGAGCACATAGTGCTCGAAACATGTAGAGGCATATAATAAACTTATTATAAAACCAGATTTTGTGCATTAAGTTGGTTAATTACTAAGGCTTCTTCCACGAGTAGTATCAGCATGTGGACACCAACACTTGTGCCCCTGTATTGCCATAATTGCCCACGTAACTTATGCCACGGTTATTATAGAATCACCTTAATACACCAGCGTTAGTGTAGTCATCGGCGTCGCTTCTTATGTATATGTGGATCGGTTTACTCCATCGTGTTCTAAATGTATTCGACAAAGTAATTTCTCGATTCCATAGCGTCTGCATTGCTAAAGGTGTCATTGGCCTGACATCATAGGCCTGTTCACTTCGATTCCTACTACGCGTGCATGTCTGCTTAATATGTCATTGGAGTTTGTACCTCAATATTAGATTGTGTTGACTCATAAGGGGTACATTGACGTAGGTTTAGGGTTCTGTCAATTTATGTTAGGTTTGGTTGTCAGATGATTGTTGTTGGGTTATTATATGTCAGGGTACATAAACGGAATGTGTTATAGTGTTTGTGAAATTGATCTGATTATTTTCGTTTACACATGTCGTGCACGTTTGAGTTCTTGTCAGCATCTTATCATCATTGCCCTCGAATCACATAGTCATATTCCAAGTCACCTTAGACGCCAGCGTCGGCAGCGATTTTCATTGTTGTAGCCCAGTGGTTTCGGGTTTAACATTCTCTTCCGAAACGTATTCGAGATGCCATTTTCATATCCAGAAGCACTTAGGAAAGAAAAGACGCCTGTGGCTTGCCTAGTAATCTCGTTATTGGATTCGTTTTGCGCATGTCCTTCTGAATGAAACTGCCCCTCGTCTTATGTAGCTTAAGCTTGGGTTAGTTAACATAGGTTTTGATAAAAGATAAAAGTAGGTTACGTTAGGTTCGGTTAAGGTACATGACGTATGTGGGATACAGATGGTTTTTTAGTTTCCGTAAGCTAGAGGCGCATACGGTTCTCCGTCGTTTTCCTGGTAACATGGCACATGGTTACTGTCGGAGCCAACTTCGACGCAACGTCTAATTCTATTACCGTGTTGTTCTGGCTTTTCTTGTCAAACATGAACCGAAATCGACAGCACTTTCAGCCATTCCGAACCATTCTTCTTGCGTCCTTGGCCTTCATCCACATTCGCCATTTCTGCTTCAACTTTACTGACCCTTGCGAACGCCACGAAGGAATATGTGTAAGTGTAGGTATAGTTCCTCTTATTCTTAACCTCGACACTAGATATATGTGAGTCGTCAGTTGCACTTCCCAGCCCTTGTGCGTCGGCGAAGGCGCTCTCCCGGTGCCCACTGAATGGGAAGCTGGGTCTGGGCGCTCTCCTGCCGTGACACGAACCGCGCTTCCTCGGTTGTCCGGCCTGTAGCGTTGTCACTATTCCAAACACGCTTTCTTCTCCAGAGCGTCTAGACCAGCTCTGGGGTCATTCCAGCCTTTTATTCAATGGGTAACGGGAACGTTTCTCCAGCTTTAAAGCGGTTAGGGCGTGAGTCTGATAATCCCATGTCCCTTAATGCCGTGCGATAGCTTGGTTGTTTTACGTTTAGTTAAAGTTTCGTGACTGTAGGTTAGATTATGTTAGGTTAGGTTGTTACGTTTATTGAGTGGTAGGTCAACCCTTCGGTGCCTTTATATCTAGTATAGGTTCTGCTCATTGCGTTGGAAGCCGGATGGGAGGCAGAGCTGATCTGGAAATAGTGACTTCAGTAGTTGCTTTACCCATCTGGAATTGAAATTCTTCGGGTCGGCTGTAACCACCCACTGTAACCGACTGGCTGATCTGTGCCGGTGGTTAATCATTGCGTTTTTAATATTTAAACTCTTAGTTATATTTTATTTATAACTCTGGCGAAACTTTTGTACTGGATCAGGGTTAATGTCCGCAATATATAATACATTAAAATAAAAAAATATTGCAATAGTTAAAGTAATTGTCGCAGAGAGTTGTTCGGTATAAATAACGACATGTTTATACGTTATAGCAGGATTACCTCCACAAAGTCTCCGTCATTTTGCCTTACAACCTTCAGCGCGACTCTCGCATACTTTATGGTTCTGCTGTCTCACTCACATGATTGCAGCTGCTACGTAAGCACCTGCACCACTCTCCCGACTTGCGACATCAGCCTAGGCTTGTTAACGTTACCTGCGCCTGAAGCTGGAGGCCTTGTGGAATTACTCGTGTCATACACGGTGCGTAACAATTCTGGCGTGTTCGCTGATTTGTTGTACAGTTATCCCGAAAATTGTATGACCTGCGAAAGAAGTACATTGGACACAAAGCGTGAGTTTCGTTGTCTCCGTATTGCTTGTCAGAATCTTTTTTTTTTTTCCCCTGCAAAATATTAGAAGCGTTACGCACGAGTGAAACTCGTGATATTCGCAGAATCTCATTTTGGTCTGCATGTAATGTGTATTGCGTTTTTGTCCGATTATAACAGAAATTGGAATTATGACAAATCTTGGCGAAACTCTCCAATATATAATTTCTTTAAAATCCTTCTGCCTGTTCGTGAATGGTTACTTGCGTACAGACCGACTGAATGATTTTAGCAGGCTATCCTCAGGGGCCCAAACACACCTAAAAACATGCTTGTGATCTTAGTTTCTTTCCCGCGAAGCAGGTTTCTTCTTCTCTCTAGAAAGCCATGACAGCCGGAAGAGACAAGTCTGGCGTCGTCCAGTTGGTCATAATGAATTTGTTTGGTCCAAGAGTCATCAAAGACGGAACGCCATATCAGAACGCGTAGACCCGGCTGTTTTTACGAGGTCTTCCTCGTAAAAGCGACGTGGAGAATTATTACATCAGGAGACTAAGTGGAACAGTCAGTGTTTTATTTACAGTCATTTAGGCGAAGTTCACGTCTGTCGCACACCTGCGGCCCTCGTTTCCTTCCAGTCAGCCAACAAAATGGAACTGCTATCTCCATGTTTTACACTGCTAACCAACTCAACAGGACAGGTTTCTTGGGGGTTGAATACTTGATGGTTATTCATATGCTTGAGAAATCTCCCACTTTTATGGTAAAACCCTCTGTCTCTAAAGTCCGCTCATGGAATGTTCCCTGTGTCAGTTTGATCAATTCCACACCCTGTAAGATACATTTTCTTTTCCTCCCATCTACTCTTAAGTCTAGTCTCTTCCCTTCTGATTTTCTGGAAAATATGTTGAATGTATTGTCATGGTACTTGCCCGCCTCAAATCATCCTTGAGGGCTGTTTGACCGTGCATCTTCCTCCTGAAATAAAGTGAAATGCCAGCTTGATATAACTAGGTAATTTTGTTGATGTATTCTTAGCTCGACATGTTTCGGGTACATACATCCATCATGAGGAGCATTAGATATTGAGATGCAGCGTGTGGTTTTCTGCACCGAGGTTTTGGATGGGTGGTGGTCTTGAGAGCCGCTGCGTAGGTCGTGTGTACGGTGCGGACGGTGCCGTGCGACTGCACTGTGCACCCATCCAAAACCTCGGTGCAGAAAACCACATGCTGCATCTCAACATCTAATGCTCCTGATGATGGGAGTATGTACCCGAAACATGTCGAGCTAAGAATACATCAATAAAATTACCTAGTTGCATCAAGTTGGCATTTCACTTTATTTCAAATCATCCTCTTTAATATAATCACTTTTCACCCTGACAGTGTCATATGAAGAACGCAAAGTATGAAGATACGCACGTGTGGGAACCAGATTAGCGCTGTTAGTAGAGTCTACGCTCAGGCCCGGAGAGTTTGGGATTCGATTCGCGGCAGGAACAAGAGATTTTCTCTTCTTCAGAACGTCCAGACCGGTTGTGTGGCTCACACAGACTTCTATACAGTGGATACCGTCGTTCTTTCCCAGAGTAAAGCGGCCGGGACGTGAAGTTGACCACTCATCTCCAACTAGTGCCAAGGTTCAGGATGATTGGAGCTGTACCTGTGATCCCCCTCTGTATTCCTTCTTGGCGTGGACGAGGAAAACTACTTTCTTGGTACTCGTTATGTGTTGTGCATTACACAGCAGCACGTGCTGTCGTGTCCATTGTCCTGTTCTTGACAGAGAACAAGTGCTTTTCTTCATATGCTTTTTTTTCTCACAATTATTTACTTTGTTGTTATCCTAAGGTCACAGTTTTCTCAGTATTCTCTCATCTGCATAGAATGGAGTAGGCCTAAATGGGATCAGGTGGTAACCTGTATTCGGGAGGTTCTCCGTTCGAGGTTAGGTCAGGGACAGATTTTTCATGCTTTGACTACGACCGTTCCCTTCCTGGTCCTTACCAACTCATTATTAGCAATCGTCCAGTTGTCCTGCGTTATACAGTATGGGTTAAATAGGTTACATCGAGTCTTCAAGAGGTTTTTCCGACGGTGTGGTTCAGGACGTGTCACTGGCTATTGGTTCCCGGCGTTTTGGAGCAACATGGTGCCTTCATTTTGAAGAGTCTGCACACGTAATAGTATCGGTCGTCATGATGATGTGAATGATTTATTTATGAAAGCGCGGAAAGAACCGTTCGTGGCGTATTTTGAAAGGCACTGTTCTTACCTCTCAGGATAACTAACCTGGCATTTTGTCGATCGTGTGGGTGCCCGAATTTTAGGCAGGTTCCGATTATTGTTTCGACAGTGTGATAGTGTAATGTTAGTGCAGAAGTGCCGACTTCAGTTAGGCACTATATGCCTGCCCTCAGTATCAGTATTGTGACTAGGCTAAGGGCTGGACATTTGAGGACATATGGTCCAACAGATTTCCCGTTAAGAACAGCTGTGGGACCCACCCAGCCTCCTATTCGATAGATACTGGGCGCTTTCTACTGGGGGCAAAGCGGCCGTAGCACGAGGCTGACCATTCATCCCATCTAATGCCGTCGATACGAATTAGTTTAAGTAAACCTTCACTGTCCTATATCCCTTCATGGTATGCATAGGACATCTTTACCTTTCATGTGCAATCTATTGGTCTGATCGAAAGCTGCGGTGGACAAGTTTTGTAGTCGGTCCCGAGTCCTGCCACCGTTACATGAATTTATGACTTTCAACAAGTACTGGAGCAGTACCTTTAAACAGGCCACGACCGTCTGTTTGCACATACCTGTCATTTCATCCTACCATTTGACATTACGTGTCTTTAAGCGGTCGAAAATTTGCTAAATAGTGGACGAATCAGGCAAACACCGTCCCAACGGACTATTTGAGTATTACTGAGCCTGTATGATAGTGTGGAATGTGATGCAAGCTGTAGAGCAAGTTTTCGTAGGTACTTGTAGGTGCCGTCCAAACCGCCGGATCTTCCAAAAGGAGTGAGTATCGAGCATATTAGGGATTTTACAAAAGTCTGCGAATCCTCTTCCATGTCCTTGAGTGTGTCACATTCATGAAGTTGCTGATTAATTGGAATTTCCTAACAGTAGCCGGCCCCAGTGACCGGGTTGGAGAGCTAATTGTTTCAGACGTTCATACCCATTTTCTTGATTATTTTGCTCGTGTTTTGTTTCTTTCCCCTTGCTTTTACATGTGTTTTTTTTTTTTAATTGGAGAAGTAGGTTTATTGTATGTGATATAACACATACGTTTGCTGCTCCATTCCAATAAATTTTGTACTAAAGGAGGGATTTGTATGACAGGTGATGTGATCAACAGTTTGTGCACTTCATTTCTGCGTGTTTTAACTTCCTGCCTTCTGTAACATAAACATGGTGATTGTGCAAACTTCTGAAGTGGAGCCAACATTAGTGCCATTTACATAGAACCAACAAATGTATTAAGCATCAATAGACCTTTGAACAGTGTGCAAACTGTATAGAGCTTTCTTCTTTTGTATGTTGTAAGATAACAGTATGGCTGCCAGGTGATACTTTTATTTGGCTTCCATTTTTATAGTTTTTAAACCACTACAGTTAAGCATGTAAAATGTGACATGGCAACATCTTGAGTGTACCTGTGCTCTTAACAATTATAAGCATGGTATCAGTGTGTAGTACCATGATGTTATGCCTGACACATTTTGAGAAGTGGGAAATATACACACCAACATATTGCAGATTTTTTTATAAACATTAATCTGTAGTCTCTGCCAGCTTCTGTGTACGAGAGAAAGGATGTAAATGAATACATGCTTAACAAGTTCATCCCACAATTACATGATGATTTTATGTTATTTGCGGTGTGATTTTTTTCTTAGCTTTTATTCCATTCAATTTCTGTCATATGTTACTTTGTATTACTGTGTTGTTTTCTTCTTCATTCATAAATTCTGTTCTCTGTGTCTTATTTTATTTTTTCTGTAACTTGATTTTCACTTTTACGCCTGCTTTCTGCTTTACTTTATATAATTTTGTAAATTTATTTTTGTCTAATACATGGTTTCTTTAACTACAATATGCATACAACTACTAGTAGACCAACCATTGTTTACTGGATCACAGCATGATTAATAAATCTAAATATAAGAAGGGATAAAAATGTTAAAAAATAAATAAAATGTAAGTGACATATGTATATTTGCTGATATGCAGTATTGTTGGCAACACCTTCTAACCCATCCCCGCTATTACCAGTATTTCCAATTTCAGGTTTTGTATTTAAATACATTACCTTAAACTTTTCAAATTTCATTTATTGGTATGCCAGAGAAAATATTTGAAAACCCCTGGCATAGTATTTTAAAATTATGTCCTCTTCTATCTTGCATCTATTTCATTTCATTTTGTTGTGGATTATTTCTAATTATCTGGAACAAAGTATTACTTCCCTTCATCCATAAAAGGGAAAGAATCAGCTCATGATCTGTATGATGAATCTGTTTCTTAGGTGCTAGTCCATGCACACACTCACAGTGAAACATGATATGAGGTTTCCAATATATTTGAAATCACAGCATGACATCACAGACCAAAGTCTCATTGGAGATCACAGTACCAAGATGCTGGGCCTGGCCCCAGGACTACAACTCATGAGTGACTAGCGCTTAAATATATCTTGGCTCTGAGACACAAAGTCCATAAAGGGCGTAAATGCAGTAATTGCCGGTTGATCTTCTAGTTCTAATGGCTCTTTATGGGGGGAAATATAAAGTACCTCAATAAACACTCATCATTTAAATTCATAATGCCTCGTTTGTTACCTGTACTACTGATTTTCCTAGGCATATTCATCACTGTTTGTGAAACATAGCAATCTACATTGCCCACATCAGCGAATAACTGACTGTTCATCTGACTGGCTTTGTCCTGTGGTGGCAACAGATGCCACACATATGTAAAGCACCCTTCGTAATATTTGTAGACATTGAAGTGAGTTGGGAACAGAAATTGTTTTGGGTTTTGTATGTTATTAGCGAGTTAATTTTTATATTGTGACCCATTATAACAGGAATGTCTGCAGTGGGATTTTGCAAGTTGAAGACTAATTTAAAACATAAAGTTGTAATGTAAATATTTTTTCTAGGTTCGGATGATGGAGCAGAGGCTTGCTCAGGCAGACTGGACTCCAAGTGAAACAAGCGAGCATGTGTCAAGCCTTAACAGCTCTGTTCAAGAGAAAGAAACTGTCATCAACAAGCTTGAAACTCAGGTGGAGGAGCAAGTATGTAATCCTCACTGCTAAGCCTAACACTGCTGTGAGTCAGAACTTGTAGATATTAATTAATTTGTAGAACCAACTTGATATGTAAAAAATGTATTCTTTACACATTGTCAATTCTCCAGCATATTTCAGCACACCACATGTGCCACCATCAAGGAGTCTTTAGAGTTGTTACCATAACTCTTTCAAATGATCCATTGTACAATAGGTGAATTAATTCACAGTTATGCACTAAGTATCACATGATATACAGTACCTATAATATTAAAATTGTAGCAGTTACTTTAAAAATGAATGGCTATATTATTACTAACAAAAATTGGACGCACAGTTTAATGTTCATGTGTCATGATTACAGAGATAAACTGTACGCTGAATATTGGAAATGTTTACCCCAGGTTGTCTCTTATAACAAAACCAGCTAGATGCACAAATTTCTCAAATTTATTTTTGGAATAAAACTACATGTTTTGGACAGTTCCTCTGTCCATCATCAGGAGTTTTTCACTGTACACACAGAAATGGTATATGTCATACAGGTTTGCTGACATATACCATTGCTGTGTGTATAGTGAAAAACTCCTGATGATGGAGAGAGGAACTGTCCGAAACATGTAGAGTTTTATTCCAAAAATAAATTTGAGAAATTAGTGAATCTGCTTTGTTTTATTATACGAATTTATCACAATGCACGGTCACCTGAAGGTCAAACCCGGGTTATTTGTAGTGAAATAGGACTTATTTTGTGTACACTTGTTTGCTTCATTTTAGTGCTTCTTACACTTGTGATGTGAATGTTGTCATCGTCGATAGTAAGCTTCTTACTGTAGGATGTTGACTTGTGTTCCAGCGCCTGTTACGACTGCAAGATGCCAAACAGGTGGAAGCAAAGGCAGCCAAGATCAAAGAGTGGGTCACCAATAAACTTCGGGAGGTGGGTTAGTTTCTGCATTTAGACATAATGTAGCATGACAGAACTGAGAACAGATGAAATTCGGGTAATGTTTGCTGCCATTCACTTCACACCTGTTTATCTTTCTGTCCTCCTTTTCATAATTTTGGGAAAAAAATTGCATATAGAGTATTTTTTATGTATCATTCTTGAATGAGTTGTTTTGTGAATTAACATGAAGACATGAAACATTATAAACAAGCAGGCAGTGAAGTATATATATAGAAAAAGAAGTAATACTGTTTTGTTGCACATCTACGAATGTCTTGTTGCATAAAAATAACAGGCTTAACTGCAGTGCAGGTAGTCGGAACGTAACAGTAAAGTAAGTATGCTATTGCCATAAGAATAAAACCATGAATTATGCTTTCTTAAAATATTCAGAACTGTTGACTGTACATTTTATGTATGCGTGGATGATGATGCACCAGGCATGGATGTATAAAGAGTTGGTTGATGAATTGGGTGGTTACTTTATTGCAGCTTGAAGAACAGAATCAGCACCTTCGTGAACAGAACCAGAAGTGCAATGCCCAACTGGAACTGCTGAGGAACCATTTGGCACACAGTCAGCTGGTGGCTGGAGTAGGCAAAGACAGGTCAAGCACAGGGGTGAGAAACTGTAAAGTTGAGCTGGAAGAATTACATTATAAGATAGTCTGATCAAATAAATTTCATTAATAAGATAATAAAACAATGTGTCATATCACATCTCTCTCTTGTGCTGGAACTCTTACAAATTGTAGCTTATGTGTGGCCTGGATGAAGACCTAAGTGGCTAATATGCAAGAGTGCAGACAATATTGTTGTTGTAGGTGCAGCATAAGCCCATGGTTCTCTGTAACTAACAGGGATAATATTACCCATGATAGAAATATTGGTATCGTATAAGACATAGGAGAGTGCTAATGGAAGAATGTGTTAATGTGTGTACAAAGATAGCGTCACTAAATATGTTTATATTTAGGGTAAATTAGCTTCAAAGTACAGTGTCAGGGTCCTTGTAACATTATTATCCTATTAAAAACATGTGAATGTACACAACTTTTTTGTTTAAAATTGTAATCATGATTGATATATTTTATTTAAGCATGAAATTTATATGTGTATTTTATTACATATGTGTGTATAAAATGTTTTTAGAATAATCTGTTGTGGGCTGGGATAGCATAGTAGCTAATGTGCCTTGCTATGGGTTGGATGGTTCAGGGAACCAATCCCAGTAGGGGCAAGAATTTTACCACCTGTCTAGACCAACCCTGGGGCCCACCCAGCCTCCTTTAGAAAGTGTACCAACTCATTCACGGGGGTAAAGTGGCCGGGGCATGGCGTTAACCATCTACCCCCATCTAGCACTGAGAATAAAGAAAGAGTTGAACTGTACCTCTGCTCCCTCTCTGTGCTTTTGTGGCAGATTCTTGTGTTTTAAAATAATTTGTTACTCACTTCTGTGCATGAAATTTTAAAAGTCGTTCTTAGCCCTGAAATATTTTGTTATGCCTGTTGTGGAGTATTATGGTGTTATGACAGCTGGTATGGTCTCATACAGCAATCACATTTAAAGCCTAAATGTACAGAAACTATGAACTTAGTGATAATTTTGACACTGAGTCAACACAGAAGCTGCTTGATGAAATCTTATTACTCGTAAGAAAATTACGCTAATTAACAATGGTTGCAGGGATCTTCATCAAGAGCAAGCCTGAGCTTGGATGTTACAACCACCACCACCAGTGATGATTCTCTAACCTTACCTCTGCATGATATGCCGGCACGACCACAGTCTACAGCCACAGCACCAACTACAGGCAACTCATCTTTGAGGTAACACAAAATTAATTAATTTTCTTTGTATGTCACATGTTTCCTCTTGAGTTGAAAGTAAACAATGTACATAGTTGCAGCTTTATGATGTGTGAAAAATGTAGCATTTGCACAGTGACATAATTTAAGTATTATAATTTGTAGATTTTAAGTGTATTCTTGTAAATTTAAAATTCTGTCTGCTTGCTCACTCGTTGAAAATTTTATCTGATGTTCATATCAGTTTTAATTATGAGCATGGCATAACCTTTGGTCTTTTGTTTAAGTGGCTTGCTGCATATCTTTTGACACCTGTTTAAATGACAGAAATGACAAACTGATACACTTAGAACAGGCCAATGAGTCTGAAACAAGGGTCAGCTCTTTGTGCTCTTTTATCATGCCCAAATTTCAGGGTTATTATTACAGCACATTAATATTAAATGCTATAATCTCACTCAAAAATGAATTAAATGTATGATTGAGTCACCAGCAGTCATTATTTTCCTGAAATAGTGGAGGATCAGGAATACCTGGAATGGAGCCATCATATTCAGAGATGGAGCGGAGACAGCTACAGCAACAGCAACAGCAACAGCAACAGCAGCAGCAGCAGCAGCCGACTGCTGAGGTTGGGTGCCATGGCCTTCACTCACACAGTGGCAGTGGAAGTGTAACTCTTCCTCATATTCCAGGTGAATTACCATGAGATGAACTTTAAGGTGTTATCCATGGTGACCATAACAGATTGGTATTCTGTGATCCTGTGGTGTTGTTCCTACATTTTTACTTAAATCTGTGTAGGATAGTTCTTTATTTACTGATGTAACTACTCCAGGAGAGCGTGAGATAAAAGTTGTTTTGAACAATTACATACATACTTACATTTTTACATGAATTAAGCTGTATTAGTGATGTTGAATTCTTAAAGATTTTGCCATTGATGGACAAGGCCATGTTTGAAGAGGTGCTTATGAATACAAAAATATTTCAAGAGAAATAACTGTTAGGTTTTTACTGTAAGTGCCATAACGTAAAATTTGTATAGCTGTATATTTTTGGATCCATGATCTTCCTTTTGAGATATATTTCCTTATGATGAAACATCCACTGGCTGTGAATCCATTTTGGACAATACACATTTAATATCCTCAAGTTGTAGGTTTACCCCGTACTTTTTAATATAGTGTACTTGAATTAAGGTTGGTTTCATTATGGACAAAAGGTACAGTTGTGCAGGTTTTTTTCAAGTAGTGCAGTTTTCCTCTGTTATCTTTTCACTTATGCTGTATAGTTTCATGTGTTACAGAGCTCAAAATTTGTTGAGTGTCACAGCATTCATTGTTAATTCTGGCATTATATGTGACTTGGATGAAGTCAGTGTAAGGAACTTTAGTTCAGTTTGGTATAATTTAATTCTTGATGTGTATACTTTCATAAGGCAAATTGTATTTTTGGATTCTTTGTCCAGGGGTGGTAGATACATCCAGTTCATTGCTAACCCAGGACTTACAGGCTGCAGTGGAGAGTCTTGCACTGTTTCCATCTTCATCCCTTCCTTGCACTGCAGTTTCTGGTGGAGGAGATGAGACAACACATGACTATGCAGAGATTTACACACCCAGCCACGAAAGGGTGCCCTGGCTGGGTGCAGGCAGCACCTCATTGTCAAATCACCGAGATGCATCGCAAGGTAATGCATTCATTCTCAGTGTAGGATGTTTTAAGTATTGTACATGCAGTGACTGTTGCTGTATTGCCTTAGTTGTGGATTGACAATAGTTCTTAGAACATGAAGAGTCATATCCCTGTCAAGTCTCACTCAAACAATTTTGAGAAGTGAAGCGGTGCATAAGACAGAGCCATTACTTCCAGTGCATGCTGAGGAAGTTCACTGCAAATAATGACATGATTTCTTATGATGGTTGTTGTTTTTTCTGTTATTTTATGATAATGTGCCACGTTTAATGCAGTAAATGAGGCGGTCACCAGCTTTTCACTGTGGAGGCCTGGATTAGATTCAGAGGCAGTCCATATGGGTTTGTTGGTTTTAAAAAGTGGCACTGAAATAATTTTTTCTCTGTGTACTTTGGTTTTGTTCTGTCAATTACAAGAACAAGTCAGAAGAAAGTTTCCCTGTTTTATTCCCACGAATATGATGCTCACAGCAGTGCATGACTCTTGTATGTTAGTACATTATTCCTGCTACCAGGTGGCCAGCTTCTACACTAATGCAGATAGAACATCCTTCTAAGCATCACTGGAACACAATGAACATACGGAACGAATGGATAAGGGAAGAAGTCTGATCTATAATTTATTTTTCTTGGATGCAAGTTGTTCAATTGAAATCCATTGGAAATCCATTGTGATTGTAATAGTCTATGGTCAAGCATAATCTGTGACATGGAAGCGTCCTGGTTTCCCATAAAATAAATTCAAACCTACAACCCGGAAAGGGTGATAAGAGACTATCTTTTGGGACATGCACAGAGTTATTTTGGTGAATTTAACTCTTAGTGGTGTAGCAAGCAATGCCAGTCCTATCATAGCACACCAATCAGACTTAGGGAGGCTTTTCACTACAGCAGACCTGGATTGCTGTCAAGAGTGCTGTTTTTGCATAATAATGCCTGGCTACACATTGCTTACACCACAGGGAACCCTCTTGAGCACCTGGCACTGGGAGATTCTTCTGCATCCTTGTTATAGTCCTGATTTGGCAAACTTTGACTTCCACCTGTTCTTCAAAATAAAGCATCTTGGAGGTTATGCTCCCAAACTGATAAAAATGCCAAAGAGGAGGTCAAGCTACAGCAACTTGTGCAGGATGCTTTATTTTACTCTCATGGCTCTGACTCTTTGATCTGCCACTCTAATGAGTGACTCCACAGATGTCACATCTATATTGAAAAATAGTCTGCATATTTACCTGTTGCTGCCCCATGGTTACTTACTGTACCTTGTATGTACTCGAAATAAACGAAACTTGGAACCTTACTTTCAGACTTCCCTGGAGTCATTCCATCTGTGCCCTAACATTCATATCTACCATTGACACTATATAGACTAGATCAGGTGTCTCAAAACATGTGGCCCGCCAGTTCATTTTGTGCATCCTACAAACTGATCTTTCTTTAATTACAGAATGCGGCCCACCACATGACTGAATAATTTATTGCAGTGGTTATTTATTCTTGTGATTTCATTTTATTTTAGTTAAAAGCAAGATTTATGGGTAGGCGTTGGTAAATTATCTGCTGTTAAACTACTGTAGAGGGTGTTGCTACAAGCTGCTCAGTTTTGTTGACCTATACATTTAGGATGAAGCATTAAAAGTTATTACTTCATGGTAATCAAAGACAGGGCATATATGCTGTAAAATTATCTAACTCCCTGTTCTTCCTACCTGTACTTGTTTCATACATAGGTGAAACTTCTGTTTTTTGTTATGACATTAAACATAGATTTGTTATAGTGCAGCTTAGGATATGGTTGTAATACCCAGGACTATTGTAAACTGAATCATAATAGTAAAAGGGTGTCTGGTTTCCCTAACAACAGGACAACAGAAGCCAAAGTTACTGATTCCTGTTATTTTTGATAGACAAAGTGTTTCAGTTTTGTATTTTACTATGTCAGTGTCTGAAATAAAGGAAAGAAAATTATAAGACGAGGAATGTGTGTTTAAAGAAACATAGTAGGTATAAAAATCAAATAATACTTTGCTTCTGTTGGATGTAACGTTTTTTTACCAGTCTGGTTAGACATCTGTATCCATAGCTTCTTCAGTCTTGAGTGTGCAGTCTCAGTAGCTATTTGTTTCACATTTTCTTGTGTACAGTAGCCTATAATGGTATGAGTCATTTACTTGAAAGCTATGACTGCAGGTATCTGGATGCATTTACTGTCAACAATAAAGAGCTGAACTCTTCAAACAAATAACTTGAATTATGTGTAAGTGCTCAACATTAGCATTAGTACCATATTCTGTACCCAAATTGGTTCCTGAAATTTGCCACAAGTTTTGTAATATCTGATGGTTCTAGTATACCTGAAAACTTATGCATCTTCAACTATCAATATGAAAATATCTCAAAACAATATTTTTATTTTAAGCATAATTGTTTTTGGCATTAGCCATGTGGATTCATAGCTCATGTACCTCACAAGCACAAGCAGAATCATGGCTTCAAGACAATGGGCTGTATAAACTTCATGCAATCAGTATGGCACTAATAGTTATGAAAATCAAATAGTTACATCTCTTTAAATGTTTTTATATCTTTTAAATTTTCTAAGGATATGCATATTTCAAAATATGACTCAGTTACCAGTGTCTGTTTGCCCATTAATTATTGAATCATGTTTCCATTTTATTTTTTTATTTTTTCAAGTCACAGGTATCAAATGAATATTCCTGTTTTTCATGAAAGTGAAAGTAAAAGAGCCTCTTGTCATAGTAGAATATGCCCTTGTAGTAATTACAGCTGTAGACATTCTGTGTACAATATAAGGTGTTTTAACCAATAGGTGGCAGTACAAGTAGTACCAATAGTGGAGGGTCACTCTCAATGGAATGTGCTGGAAAGCCTCCTACTCCACCACTTCACCGTTTTCCATCTTGGGAGTCACGAATCTATCAGGTGGCAGCAGATGGGCTACAGGTGGTTCCAGTGGGTGCTGAGACTGGTACTGCTGACACAGCAAACAATAACAGTTTGAAGCAACCCTCAGGTGCTTGTTCAGCACAGGGCTATTGTGACATCAGTGTTCCTGTCTATGCTACTGTCAAGGGGGTAAGAACCTGCACTTTGATGCAAGAAGGAATGTGTTATGTTAGAATGAAAATATCTGTGTATGTAATTCACAGTTCTGTGTTTTGTGCATTGTCTACCTGAGTGGAGAGGTCTTCTGTGCTTGCATGTTTATTCACATAGTTTATTGCATCATGCACTTAACAGATTGTGTTGAAACTGGTCTTGTGAACTTAATTTCGATTGTATTTCTATGCTGTAACATCTTGCATAAAGATCAAAGTGGACTTTCAACAAATTTTCAGAAAAGTGACCACCATTTATCAAAAATGGGTATATGATTAGCAGTGTGTAACTTTTATTATAACAGTTTAAAAAATATGGAGCATAATGAAATGCAAGAAAAGTAAATGGTGCCTCTTCACGATGAAGTAGCATTGTCCCCGAGACACCATATAGTTATATGCTGTGAACTACTCATCATTAGCTACAAGGGGGTGCTGATAAGTCCTTAGCTCGATCTACTTCCCGATGTTGTAGGACGGAATCGATAGTGTTGTTGAAAAGAGGGGTCTGTTCATGTGCCGAATTGCAAGTCTTTTCTTGTTACAAAGGCTGAAAGGAAGCATGTCAGATGATGCACGCGATTTCAACATAGAGATGCGAGCTGTCATCAATTTTTTTTTCCTGCAAGGCAAGGCGCCGAAGGAAATTCACACCATTCTGATAGAAACATTACAGGAACATGCGCCATTGTATGCCACCATCAAAAACTGGGTGGCCCGTTTAAATGTGGTGATTTTTCCACCTGTGATGCGCCTCGTCCTGGACGACCCAAAACAGTGACTACCCCAGAGATTATTGATCAAATTCACGAGCTAATCTTGGAAGACCGCCTGATTTCGGCTAAATCAGTAGCTGAGCAACTGGGCATCTCACGTGAGCAGGTTGGGTCCATCATTCATGAAGATTTGGACATGCAGAAGCTCTCCGCAAAGTGGGTCCCGAAATGCCTGAATGCGTATCAAAAACGTCAACAGTGCCAGTCATCTGAGCAACTTTTGGAATTTTTTCGGCGCATTCCAAATGATTTCCTGTCATGATTGGTGACTATGGATGAAACCTGGTTATATCACTATGACCCAGGGACAAAGCAACAATCAATGGAGTGGTGGCATAGCAGCTCACTGTGCCCCAAAAAATTCTGAGTGCAAAAATCCGCTGGAAGTTCTCGCCTTGATTTTTTGGGATCACGATGGCATCCTCCTCATTGATTATCTTCCAAAGGGCCAAACTATCAACGTGGAGTATTACTTATCTCTGCTGGTGCAATTGAAGGACATTTTGAAAGAAAAAGGCCACGGGAAGGTCATCAATGCACAACAATGTCCCGGCTCACCAGGCACTTGCAACCCAGAAGAAACTGGCCTGCCTGGGCTTCCATTGTCTTGATCACCCACCCTATTCTCCAGATCTGGCCCTGTCAGACTACCACCTGTTCCCTGGACTGAAAAAACAATTGGAAGGCAGCCATTTTTGGTCCAACGTAGAGGTCGTTGCTGCCCCGGAGACCTGGTTCGACGGCCATCCTGAATTTTTTTTGAGTGCCTTGCAAAAGTTAGAGCAATGGGCTAAGAAGTGTATTGAGCTGCACTGGGAGTATGTTGAATAAATCCCGAGTTTGGTCAGTGTAGCTTGTCTCCTTCCTGGTCGGGCTAAGGACTTATCAGCACCCCTTCATATGTCCACAGTAGATTTGAATCTGCAGTAAATGAGCAGAACGATTGATAAGATTGTAGAAATTCTTGCTCCAGATTTGGATCCAGAGCAGACCAGTAGGTTCCAAACTGTGCAGATGATGATTGAGTAGAGAGTAGTAAGACCAGTATGACATGTATAATTGCAAAATATCCCATTGGCATGTATTCTGAACCCATTTGGCTCACGTAAATCCTTGCAATAATATTGCCTCTTCATTCTTTTCAATATTGTCCTCTCATGTAATAAAAAGGAATAATAATCAAAAGAACATTGCCCACATTTTAATTGAATGTGTTATCTCTTGAGACTGTAAGGTGATAAATGTACAAAGATGCTTAAGTGGGAATAAAATTAAAAGTTTGAAATATAAGCAAGACTATCTGTATAGTAGACTTGAGTGCATTAAAATGTAATGACACACAAATTAGATTAAATAGTAAATTATAGAACTAACATAAATAATTACAAATTCCGTGCATGTAGTGACAATATGTACAAACACAGTACTGAACTAAACTCTTAAAAAGTAATAATTTATGTAAAGAGTAGTTTTTCTGGCACTGTAATGCATGGCAGCATGATTTAGTGAAGGATTCTTTGCCTAAAAACACTTCACACAGGCCATTAGCCTTTACTGAACATCACTCTTACTTTCTTGTATTCCAAATGCAATCTTGATTACTGTGATTGTGAGTTCATGTCATATACAGGAAAGAGTATTTTCTCATACTTAGTTTCACTTGCTGTAGAGCTGTGAAAAGGATGCTTCATAATGTGTTATGAATGAGAGGAGCAAACATGCGTGTAATACTTGTTGGCTTGTTGCAGCGAGCAAGTCAGATCCGGTCTATGCCGTTTACTGGTGACTCAAGTGATGACTCAAGTGATGGAGAAGGTGCAGTAACTGCAGGTGGTGAGCATAACAATCATGGTGCTGAGAACAGTATGTCAGCTGTGCACCATCATCACCACCATCACCATCACCACCATCCTGGAAGCACAGTTACTAATACACCTGCCTCAACAAATGTTACCAACACCCGTACTACAAACAGTAGTAGTGATAACACTGACACCTCCCTGTCAACTGGTGGTTCAGGATCTAGTCCTAGTAAAAGTATGAAGACAACGTCAAGTCTGTCACCAGCAAAACGTAGTTCTTCAGGTTCACCTTCTAAGTCAATGAAGAGAGGTATTTCTTTGTTAATTTTCATCAGTTGTGGTTAAGTTTGAAATATAAATTGTTTTATAAATAAAGGAATGCATTGTGAACACAGACATATGGTGGAATAAACAATTTCTGTGTTCATACATCATCCCTTAATCCTTGCATAGTTTTCAGTGTGTGTTGGTATAGTGGAACCTCAATATAACAGTAATTTATAAAATTCGTAAAAGTTCTGCAGCTAACAGAGATACATGTACCTGACGGTGATTATGGTATGAAATGTCACATCCTTTCCCGAACTTCTCATTGCACATGACACAGAACGGTACTAAGCTTTAAAATAGTATAGTGGTTGCAGCAATATTTCTTCTTCTGTGCTGTGACCATCACTGATTTATGCAAATAATGCAAAATAATTCAACATTCTTAGTGTTATTAGCAACATGTGAACCAAGAAATTAAAGATTATCCTATACTTGTACTCAAAATGATCACTGACAAACAGCCATCCCTTACAAGCAGCATTACCACTCCCTATTTGCAGCATACCACCAAGTTCCAACAGCATTTTGCTCACAATTTATTGTTTCCCCACAAATCCCAGGCACATGTTCCTCACAAGTCACTGTGTGCCCACAGGCCCCATCCATATTTGGCCCACATTTTGCTTCAAGTGTGTATATATATATATATGTGTATGAAAATAAATACGTTGACTTCTATCAGACTTTTGTCAGACACGTGAAGAAGTTAAAGTTGCACCAGTTCTTAATGGTTCTGAATGCTATGATCAGAATTTAACAGTACATACCTAAGAGATGTTTTTAAATCAGCCCTGATATAAAATGTGCATTGTGATAGTGGCACATATGCTGTCTATACTCTTCAGATGTTTGACATAATCAGATTAACACATTTGAATTATTATTCTCATAATGACAGTGGCTTGTTCCTAACGTACCTGGATAGGATGCTTGACATATGTAGTTCTCATGTCTCTGATGTTCTGGTTATTAGGATCATGTGACCTTTCAGACCACTGGAAGTGCTTAGTCATTGCAAATTGATTAGCTTTGGCTTTATAATTAGTCCATCAGTTGGTATGCTAACTCATCCTTTCTGCTAAACCCACTCCAAGAACTTAAAATCCAAGTCTGTATTCTCTCCATTGTACATTATTTTCTGTGTTCCTTGTCTGCTGTCACAAAGAATAGTTTGTATTTTGTCTTTCTTTCTTCATTGTGATAAACAGTTTCAAAGAAGTTCATCTGTTCTGTCTTAACTGTTTTTTCTTTGTTGAGTCATTGACTTTACACAAGTGTATTGTCTCATACTGCATGTGAAATCTGTTTTCATTTTGTCGCCATAAGTAGCGTTTAACACTTTTTAATGTAAACAAGAAACAAAAACACAGGAAATATTCACCACCATTGCCAACCCAAGGGACGGAGTACACTGTAAAACAAGTTAGTGGTCTAAAGGGGAAGTTCATATTTTAAAACTTATAGGGGATTTACTGCTCACAGATTCTGGTATTACATGAAAAGGGGGAGACACTGAAGGGTGGATTAACAAAACCTTTTTGAACCACTAGCCATAAAGAGCTTTTGAAGCAGAAGTGCAAGTATAGTTGATGCAAAATGTTATGGAAAAATGGGAACTGATCACGAATCTGTCATTTTAATGATGGGGTGCAAAGAGAGCCACCATTCATCTAAGAGTTTTCCATATGTATTCTATTAAGAAGTTAATGTTGAGGATTAATTTTGTCACTGTAATGACCTTACTAAATCTTACTCACTGTTTGGTGCTTCCACTGTATAATGAAGTTACTCATATAAATCATTTTATACAAGGACCACTTTATGAATTTCAGATTTACTTGCTGTTTTGTCTTTCGTGTTATATGACAGATACATCCTTTGAGTCAGGAATGTCTGATGACTATGCTGTGCCTCCTGATGCTCTGTCTTGCTGTGGGGCAGACACTACAAGTATTGAGTCATCAATGCCATCACTTTTGATGCGTGTGTCATCATACCTAGACAGCCCCAGCAAAAGAGTTGCTGGTGAATCTCTGGAAAAAGCTGGCCATTTGGCCAAACTTGGAGGGAAGTTAAAGACATGGAGAAAACGTTGGTTTGTCCTCAGGAATGGTGTACTCACATACTGGAAGTCACAGGTTTGTATCTGGAATTAGTAAAGTACCATTAATCCAAAAAGTCACATGCCAATTTTCGTCTTACATGTGTGTAAATAGTCTCAAATGGAACAAAGAGAGCTTATTTTCTGTTACAGAATGATATAAACCGAAAGCCACAAGGACAGATAGTCCTGGACGAGATCTGTCGCATTACACGTGCTGATGGTGCTGCTACATTTGAGATTTCCACTGGTAAAAAGACTTACTACCTCACTGCTGATTCAATTGCAACTATGGAGGACTGGATTCGTGTCCTTCAGGTTAGTCTTCCAGGCAGATGATTCATGTACAGAGGAAGTAATGTAACCCCAGTAAGTGTGAGGGGATTTGTTTGTATTTTGTATGTATTTTTAAATTACTTTTATGATGTTGACCTTTGAGACCCATTTATTGCAACATATAACCCTCCCACCAGAAAAGTTTATTTTGTTGGCACTTTGGTCGTGTATCACATATACATGAGTCTCCATGCATCGGATTGAGTTCAACAGGGTACTCCCCAGCAGAAGATCTCACTTCACCTCCTCCATTTTGAAGTGCTGACAAAGGTTGGGGTTGGATATTTATAGGTATTGTAGAATTACTTTATTTTTTGTACCTAAACACTTCAGAATTCTAGACACAGCATGAAAACTATTTATTAAGAGTAATAGAGATTTTTAAGGATTTAATTGTAGGTCAGTGGTGGACAGATATTGTTACTGAGGACAGGTGGGACATTTTACAGTTGCCATTGGCTTTACAATTGTCATTGGCTGGGTAGTCTCTGTAGAAAGGTTCTGAAATTCAAGCATTGTTATATAAAAATGCCATTAATTACAATTACATGTATTAGTAACAGTGAGGGTTGTTCAGGAAATGAGTTAATGTTGTCTTTATTATTTATTTGTGCATGTGATAGGAACAGTTCAGACATTTGTCTTATGTTGGGACAAGCCTTTCTACTCCAGTTCCACAGAAGTCCTAGTACTCTTATTATCAACCATTGTCATAACTGTTTCCACCTCATGATCATCTTTCAACCTGTGGCAGCCAAGATTTTGGTTGATCACTAGAAGTAGATGATAACCACCTGGGAATGAATTCCCCTGAGATATTTATAGTTATTGTAGATTCAGTAAGTACAAAATTATATGATATGTAAACTTTAACATTTCTTTCCTTGAGGAACCCTTACCTGTGGAAATATGTAAAAATTGAGAGAAGTGTACAAATGGGAGCACAATTCAGTTACCACTAGATTATTGTCTAGAAAATTGTTTGTAAGGAGCTGCTGTATATACATAAGTCAGCTTGTAATGTAAGAAAAATCTGCAGAATTTTCTTGTCTTCTGAGTGACATTTAGAATTTTTAGTAGTATTTCAAATTTCCAAATTTTGTATGCATTTATTCTGTTTATTCCTCAATTCTCATACAGCCCTGGTTGGGAAACACTGCCTTAAGGTATCAAGGCATGCACACAATGGCTACAGTAATAGTAAATTAAGCACCAGGTATGTTATCTGGACATGATAGAGGCAGAATGCTGCTGCATGGGTGGTAAGGTATACAGTTGGCACTATGAAAGGGAAATTTGTGATGCTTGAATTAATGGCAATTCGGTGTTTTACAGAATGTCCAGAGGAGGAATGCAACAAAGCTGCTGCTAAGCAAGGAAGACAACAAACCAACTTTGCAGGGCTGGCTCACAAAAGTGAAGAATGGTCATGCAAAGAAGTGCTGGTGTGTGCTAATTGGCAAGATGTTTCTCTACTTCAAGAATCCTGGAGATGCAGTGAGTTTATGCATAGTAATATGTTGTGATATCAATCAGCAGGAAACAAGTTTGAAATTAATGCACACACACACACACACACACACATGTGCACACAGTTTTATTGATTAATTGGCAAAACTTCATGGTCACACCACTAGTAGTACTGCTTCATGTTTCCCTGTCAGCACAAACATATACTCATAACATTGTCTTAATAAGTAACCAGTTTTATTACATCAGTACAATTTATTTCAAGAAACTCATGAGCAAGAAATAGGAACTTGATAACAAAACAAAGCTGTGGGGTTCCCCCCCCCCCCCCCCCCCACCTGTTTTGTCTCCCCAAATAAAAAAAAAAAAGAGAAAAAAGAGAAAAGTTAAAAAAAAAAAAATGGGGGGGGGCCCCCCCCCCCCCCTGAGATCTGTGTTAGCCTACAAACTTATGAAAATGAAGGCAATTAGTGTAATGTGAAAAAGAAGGTGATTGAGATTTATTTTTTAGTGTCAGTGCCTGCACATAGGTGAAGCTGTTTTTCGTTATTTGGTTGGTTGGTTGGTTGGTTGGTCGGTCACGCTGTCCCATCTGAAGGATCTCCTTTTATTGGCAGTTTGTGACTGCTTATGTGGAGGTATTTTCTGAAATATGTAACATACCTGGTAGAAATCAGGGATGTAAATTTGAACACAAAAAGAGATGACAAAGACTAACAGCCTCACAACAGACAGACTCACTGTATCATCATAGGTGATGCCCCAGGTTGGTCAAGACTGTGCTTAACACACAGATCTTGACAAAAGAATCTAGTCATGAGCCCCAGCGGGGACACGACACCAAGACAGACTGACTGACTATGAGTTATAAAAGGACTTGGATTGGGCTAGGACTAAGACTGTCTAGAGGCAATTTACTCAATTTGTAGCCTGAGGAAATGCTAGGAACAAGGGACCAACTCTATATGATCTTAAAGCCACTACATCATATTACTATCCCTTATTCCAGAACCCAGTTGGTCAGATCAACATGCGAGATGCGCGTGTGGAGGAGGTTGATCACGTGTCTGACTCTGACAGTGAAGAACAGGAAGGAGATGGACACAGCACAGACCTTACTATTGGTATATTTCCAACTCACCAGGGACCTACATACCTGCTGATGCCAAGCAAACAAGAGAAGGTACAGTAATGTTCCATAGGAAATCTGCAGTGTGATATATAGTACCAAAAGACACCACACTGACTTAGTGGGAGTGAAGGAGGACTGGAGCATTATGGTCCCTGCTTTGTGAAGGGTGAGGCTGATATGCCAGATTTTCTTATTTCAGGATTCCTGGATGTATCATTTAACTGTTGTATCTGGAGGTGGCCCAAATGCTGGAACGCAGTATGAGCAGCTGGTTCAGAAACTGATGGAAACAGATGGTGATCCAAGTGAGTTGCTTTTATTTTTTTTTGGGTGTGTATTGTTGCAGTAAAGTACTATGAACCATTTTCCTAACATTCCTGTAGTAATGATAAACATTTTAAAGTTAAAGGTAACACCATATTTGATCATGTATTTGATGAAATTTTTTTAACAAATTTTACTCCATTTGGTCAAGAAATGTGGAACAGTCAGATGTTGGCATAAATGAATGTAGCACTGCATTGAAATTGTCTATTTTTTGTCTGGTTTAAAAAAAAACTTAAACTTGATTGACAGGTTTTACAAAACGTACTCATTATCAAGTTTTACAAAAATTCATCCTGTGGTAGCTGATTGATTCCATGCTGTTGGACTGACAGATGAGCAGATGGACATGATGGAGCAAATGGTCATTTTTCACAAGCCAGTAGATGTAAAGTGAATCATCTCATAATTAATTATTTTTGCAGACTGTGTTCTATGGAGACATCCACATCTGCTGCACAGCAAGGAGAGCATTGCGTCCCCACTCACTACACTGTCTTCTGAGGCTATCCAGGCTGAAGCTATAAAACTGTTTAAAGTAATTCATTTTTTCCCATGGAATAGTGGATTTAAGTCCAATTTAAATCTTAAAATATCTGTTGAAAGATGAATGTCACAAGTATGTAGCAGTCCTACTTTGTATTTTGGAGGTCCTACATCCAGACCCAAGACCACAGACCAGCTATTTTAATTAATGAAGAAAGGTTCCAGTACTCTATTTGAGTAAATTCCACTCGAAGAGAACCCCGGATGTGTAAAGTGTTGAAATCAGTAGCACTGGGATGAATAGGACACATGAGGAGATGAGATGTATGCATAAGATTTTAGATGGAAAACATGAAAGAAACAAAAAACTTGGGAAATGTAGACATAGCTGGAAGAATAATAATACAAAATTGCATTTTCAAGATGTAGGGTTTGTCGCCGTAGAGTAGATACATCTAGCTTAGGATGGGGCCTAGTGGTTAGCTGCTGCGAACTTGGTAATGGTTTTGCAGAGGTGGTGAATATTTGACTGTCAACTGTTTAAGAAGGGCTCTACTGCCTGGGGGTCGATTATTTAGTTAGCATTTCCTGTCTGACAGTTAAATGGCTTATGAAAGTAATGATTATGATAAATAAATGTACAAAGCAAAATACCAAAGTAATAAACCTCTGTCTGCATACCATTGTCCACAGTGTATCATATACTCTTTGAATGTGTTGGCTCTGCTCATGAAATATCATATCATGTTTAACCTTTTGGCGCCGGAATTATTTTCTTTAATTTTAACACACCTGTATATAAAATTTGAATATTACAGGAACCAAATACGTTAGAATTATGAAACAAACTGCATTTTGAAGAGAAAAAATGGAGAGTATACACCATGTTTAAATTATTCGGTACCTATATTTGTTGAATGAATATATAAAATGCAACTTTGGAGGTTAGCGGTGTGGTACATCAACTATAGTTGGCGTTAGGCGTCTAAAGGTTAATGTGTATGTATGAAAATGTTAACATTTGTTATCAGTGTTACATTTCTGCAGGAAGTACTTTTCTTGTTACAGTCCTGCCAGTTGTTCATCTCTGTGGCTTTGGATAGTGCTGGGATCGACTACCATGTTGTCTTGGCCCAGAATGCATTGCAGCAGTGTCTCGATGTACCAGAGCTGCAGGCAGAACTGATGTGTGCACTTGTCAAACAGACCTCTAGACACACACAGCATAAAATTGGGGTCCAGGTAAACAGGACCATCACGAAGTTTAAGCACTCTCGCGTAAGTGTGGTTGCTGCTTCTCCTGCCTGCACCCCTTTTTTTGTTTTTGTTTTAGTTTTGCTACATGGAAGAGAGGGAAGATGTACAAATACTGAAATACCTGTAAATGAAATTTATCGTACTGTTTTTACATGAACATAAGACAACTCTATTCTGAGATGACCCTTCAGAAAAATGTGTCTTCCAAAAAAATATGTTTATCCAAATCGAAGATGACCCCCCACCCGCAAGAATAAAATGTCTGCTAAAAAAATATTTTACTATTAATTTCATACACTTAATACACAAAGCATGTTGGATTCTACCTACCTTTACCAGTGTCACTGTCTCCATCTTCACAGTGAGTGCTTTCATCTTCCTCACACTCAGTCCTCATACTTGCACCCTCTTCACTGCCTTTCCACAACATATCATCATCATTTTCATCCACTGCACTGGATAAATAGCACGTCTAAAAACCCTTCACATTCACTTCTGGTGAGATGCACTGTCATGCCATTATGATCCATGTTAATTAAATAATACATTTGATGATTCACAGTTGTCTCCACAGATGGTGTTAGGGGTATGAAGAATTTAAATACATATGTTCTGGTTTCTCTGTCATGTCTGTGGTCTTATCAGAGTTCATGGCTTGTTTTATGGTTTTTAATTTGTGTATTTGTCCTGGTTTTATTTTTGAGCCATGTTAATTTTTAATTTTTCTATAGCCATTTTCCTGTTGTTACCCTTAGACTAGCTCTGTTCTTAGGTGCATATCTTAACAAGTTACTGTTTCTAAGGTGCCCAGTGATTAAGAATAGCTCAATCTAAGGGATCCACCAGGTTAGGTTCTTCTTTGCCTGGAAACAGAAACAGAGATGGCTTCAAAAATATCATGCTTCTTTAAAAAATTAGATGATGGACAAGTCCCAAAAAAAGAAGATTGCCTCAGTTAACTTTAATCGTTCTCTGTTCTCTCTTTTGGATTTCTTGACCCTTGAAGATGGGACCAATAGGTTGTCCCAAAACATCAATAGGGATTTACCCCTCAACGCTGTGTAATATCCCAGAAGAGTAGAGATCGTACATGACAGTTTGTCAATGCAGGCCACAGTTTGGCTCCATGTGGTCCAATTCAGAGCAGTTTGGTTTGGTGAGGTGCGATTTGGCGCATCATACATGAATTTAAGACAACCTCACATATTTTAGTACCCAATTTAAGGAAAAAACCTTGTCTTGCATTTGGGTAAATATGGTATATATAACTACACTGTAGTCTGTAGGATTTAAAAATACTGAAGTAATACCAGCAATGTGTAGTCATTACAAGCCACAAGATGAGCACCTGACCAATATGCAACCATATTTTGAAACAGATATGTTTGTCTCATTCTCAACCTGATGTGCCTTGTTTGTTCTTACAGCAAGAAATATAAATATGTCTTAGGTAAGAAACTTATTACAAAGACATTTTCTTTTGAATTCATACTAATGCTCCTAAAATTCCTGGAGTGTGAGCTGTTTACTAACTACCCCAATGTAAAATTTTTTTCTGGTCTTTCACTTTTAATTTATTTTCTTGTATGCAGACATGTTTAAATCAACTTTTTGTTCCTGACTGTATGATAAGTTATCCACATGTAAAAATCAGCATGAGGAACACTAACACACACCACATATTAGTGCAGTAAAAGAGAAAGGGTACTCCTTTGAGGTGTGGTGGTGATAATGGCAAGAACAATGACGTTGACAGCAACAGCAATAACAATCTCCAGAGTAAACATACAACTTTTACCCATATGAGTTATCTATCAGTTGTTGTCACTGTAGTCATGTAAACACCATGATCCCATGAAGATGCAGAGGCAGTAGAGTGATAGCTAGCTAGCTGTATGTGTTATTAACCATCTCAGTAACTTACCACCCAGCACAACTGTAAAATATGACCTTAGATGGCACTGTTGATTGTAAAAATCTTTAATATGACAAGTGTCTTCATAATGCAGTTGCTTCATAGCAATCACTTTGTCTCAAAGGGAAGCATTACATACGTTGTGGTCGCTTCAAAGTATATCTTTATAAAAATGTTAATGTGTTTATTGAGATATTTGACTTGTTCATGGAATTAAATGCTATCATTACTAATTAATGTTTCATTTTATTTTGCTTATTGAACCACTGAAATTCTGAGTCTTTGTGTTTTAATTACATACTTAACATTTTAAGAATTTCATACAGTAAGACTTCTGTTTATGAAATTAAAACTGAAAGTCATTCTGTAAGTCTTCATTTTGCTATGACTTTGAATAAAAACAGCACGTGTGTATAACATTCATCTTTTTATATATATATATATTTTATATCTTGATGCCTTGATTATTTGTTTTAGGCTTTGCATTTTGCACTTATCTCAATATTACATCATTTTTGGGTCTCTGCAGTTTCATGTCAAATGTTTGTTACAATTTGACTGAAGAAACTGTAGTCATTAATGTACTGATTGTACACAATATATGATTAAATATATTAGTTAGTATGTTAAAATTGAATTGGTGAATAAATACAAATAATGCCTCTCCTAGAATGTTATCATTGAACCTCAAACACACACATGTAAATTTTGAAACCATAAATGCACTTTAGTTACTGACTGTATATTCCCTTGCTGTTTTTCTCTTTCTGTTTTTTTGTAGTTGGGTGCAGGAATTACTATACATGAATCAAAACTTCTTCCACTGTGGATGAATGAGCCAGAATGGCTCATTTAAAATGGGTGAATTTTGATTCCTGGAAGAAACGGGGATTGTACTCTTTTACTACCACCTTATACAGAATGGCTGTGCACCCTGTCTGCTCTACCATATATCTGTTGGTACTGGGTGTACGGGGACCAGAAAGTATCTGACCATTGGCCTCCATCAAGTACCAAGATCTAGAATGCATATGATTTTACCTACAGTCACTCTGTACACTTTTGTTCTGTGGTGGTTACACACAGGTTCCACTTTACCTTTATGCCTGTTTAACTTTGCATGGACATGTAAATATTGTTAGCTGTGTAATTCTGTTCATCATATGTTGATACAAGAATTATTTATGATATTTCAGTACATTTGACTCTTTCCTCTCTTGTCTGGCATGCTTGATAATAGTTTAACTGCACATAAGTTACTTTAATATTATAGTATAGTACTGATGGTACAGAGGACTGATGCTGATTGTTTTGTTACTAATAGGTGTCTTATCTTTTTATAAGCATTTGAAAGTGAACCAAAATGGGACAGGTGCATTGTGTAGATGAGTAAAATGTTGAATATTAGAAAAGTTATATGCTTGTACATGATTCAGACTTATAGTTTAGGACAGTTTTGTTTTCTTGAAAGCTATGTTAGTAAATTTTATAAAGGTACATGGTATAATCCATGCCTATACAGCTGAGATTTAAGGACATAGAATGGAAGGTGTGATATTTTTGATGGTTTTATTTCCATTCTTATGCAAGGTCCAGCCTTCAGCACAGAGATCTGTGTGTACCTCGTTGAAGGTAACTGTATGTCAAGTAGAGCGGAATGTGCTAAAGAAATAAAATGAAATCTGGTTCTTCTTCTGTATGTTACTGATCAAAATTGTACATGTTTTTGGATTCATAATGTGAGATTTTTAAAAAATACTTGGGAATGTTTCCCTGAAGGAGATGAAGATATCTCTTAATATGTAACCATGGATTGTTTGGTTTGGCTGTGTCATATGTTGAAACCATTCCACTTCATCAACATATATTGCAGTTGCCTTCTTAAGGGTGATTGTGAAGCAGAGGACTGAGTATATGTCTCACAATAAGAATAAGGGTGGGGGATCAGAAATATCCATGTGCTTAAGAAGAAGGAATGGAGGAAAGGTGAATCCAGACATTGCTTATTATGCCTTTCCTTCAAACCAATTCTTAGGCCCATTCAGTACAATAATGTCACCTCCTTAACTTCTGCTCTGACACCTGTATACGCAGTGTATGCCGAAACATTGGACAAGACCCCACAGACTAAGTCACACACCAGGCACAGGCTGTGAACCCTGAAGAAAAAAAAGTTAGTAATTTTAATGTGTAACTCTTAAAAAGGGACCTTTAGAATCACACTTATCACATGGATTGCTGTTGGCTTTCATTTTTTGTCTGTTTGTGCAACATGGGAAAAGCTGATTGCTTTATTTTTTTATGTTTTCAAGGAAAAAACTGTTGGATTCAGGTAAAACAAAAGTTAATTTCAAAATATTGTCGCCATCAGTGTACTTACTACTCCACACATAACTTTGGAGATCTGCGAAACTTATTGCCATTGCTTTCGTTCAGAAGTTACAAACTCATGAAATGTAAGAAGGTTGTACAGTGCATGATAGACATATGATTGAGGATTCTGTTGTTCTGAGATTTGACACTGTGTCAGTGGCTGGTTGGTTCCTGGTGTTTCAAAGACCATATGCTTCTTCAAAATGAATTGAACCAATCACCCAGTGACATCACAGCATATCCCAGAAGAATGGAGTCGTAAACCTTATCGCCATGGAGACCTCAAGACTAACACACAATAGTGATTGTTTTCTGTAATTTTTCTGTGAGTCTGACAGGTTTAGAATAGAATTACACTGGCAGGCTGTAGAGTAATTGTAGCAGGAGCTTCTGTGGTACAAGTGTGTTATGTTTTACTGGATGTGTTAGAGAATGCTCTTTTCTGTTTTAATTTAATATTCATTGTTATGCCTAGTAACATGGAATGTTGTTATTATCCCTGGCTAGCATTGCAGTGTATTGCTGTGTTGTTATGTGGTTTTATGTACAACTAGTGGAAAACCCAAACTTTATTTTCGTTTTTATATATATGTATATATATATATATCTTGCCATACATCCAGTAAGTAAAATGCTGGATAGTTTCTTTTATTCCCAAATCCTTAAAATGATTTATTACTGCTACCTTCATCATTGCTTCAGATACTGTCAAGTGATAGGCATTTGTGATGAAATTGACAATCTTCATGTTCCATCTTGATCATCTGCCTCCATAAGTAAGACTAATCCAGTCTTAGCAATATTGAAAAGTGCAGCATCCCTCCCTCCGTCCCTCCCTCTCTCTCCCCCTGTCTCTTATATTTTTTGCCCATTTGGTCTTTCACATCTGATATGGCGTCACAGTCTACAGAACTTTTAAAACCTACTCAGACATTTAATAATGTGATTATCTCAGTCTGTACTGCAGCCAGAGTAATTTACATTCCACACTTGTTCATGGATTTATGATTTTGTAATTAATGTCCTCTAAATACAAATATTTCTTTTTTGGAATGCAAAAATTTCCATACTGTATGCATTATTTACATTGTATCATTTTTAAATGGGTCTCTGACGTATGAAGTGTATGCTTCAGATACACAGTTCCCCTGAACTTTTGTTCACTGATTTTTTTTTGTTTTGAAACATAATACATTCAAAACTTATTTTTTAATATGGCAGTTTGAATTACTGTGCATTTAGAGTGTCAAAATATGCTGTTCCATGAAGGTCACTTATTTCCAGCTTCAATGTGTACTATAACTTGAAATATATTATTTTGTACTTCTGTATCTTTTTTCCTCCTGTGACATGTATTGTGTGAGTGATTCATTTTGGATTTTTGTACTTAGTCCCCCCCCCCCTCCTTTATTTACTGTTATAAATATAAAGGTTCTGACTTACATAAAAAATACACCACACAATACAGTTTTTCCATCTCAAACAGTAAGGCACTTTTCAAATTCTGGGGGTTTAATATCAGTAACTTGAGCAGCATGTGAGCCCTCAAGTAGTGAAGAAGTTTCCCACAGTTACTTTAAAGGAATCTCGGGGTTCATTACCATGATTATAGGAACCTGCCACAGCTTGCTTTCTTGAGCCAAATGGATCCAGTCCACATCATCACACCTTGTTTCTCATATAATCAATTTAAATATTATCCTCTTGCATGTAGCTTGGTCTCTCAAGTGGCATCTCTCCTTTGGGTTTTCCAAAATATATTGTTCGCACCTTTCTTCTTTGTCATGTGTGCCTATTTCATTTTCCTTGATTTGATCATTCTTTTTAACATTTGGTGAAGTTTAACCACTCATTATGCAGTTTTCTACTGTTGTTGTCACAGTTTTCCTTTGTCCATCTCTCCCTCACATCCAGATATACTCATTAGCACTTAGTTTCATACCTGTACAGAAAAGGTAGAACTATATTACGTATTTTAACTGTTTTGTTTCCTTTGTGAATTTAATACTGTTTGTTACTCTCCTGTATTTGGATGATGAGAAATGGAAATATGTTTAGTTTCCTCAGTGTTTACTTCTGGGCCAATTTGAGCCTATGAATTGATTTTTGATGCTGCTATGATGCAGTGTTGGATTTATGTGTCTGAACTGTAGATGTCTTCTTAGAAATCCCATTTCTTTCTTTCGTTCTTTCTTTCTTTCCTCTTCTTCAAAATGAATGTTACAATGTCATTATTACGAATAACATTATTATTATTATTATTATTATTATTGTCGTTTTTGTTGCTTACTGTCTTCAGATATGTTTGATGGTTGACTATACCTACATTTCTACACTTCTTTCTAATTCTAACAATGCTTTCTTTATATTTTCTGTGCCTTCAGCAGCTGCTGCTGTGTGCAACCCAGTCTCTCTTCGCATGTGACTCCTCATCATCAGGGAATGGTGGAGGGGGAAGTGGTGCTGGTGGGATGCAGCGAGGGTCTCCAACTTCCTTGCAGGCCACACCCCCACCTGCACCACCACTATTGGACTGCAAGACCAATCCACCAACATTTGTGTTTGTCCAGGGCTGGCAGTTACTGGCCCTAGCAGTATCACTTTTTGTACCACGTAACAACCGGCTCCTGTGGTATCTGAAACTACATCTCCACCGCAATGCTGACTCCAAGTAAGTATTTCAGTTACTGAAGTTTCCTTGTTTTTATACCCAAACATAATTTTTGCAAGGAATAGAAAGTTAGACTGTTTATTAATTTTCTTCTTATCAGTTTTGAAACATAGAATTTTGTGTTGGGAAGTTTAATTACAAGCTGTTACATTAAAAACTCCTTCTACATAGAGACCACAAAATCCCTTTGCAGTAAAGTTACAAAATATGTTTGTTCCCTTTACATTGTTTTATTTACTTCTGTCTTCTTTTAGACATTTTATTCCATGTGAATGGCTTAATACCTTAAAAGCTGTCACTGGTGGTTGGTTTTAGGTTTTGAAACATTTGTTAGGTGCAGCTGGAAAATTATTTGCTTTATTATGTTCCAAAGTGACGTATATTTTGTTTAGTTCAGGCTCTTAGATGGCCTGCTATTCCAGAGCCTTGTTCAGACCATCAACAACTGACCAAGTCATGAAAATAGTCTTGAATTATTAAAGCTTCTGATACACCATCTTGCTGCTGGATGAATTTCAACTTAAAACCCCACTGGTATAGTTGTAGGATAAACCACAATTGCATCTTGTGCATGTATGCTCTGTGATTAGTATGTCCCTGTAGGACCTTGACCCAGTTAAGTGTTAAGATTATTGCTGACATCGTAATGTGCAGTGTGTGCTGCCCATTTTTCGTTTAGTAGTGGAATATAAGCTTAATCTTTTCTTGATTGCTAATATAAGATATACACTCATCAAAGAAGAAAATGTCTTGTTGTGATTGAGTGGTGGGAAAATGCTTTCAGATTACTTTGCAGGCAGCTTCATGTGTATACAGTCCATATTAGTAATTTCACTCTTCTGTCAAAGTTTAAATGGACTCAGCCCCAAATCCTTTTTCGCTGTTTTTTTGCAGTTTTGAGCAAGGAATACCCAGTCATAGATACTGATTTTTATGGTGGTTGTGCACAGGATGCTGCATCCGTGTTCTAATGACCCTACGTGGTCCTCAGTGACCAGAACACTTGGTTTCAACAACACTCCCAGTGGAGAAAGCCGTTTCCCCATAATATTTCACCTGAGGAAGCAAGCTTATTAAACCACTGTAGTAATGTTGCCTCTGTGTCCTCATAACTTACCTTCTCTTGCACAGTCAGTGTTTCTGTAGAGTCTACATGTGCATTATAAATTAACCCAACTTGATGAGATGAGCATCTTTCTTCTCTGTCCAAGTATATGCTTGCACAAAATCTCATTGTTTTTGTAATATAAATTTAACTACAATGTCTTTACCAGCAGTAGTCCATTGTGTAGAATAGTTATAAAACAGGTGTTATATTTCAGGAGTGAATGTGGAAAATATGCTGCTTATTGTCAGCGTGCCCTAGAACGGACACTGCAGAATGGTGGACGGGAAGCCAAGCCTTCACGTATGGAAGTGCTGTCAATTCTGCTTAAAAATCCTTATCATCATTCACTGCCTCATGCCATACCAGTTCACATGCTTAATGGAGCTTATCAGGTAACTACAGTATGATCAAAACTCAAGTATTACACTGACTAACTGACGGTGTCACAGGGGCCGAATGCACTGTATAACTGCTAAATTGTGTCCTTCTCTAAAGCATATATTCCTACGCAATGCAACGGTTTGTTTTTCTTGGCTGCTGTGTGCTGCAGGATCTTACTTGAAGAAAAGCTGATAGTTTTTCATGTGGTCAAGAAGTCCCCATCAGAGAGGTTGTGGTGGTAATGCTGTAGAATTTTGTTCATAGGGCACTCATTTCGAACCACAGCCATACATTGGCTGTTCTGAATGGGGCTATTGTGGTTTCTTTGAGTCCCTTCAGACATATGTTAAGATAGTACCTTCATTTATCCTTTGCATTCATTTATTGGATGATGTCCAACTTCACAGACTCCCCTATAGTGTCATTTTTCAGACTGGTAATGATATTTAATCTTTAAATTTAGCACAATTTTCTGTCCCTATAAGTAAATGCATCTGCTTTCTAGTACCTGAATTATGGGCATGCAGTAAGCAAACATGAGTACAGTGGGGTAGGCCACGTGCAGATCCATTTAATCCCTTTGCAATTCATCAATCATAAAACAAACCACAAAGAAATCTCCACTTTCATCAAACAGTAAGCTTCATTACCATTTTTATAGGATCTATACTGAGCCAGTTTCTTTCAATCTACACTCTTACGTACCATTATTTTGATATTACCCTCCCATCTGTGCCTTTGTCTTCCATATCCATTGAGGTATCTTGAATAAAATTTTATGGATATTTCTTATTTTGCCTTTGTGCAAACCCTGTGATACTCTCATCCTCTTTGATTTGATGACTCTCATAGTGTTAGGTTGGTAGTAGAAGTTATGTATGACTAGGTAATTTTATCCAGCATTGTGTTTTTTCCTCTGTCTAAAGTCGAAATTTTTGTGGTATCTTTGACATGTTAGCTGTATACTGGTACAGGAAGATTTGTACAGGCAGGACATGAACTTTCAGGGAAATGATGTATGCAGGATTATAAAATGGAAAATGTGTTTTCAGCATCAGAAAGTAGCTTTCTGTCTTATCATTAAGATTGAAGGTGCAAATTATTGGTACCATGCCATAATATGGATGTTAGTTTTACAACTGTCAAATGAGAGAAGTTTTACCATCTTTCATAGATTTATGTTAAAGGTCCTAGAAAAGAAGTTTCAGGAATTGCATATGGAATCAGAGCAGGCTAAACAATCTGATCTCTTGGTGGTGGTGGCGGTGGCGGCGGCCACAGCAGCGCTGCCACTGCAGTCATCATCTTTGTCATTTTTGTTTTTGTTACAACCATGATGGTGACTTTGATACTTATTATGCATGTACCACATTTCTCTTATCAGTTAAAACCTGTAGCTGTGTTATGTAGAACGTGTGATTAATAATGTTAGCACCAGACACTTAGGCAGGAGAACTGTTGCAGGTTGTCAGTTTTGACGGATCAACAACAATTGAAGAGTTCCTGTCTACCCTAAACCAGGAAGTTGGCTGCCGAGACTCTGCACAGTCAGGGTTCACCCTCTTCAGTGATGACCCTATAGAAAGAGACCTGGAGCACTTTATCGAACTTCAGGCAAAGGTATGACTTTATGCATAGCATAATATATGTTGTGGACATGGGCAGAGATTTGTTTTTGTCGTACAAGCATTGAGCAGATAACATTTTTATGTCCACTATTTACCACTTTGTATTGCTACAGGCACCTGTCCTCTGGTGGTGAAGAAAACTAAGTTAGGAGTGGTGAGAAATATAAATGTTCTATTTCTGAACCATGAAAAGTCAATAAAGAGTTTCAGATCAAGGTCTAAAAAGAATTTAGTTACAATTATGGCATATTTTGGGTTTTTGGAGGCTGGAACTCTTAAGTGTCAATGTGTAAGAGTGAATAATGGCCAAATGATAGTCTGTGTTTATTGTAATCCTTATTTTTATAATTTTGTCAGCTCTATGTAGTTTTATTTGTATTGTAGCCCATAACCTAATTGTACCAAATGAAAGATGGACAGTTGAGCATATTGCATAGCAGTTAACTTTGCTACATATGCAGGTAGCCTAGTGTTCTTAGGATCATGAAATATAGGTGCTTACGGTGGGCTGAACATTTAGCTGTGTTGATGGAGCAAGCAGCACGTATGGAATTTTTATGGGGAAACCTCTTGAAAAAGGGCCACTTGGCAGATTGAAGGCAGATATGGGAGGATAACATGAAAAGAGATCTTTGTTAGTTGGGCTGTGAGCTTGAGTTCAAAGTGGCTTAGGATTTTGTGTAATGACAGCCTTTGGTATTTTGTGGTTTGTCAATTAGAGTTGCTTCTGTTGATAGCTGTGTGATGTGATCTCCAAGTGGGAGACAGCATTACGAGAAAAGGGTTCTGGCAAGTTTGAGAACACTCGTGTCATCCAGCTAACCTACAAGAATCGGCTGTACTGGAGGCACAATGCCAAGATGGAGACAGACAGGGAGCGACTTCTGCTGTGCTACCAAGTAAACCAGCAAGTGATTCATGGCAGATTCCCCCTTAACAAGGAACTGGCCCTAGAACTGGCTGCACTCATGGCTCAGGTGAATTAAATGTTTCTTCTTTCATGTATGTGCTACATATTACTATAGAACAAGAGTGATCACAATATGGCTCACAAGCCATATGTCTCCCACATGTCACTGGTGCTGCTAGCACAAGGTGCTGGTAGAAATAACACTTAAATAGTTTACATCCACACAAGGTACTTTTAAAAGTTTTGTAAAGAGAGCAGTTAAATAACTAGCTGAAACTAACCTATTGTAATTGGCTGAACAGTAGCAAGAAGTCATCAAGTAAGGCAAAAGATGTTTTACTTAATTAATGCGTGGCTCTTGCATAAGTTGCCTTCTATAATGCAGCTCCTGAAGCTCGTCTAGCTGGTCATTCATGTTATAGGCCATCATATAATTATTTTATAGTTTAAAATTTAAGTTTTGTTACTCTCATGTTTTTGTCCCTTGGCCCATTTTAGCTTACCATTCAATTAACAGGTTCTTTGAAGGTGTGAATATTATATTGCTACCTCTTTTTTTTGGGGGGGGGGGGGGGCAAACATTTTAGGGGGGCAGGAACAACACTCAAAAAATGTTCTGTTGGTTTCTGAAATTCTCAATGTTGATATTGCCCATAAACATTTTCCT
>Ga0123354_10000565_pt1 | contig 38228 bp, 33 predicted proteins | sample TergutLab28metaG_2_FD_97872 | JGI IMG/M metagenome (GOLD analysis project Ga0123354, IMG submission 97872) | Labiotermes labralis P4 segment gut microbial communities from Petit-Saut dam, French Guiana - Lab288 P4 | ecosystem: Host-associated > Arthropoda: Insects > Digestive system > Gut ... | reverse complement strand
CCAACCCATTGAAACTTGCCGGTCAGCATGAGATGCGAACAACGTTCGGCTCCAGCCACAGCCGGATTTACCAGATAGTAATTAAAATAATACTGGTCGTAAACGATCTCTTCCTGAGCCTTTGTTTGTGAAACGGAAAAAGCTGCAAAAAGAAGCAAAATCATGGTATGTTTTATTTTCATCTTTATTTTATTTAGTTTATTAAAATGCTTTATTTACTCTCAAAACATCCCTATTATATAAATAAAATACATCCTTCCTTAACAGATTTTATATTATGAAACGAAAAAAGTTATTTTTTGTTGTATTGATAAACAAAAAAAATTACTCTTTATGCCTCGTTTTTAATTCATGCGCCAGATCTTCAATTCGGATGCCTTTATAAGTCAGCAACACGATCAGATGGTAGATCAAATCGGAAGCTTCGTAAATGAGTTGCTCTTTTGTTCCGTTTGTCGCTTCAATAATCGTTTCAACAGCTTCTTCTCCTACTTTCTGCGAAATTTTATTGATTCCTTCCTGAAACAATTTCGTAGTATAAGAACCTTCCGGCATCTCGCGAAGACGTTTTTCTATAAAATTTTGCAAATAAAAAAGAAAAGCCAAATCTTCCGGATTTTTATCTCCCGAAAATGTATCCGCTCCTGTTACAGAGCCTTGGGGCATCTCTTTTATTAAATGGACATTCATGATTCTTACTATGGTAATTCTTTTCAAATACAAATATAGCAAATAAATTTACTATTCTCCGTTAATTTTGTTAAGAAAAAATTTGAGACACTATTTAATGATTATTATGTTGTTAATTTAATGTATTTTTGTTTGCAGTATTAAACCAATGTCGTTTAGTTAAGACCTCTCCCCCAACCCCTCTCCACAGGAGAGGGGTGACTAAACAAGGAAGAGATGCTGACTAATTAAGCTAATAATAAGATACGCTCCGCTCCCCTCTCCTGTGGAGAGGGGTTGGGGGAGAGGTTTTAACTAAACGACATTAGTATTAAAACCCATAAAGATGTTGTTAGAAGCAAAAGACATTGTCAAGCAGTACTCCGGTCATTTGGCGCTGGACAGGGTAAGTATCCGTATTCCCGAAAACAGCATTTACGGATTGCTGGGACCGAATGGTGCAGGGAAAACGACATTCATCCGCATCATTAATTGCATTACCAATCCCGATAGCGGCGAAGTATGCTTTAAAGGAAAACGGTTGCAGCCTGCAGCTATCCGGTTTATCGGCTATCTGCCCGAAGAGCGCGGTCTGTACAAAAAAATGAAAGTCGGCGAGCAAATTTTGTATTTAGCCCGCTTGAAAGGTTTGCCGAAAGAAGAGGCAATGAAAAGAATGAAATACTGGCTCGAAAAGTTCGAAATCGACTCATGGAAAAACAGGGCGGTAGAGGAGCTCTCAAAGGGGATGCAACAAAAAATACAGTTTATTATTACGGTTTTGCACGAACCTGAGCTTCTCATTTTCGACGAGCCTTTCAGCGGTTTTGACCCGTTGAATGTGAACCTGTTGAAACAGGAGATACTGGAACTTCGCCAAAAAGGAGCGACCATCATTTTTTCGACCCACAACATGCTTTCGGTAGAAGAGCTTTGCGATACAATCTCATTGCTCAATCAATCGCGGGTGGTACTCGAAGGCAATGTGTCCGAAATCAGGGAAAGGTACAAGCAGCATATTTTTATTGTAAGAACAAAGGACACCCATGTCTCTATTCCGTCGAACAACCTGTTTGAGACTGTTTCAATGGAACAGGTAAAGGGAATAACCGAAATTGAAATAAAATTAAAAGCAGCTATTCCGGGGAATGATTTGATCCGTGAAATTATGCCTTACTGCTCTCTACTCTCTTTTGAAGAAAAATTGCCGGGCATGGATGAAATTTTTATAAAAGCAGTAAAGGGAAATGGATAATTTTACTGCTCGGAATTGTTTCTTAATTCCCATTTTTTTCGTATATTTGCACTTCATTTATTCAAAATAGACAATCCCGTTTATTCTTATAGAAAATAAAACAACATGAGCAACGAAGAAAAGAAAACAAATTCGTATTCGGCAAGCAGCATTCAGGTATTGGAAGGATTAGAAGCGGTACGTAAACGTCCGGCAATGTATATAGGCGACGTTGGAGAAAAAGGGTTGCACCATTTGGTTTACGAAGTTGTAGACAATTCGATTGACGAAGCGCTTGCAGGATATTGCACCGATATTGAAGTGTTTATTAATGAAGACAATTCCATAACGGTAAGAGATAACGGACGCGGCATTCCGGTAGACATGCACGAGAAAGAAAAACGTTCGGCGTTGGAAGTGGTTATGACCGTGCTCCATGCCGGAGGAAAATTCGACAAAGACTCCTATAAAGTTTCCGGAGGATTGCACGGTGTGGGTGTCTCCTGCGTAAATGCCCTTTCCCGACACATGACTACCCGTGTACATCGCAACGGTAAAGTTTACCAACAAGAGTATGAGTATGGAAAACCTCTTTACCCTGTTAAAGAAGTAGACATTTCCGACAAAACAGGGACTACTCAGACTTTTTGGGCTGACGATACTATTTTTCTCGCTGTTGTTTATAAATACGAGATTTTAGCTGCCCGTCTGCGGGAGTTATCTTATTTGAATGCCGGCATCCGCATTTCGCTCACGGATAAAAGAGTATTAAATGACGACAATACGTACAAAGCCGAAGCTTTCTACTCCGAAAGAGGACTTTGCGAATTTGTTGATTATCTTGACTCTACAAGAGAAAGACTGATTGAAGATGTGATCCATATCAGTACGGATAAATTTGGCACTCCCGTCGAGATTGCCATGACTTACAATACTTCCTACAACGAAAATATTTATTCTTACGTAAACAATATCCATACCATTGAAGGCGGAACCCACGTAGCCGGTTTCCGGCGCGGATTGACCCGTACATTGAAAAAATATGCCGACGATTCCAAAATGCTGGAAAAAGCGAAGATAGAAATCAGCGGCGACGACTTCCGCGAGGGTCTTACCGCCGTAATTTCCGTAAAAGTTGCCGAACCTCAGTTTGAAGGACAAACCAAGACCAAGCTCGGCAACAACGAAACCATGGGAACCGTCGACCAAGCAGTAGGAGAGGCGCTCGGAAATTACTTGGAAGAGCACCCTAAAGAAGCCCGCACGATTGTAGAAAAGGTAATCCTTGCTGCCCGCGCCCGTATTGCCGCCCGTAAAGCCCGCGACCTGGTTCAACGCAAATCTCCTCTTTCGGGAGGTGGACTGCCGGGGAAATTAGCCGACTGTTCGGACAAAAATCCGGAAATTTGCGAATTATTCCTCGTGGAGGGAGACTCGGCAGGCGGAACAGCCAAACAGGGAAGAAACCGGGCATTTCAAGCTATTCTTCCGTTGCGCGGTAAGATCCTGAATGTAGAAAAAGCCATGCAGCATAAGGTATTGGAAAGCGAAGAAATACGCAATATCTACACGGCTTTGGGCGTCACAATCGGTACCGACGAGGATACCAAAGCGCTCAATGTGGATAAATTGCGCTACCATAAAATCATCATCATGACCGACGCCGACGTGGACGGTAGCCACATTGATACGCTGATTCTTACATTCTTCTTCCGCCACATGAGGGAGTTGATCGAAAAAGGTTATGTGTATATCGCCGCGCCTCCTCTTTACCTCTGCAAAAAGGGAAAAACCGAGGAGTATTGCTGGAACGACCAGCAACGCTTGATGTTTGTCGAAAAATACGGCGGCGGGAATGAAAATTCCGTAAACGTACAGCGCTACAAAGGGTTGGGAGAGATGAACGCCGAGCAACTCTGGGTTACAACCATGAACCCTGAAAACCGTACGCTCCGCCAAGTAACCATCGAAAACATGGCTGACGCCGACCATACATTTTCCATGCTAATGGGCGACGAAGTAGCGCCAAGACGCCAATTTATCGAAGAAAACGCCACGTACGCGACTATTGATGCATAAAATAGAATAAATTATTTTCTTCATGTCTTTCTGTCTTCGTGCCTTTGTCGTTTAGTTAAGGCGACAAACGCCCTGAAAGGGCATAAGAAATAGCGTAGGGCAACGCCCTACGGAATGGAACAAGAATGTATTAAGCCCTGAAAGGGCGTAAGCAAAGATATGGCTTACGCCCTTTCAAGGTTTAGGTTAGCTTGGTTCTCCAATCGTAGGGCGTTGCCCTACGCTATTGATGTTTAACTAAACGACATTGATTTTGATTCTAAGAGTTTTGCTCTTTGATTAAGGAATGAACTAAATATCCGGTTTGCTTGTTCACTTTCTACGATTAAAAAAAGAATGTATGAGTGAACTCAAAAATACTTCGGAAAAATTCTATGAATTTAAAGGGAATGGCTATGCCCTGTTCTACAGATTTGACGAGGAATTTACACGCTTGGATACTTTTTTGCCGGAAAACCTGAAAAATAATTACTGCCGCGGCTTAGGCGTCGTATTATATCTGAATTATACAGAATCCGAAATCGGTCCCTACGAAGAATTGCTTTTTATTCCGGGTAAATTCTGTTACCGGGGAAAGAAAAATCACTTCATCAGCAAAGCATACGTTTCGACAGAAGAAGCGGTAAAGTTCGGACGCGACAACTGGTTTGTCCCGAAAGAAAAAGCGACTTTTTCCAGAAAACCCTTGGAAAACCGCATGGAAAACATTTCCGTATACGTGAAGAAAGAAGAAATTCTCAGTTTCGAAATAAAAACGGGGAAAATCAGATTCAGATTAGGAACCGGCAAATGCCTCGCCTTTTCCCTGATGCAACTAAACGGAGATGAATCCGTGCAACTGAACTACTCCGGAGCCCTCACTGCTAATTTTGCAAGGCTGGCGTCGATCAAAATCCGACCGGCATTTTTTCCTAATATTGCAAGGTTTACTCCATTGGTGGTTCTTAAGATGAAGAATTTTACTCTTCGGCTTCCGAAGACGGGAGGGACTTGATTTTCTCAAAGATTAAAATTTTGTGCGATAAAAAACCCTTGAAAATTATTGATTTTCAAGGGTTTCGTTGTCTCACCAGTGCACAAATCAATGTTACGCACTAATACATAAGACAATCTTACTTTACTTGCAACAAATATTGAAATCCTGACAATAATTAGAATGAGTTAAATAGTGAACCTTAACATACCTTCAAATCGGAGCCTATTTGGGAACCCAATAATTATTCTATCTCTTTATACTTTGTATAGTTTTCTTCGTTACCCCAAAAAGCAAAATAATCTGATTGCATTTATTCCAAACTTTGGGTTATTTTCAAACTATCACACAACAGAAAAATCCTGTATCCGGACATTCATTTTCTTTTTGTACAACAATACCTTTGATAATTATAGTGTGCAAAAAATAAATATTCAAGAAAAATTGTATCTTTGCAATCTATAATCTAAAATAATTATGCGAGTAAAATTAAGTAAAGCCGTTAAAATGTTCTTTGGAAATTCTTCCTTAGAAATGGTTTATTTTGAGGCAATTGCAAATGCTTTAGATGCAGGTGCAACCAAAATAGGCATTACTATTTCTGCGCAAGATTATAGTCAGCCCGAAACTCTTACAATATCAATCGAAGATAACGGAATCGGTTTTACTGATGAGCGATTCGGAAAATTTAGCAACTTATTTGATGTTGACGATAGCACACACAAAGGATTAGGACGATTGGTTTACTTGTGTTATTTTGAAAAAACAACAATTACAAGTAATTACGAAGATTTTTATAGCAGAAAGTTTGAGTTTTCAGATGCTTTTGAGGGGAAAAGCGAAATTGTTAAAAATAGCAATAAAAATAGTGGTGGAACAAAAATTTCTATGTCAGGCTATACTCTAACCAAGTTAGCACAGCATAGTTTTATTCAGCCAAATTATTTAAAAACCAAAATTTTAGAAAAGTTTTACTCTCGCTTATACAAACTGAAACAATCCGAAAAGCAAATAGAGATTTCCGTTTCTGCAACAGTTAATAAAAGCTCTGCAACAACAATTTTATCTACAAATGATATTCCTAATTTTATTCCTGTTAAAGTAGAAAATACACTTGACTTCTTTTCAAATATAGAACTTTACTATCATATAGAGGAAGAACCAATGGCTATTGGCGCAATTACTGCAATTTCCATAGACGACAGAACATATCCCTTAGACATAATTGCACAAGAAAATTTGCCAATAGGCTATAAAATGGTTTTTCTTTTGTTTTCGGACTATTTCGACGGTAAAGTAGATGCTGCAAGAGAAACAATATCTATATCAGAACTCGAACAAGTAAAGAGACTTTTTAGGGATAATATTGCAAAAATTATTGATGAAAAACTACCCCAAATAACACAACTGAATAAAGAAAGAAAGCAACGACTTGTCAATCAATTTCCTCACCTAAATGGTTATTTTGAAATAGAAAGTATAGGCTATACTTCGCAAGAGGATTTACTCAAAAAAGCACAAGACAAATTTTTTAGAGCGCAAAGAGAAGTATTAAGAGCTTCACATTTAACTGATGAGCAGTTTAAGCAATCGTTGGAGTTAGCTTCGCGAACTCTTACCGAATATATTTTATTTCGCCAAAATATTATCAATAAATTGAAAACGATTGATAATAAGGACAAAGAATCAGTTATTCATAATTTGATTGTTCCAAGATATGAACGATTTGATGCGGCAAACTTAAAAAATGATTTGTATCGTAACAATATTTGGGTATTTGATGACAAATATATGACTTATGACATTATTTTAAGCGAAAAAGAAATGTCGGAAGTAATACAAGTTATTACAGACGGAGAAGCGTTTGAAAAAGATGATGACCGACCTGATATTGCAATGATTTTTTCGGGTAATCCTCATGATGAAGACAAAGACAAAAAAATTGATGTTGTAATTGTTGAGTTAAAGAAAAAGGGAATTTCGTCAGAACGCAATTTTGATGTTGAGACCCAGTTAAAGAAAAGAGCGGGTAAACTAATGCAATTCTATAACAACAAAATTCAGCAAATTTGGTTTTATGGAATAGTTGATTTTGATGAAGAATTTGAAAAACTTGTTGCGGGCGAATATCATCAACTTTTTTCTAAAGGTAAAGTATATTATAAGCCCACAGAAGTTGTAACACAAATAAATCCTCGAATATCATTTCCAATGGGAATTTTTTTGCTTGATTTTGATGCAATGGTTGACGATGCTGACACTCGCAATTCAATTTTTTTAAATGTTATAAAAAGTAAGTTCAAAAGTTAGAAACTATGAATAATACGCAAACAGTAACCATAAAAAATTCAGGTGCAACATTTACGCCAACCGCATTAGCTGATTTCTTATCGGATAAAATTTTGCAGTATCTTGATGTTTGCTTTGATAAATATACGATTTTAGACCCCGCTTGTGGCGGCGGTGCATTGCTGACTTCTATTGCAAAAAAAATAAACAACGCTTTTGAATTTGAATTACAGGGTTACGAAACAAATATTGATTATTTGATTGATGCAAAAAATAATTTGTCACGATATTTATCTGAAAATCAATACAAAATAACACACGCAGATTTTCTTGAAGTAGCAACACCAAGAACTAACGATTTATTTTTCGTTAATTCAAATCTCGAATTTGCAGATATTATAATTGCCAATCCGCCTTATGTACGCACTCAAATTTTAGGTGCGGAAAAATCTCAACAAATTGCAAAAACATACAATCTGAAAGGAAAAATAGATTTATATTACCCTTTCTTAATTGGAATGACTAATGCTTTGAAAAAAGGCGGGATAGTTGGCGTTATTACTTCAAACCGTTATTTGACAACAAAAAGCGGTGCAGAAATAAGAAAATTTCTCTTAGAAAATTATGATATAATTGAAGTTATTGATTTGGGTGACAGCAAACTATTTGATGCTGCTGTTTTACCTGCAATTTTAATTGCTAAGAAAAAAACGAGCAAACGGCAACTTGCGACACCTTGCCATTTTGCTAAAATATACGAAGAATTTGCTCCCGAAAAAAGAAGTTCCGCTCAAAAACTAAACACGGTTTATGATATTCTAAACAAAGGAAAATCAGGAATTTATATTGTAGAAGATAGTCGATTTTTCAATTTTAGTGTTGGGTTATTAAAACATTCGCATATAAAAACCGATATTTGGCAAATGACCAACAATGACGAGAACAAATGGATAGAACAAATTCAAAAAAATACGGCTTTTTACATTGGTGATAAGTTTAAGGTTAGAGTGGGAATTAAATCTTGCGCCGACAATGTTTTTTTAAATGAAAATTGGGACAAAGAAACTGTATCGCCAGAGGATAATTTGCTTAAACCTTTGATTTCAAGAGAAAATATTGAGCGGTGGATTTGTTCAACGAGCGAGCGTTCCAAAGTTTTTTATCCTCATTATTCTGAAAATGGCAAACGAGCGGTTTATGATTTATCACAATTCCCTAAAGCCGAACAATATCTGAATAAGCATAAAACGCAACTCGAATCAAGAGATTATGTTATTCAAGCAGGGCGTAAATGGTATGAAATGTGGGTGCCTCAAAATCCCGAATTATGGAAATTCCCAAAATTGGTTTTTCCCGACATAAGTGTAGAAGCCTTATTTTCTTACGATGAAAGCGGCGCTATTGTCAATGGAAATTGTTATTGGATTGTTGCTCAATCCGATAAAGAAAAAGAATTGTTACTTTTAATTCAAGGCGTTGCAAATTCATCTTTAATGGCTCAATATCACGATTTATGTTTCAATAACAAACTCTATTCGGGAAGGCGAAGATATTTAACCCAATATATTGAAAAATATCCTGTTCCAAATCCTGAAAACAGTTTTTCAAAACAGATTGTTGAAATTGTCAAACAGTTGAACACTAAAAAAGCTTCTGTTGAAAAACTTGAAGAAAAATTGAATGAATATGTATTTAAAGCCTTTGGACTCACGGATTAAACACGCATTTTCCTTTCAATTCTTCAAAGAAACTCATCGGAATTGACCGCTGACATTTGAAACTTGTATCGCTCACATAAGTAAAAATTTCGCCCAATCGTTCGCCCGGAACAAGTACAATACCCTCAATAATATTTGTTTGTGGATTGGTAAGAGCAATCAAATAGCGAATATCTCTTGTCGTTATATTGGAATCTTCCATAACAAGCTCTTCTATTTCAGGCGTATATTTTCCTAAATCAACGGTGGGCGAATCCTGTACTTTTACTTCTAATAACTGATTTGGGATATCGGGATAACCACCTGCCAAACCTTGCAAATTATCTTCCGTATAACCCAGCAATCGTAAAACAAGCCGTTCCAAAGCCTGACCTCTGTTTTTCGTATCGTTAGTTTCTAATGTTTCGCCAATCAATTTTTTAGCGACCATTTCTACCAATAACTGTGTAGAAAACAAATCGTTGAAGTCAGGCTCTTTCAACATGTTTGCAGGTGTAGATTCGTATGTATGCCGTATTCGATAAGTTAAATTTTTTGTATCGCGAAAAGAGAGTATTGAATTTTCGCTTTTGATTATCGCCTCACGTTGTTTTGGCAAAATCAATAATTGATGTTTGATTGTTGGTTTTCCGAATTTCCCAAATTTTGTTTCAATATATTCAGGAGTCAATATCACAATGGAATCAATCAATTCGCTTTTGGTATCTATTTTTATAAAAATTAGACGAATATCTTTGCTTTTTATGGTTTCGCCATTTGTATATTTTATCAATACGGAATGACTGTTCGGATAACGATTCCAAACTTGCAAGTTGTATGAATCGCCTGTTGTTACAATATATGTATCAACCATTTCTCGAATAAGTTTCGGAACACCTTTTTTCTTTGGAGGAATAAATTCAAAATTTTCGGCTTCTGCTTCGGGCGATATTCCACTTGATAAAAGAGCATTAGAAACAAGTTTTCGCAAAGTAGAGCCGTCTGTGCGTGGTTTTCCTGTTAAACGAAACGGAGCGCCGAGCAATGGCTTTAAACTATTGATTAGTTTTTCAACTGACATCGCCATTGTTGGAGACTGTGGTGGAATTTGAAATGATTTATCCATATTATTTTTCCAACAAGTCTTTGATTTTTACATTTAACGCATTCGCAATTTTTTCCATATTACGAAGTGTGATGTTTTTCTCTGCTCGTTCAATCATACCCACGTAAGTACGATGAACACCCGCTATTTCCGCAAGTTTCTCTTGCGAAATCTGCTTTTCTTTTCTGTATTTTTGGACATTCCCACCAAAAATTTCCAATATATTTTTGCTACTCATAGTATGGAATATTTTAGTCTGCAAAATTACAATTGCCAAGTACAGCAATCAACACACTATAATTAGCAATATTTAAAACAAGATTACACCGAATTAAAAATTTTCTGAAATGTCTAATGCAGAGAAAAAGCAGTCCAAAAAAGTCTATTCGACTTTTATAGCGAAAAAGATAGACTAAGAGAAAAGTCTATTTCGGCTGAATCTCCTTTGGGCTCTCTCGGTTCTCCCTTTGGAATCTGTGCAATATATATACCTAATATATGAGAACAAAAAGCAAAGATAGTGATGATAATGTGCTATTTATTAGAAGAATAGATGTGTCAAGAACGAATTGGAACCCAATTTGGGCTCCGCAAAAAATAAGCCCCTGTAAATCCTTTATTTACAGGGGCTTTCGTTTATACGTTGTTGTCTCACCAGGATTCGAACCTAGGCAGACGGTACCAAAAACCGTAGTGCTACCATTACACCATGAGACAATCACTGATGCTTTTCTGAAAAGCGATGCAAAGGTAATTATTGCATTTTGAAAATGCAAATTATTTGGCAATATTTCTATTTTACAATCAGAATAAAATAATTCTTCTTCCCCTTCTGAGCAAGTATATATTTGTTGTTCAATAAAAAAGATTTATCTATGGAAAATTCCACATCTTCTATTTTCTCCTTATTGATCGAAAATCCGCCGCCGGCAATCATCTTTCGCATCTCTCCCTTGGACGGGAAAACAGGCGCTTTTTCGGTTAATAAATCAATTCCTTTCATTCCGGATTCAATATCCGCTTTGGAAATTTCAAATTGCGGTACTCCCTCAAACACGGCTAAAAAAGTATCCTCATCCAGTCGCTTGAGCGTTTCCGAGGTTGAGCTGCCGAACAGGATGCCCGAGGCTTCTACGGCGGCAACATAATCTTCTTCGGAATGCGCCATAGTGGTTACTTCCTTCGCTAACCGCTTCTGGAGCGGACGAAGATGAGGCGCTTCGTTTTGCTCGGCTACAAGCGCGTCTATCTCTTCTTTCGGCAGCAATGTAAATATCTTGATATACTTTTCGGCGTCCGCATCGCTGACATTCAGCCAGAATTGGTAAAATTTATACGACGAAGTATATTTTTTATCCAACCAGACATTGCCTGCTTCGGTTTTTCCGAATTTTCCTCCGTCTGCCTTTGTAATAAGAGGGCATGTGAGCGAGAATGCTTCTCCTCCCGCTTTTCTACGGATTAACTCCGTGCCGGTGGTGATATTTCCCCATTGGTCGGATCCGCCCATTTGCAGCCGGCAATTTTCATTCAAATACAAATGGAGAAAATCATATCCTTGCACCAATTGATAGGTAAATTCGGTAAACGACAATCCGACGCTCGATTCGGAGCCAAGCCGTTTCTTTACAGAATCCTTCGCCATCATGTAGTTAACGGTAATATGCTTCCCTACGTCGCGAATAAAATCCAAAAACGAGAAATTCTTCATCCAATCGTAATTGTTTACCAATTCAGCCGCATTGGGCGCATCGGAGTCGAAATCGAGGAATTTGGCAAACTGTTTCCGGATAGATTCCTGATTGTGACGCAATGTCTTTTCGTCCAATAAATTTCTCTCCTGCGATTTTCCCGAAGGGTCGCCGATCATGCCCGTAGCGCCGCCGATAAGCACCACCGGCTTATGCCCGCAACGCTGGAAGTGCTTCAATATCATTACGCTCACCATGTGTCCGATGTGCAGCGAATCTGCCGTTGGGTCAAAACCAATATATGCCGTTGTCATCTCCTTGTTCAGTTGCTCTTCCGTTCCCGGCATCATATCGTGGAGCATCCCACGCCATTTAAGTTCTTCAACAAAATTCATACGCTTTGTTTTTATTTTTGCTGCAAAAGTAGTATTATAACCTCATAAATGCAATAAATCAATGCAATCGAATCTTTTCTTTCGTACATTATTTTGTATTTTATGGAATTGCATTATTTTTGCAAACCGAGTTTCAAGAAATAAAAACAAATTAAATTTTAATATTATTATGGCATCAACATCTGATTTTAGAAATGGAATGTGTCTTGACATAGAAGGACAATATTATTTCATCGTTGAATTTTTACATGTAAAACCCGGAAAAGGACCTGCTTTTGTCCGTACAAAATTGAAAAACGTTCAAACGGGACGTATTTTAGAAAAAACGTTCAATGCAGGAGTCAGAGTAGACGAAATCCGCATCGAACGCCGCCAGTACCAATTCCTTTACGTTGATGACATGGGATACACGTTCATGAACACAGAAGATTACGAACAAACTGTAATTCCTAAAGAATGCATCAACGGAGTTGACTTCTTAAAGGAAGGCGACACAGTAGAGGTAGTGGTTCATGCGGGTTCGGAAGCGATCCTGTATGCCGATCTTCCAACCCATGTTGTTTTAAAAATAACGTATACCGAGCCGGGATTGAGGGGAGATACGGCAACTAATACATTGAAACCGGCAACCGTTGAAACCGGTGCGACTGTTCGCGTTCCTCTTTTCATCAACGAAGGCGAAAAAATAAAAGTCGACACAAGAGACGGCTCTTATGTTGAACGGGTAAGAGAATAAGAATTTTATTTAGAGATTAAAAACCTTATTTTCACCTTATTTTATTAACAAAACAACCTCAGTAGCTGAAAATGAACCAAATTCCATTAACCTTATTACCTCATTTTTTCTTACTAAAATGAGGTGATAAGGTAGTTGTATGATGCAATTATTGCTACTGAGGTTGTTTTGTTAATAAAATAAGGTGGAAATGAGGTTTAGATATAATTTATGTTGATTACTTATCTATTCCAATACATACGTTACTTTTTCCGGTCAAAGCACAGGAGAGGTTTCGAAATTCATTCCCCATTTATCTTCAAATTGGTGACAGATGTTATTGAGGAGCAAACGCCTTATTATAAATACAGTCTGATTGAAAAAGTGCGGAAACTCCTCTTAAAGAGCAACAAAGAGGTTTATGTAGAAAATTTCGGAACGGGGAAATCAGGACGCGAAAAAATTTCGACCCTCGTAAAAAGGTCGTCCAAATCAAAAGCATACGCCCAAGTATTGTTCCGGCTGGTAAATTTTTACAAATCCCAAAACATTCTGGAATTGGGAACTTCCTTCGGGTTAACAACTATGTATCTGGCAGCGCCCGATTCCAAAGCAAAAGTCGTAACAATAGAAGGATGCAAGGAGATTGCAGAATATGCAAAACTTAGTTTTCAAAGAGCAGGTTTCGAAAATATCCATGTCGAAGTTGGAAACATAGATGCTTGCTTGCCGAAAGTCCTTTCCGGTTTTGAAAGATTGGATTTTGTTTTTTTCGACGCCAATCACCGCAAAGAAGCTACATTGAATTATTTCGATCAATGCTTGCCGAAATCGCACGCAAAATCCGTTTTTGTCATCGACGATATTTATTGGTCAAAAGAGATGTCGCAAATGTGGGAAGAGATAAAGAAACGACCGGAAGTGCGCATTACAATCGACATGTTTTTTTACGGCATTGTTTTGTTCGATCCCGATTTGCAGAAAGAAGATTATACGCTTTTTTTCCTTCCCAATGTAGAATAATATTTCACCCTGAATAAAATCCAAATGAAAATATTGAAAATTGCATTATTATTGATTACTTTTATCCTTTCCATTTCCTGCCATGGAAACAGATCTTCCGTGAAAATAGAAGATAAAAAGTCGCAGGATAGCGAAAGATATGATCTCATCCGAATGGAACGGCGGGGAGGCGGAGACAAATTATTCAATCTTTCTCCCTCCACGAGTAAGGATACCTTGATAGCGGACGTATTCAGGTACAATTTTAGAGATACTTCCGCCACTTTTCTTATTGTAAATAATGCCGAAAGGGATTCCGCTTTCTCTGTTTACCACAAAATACTGAAAGGAGAAATAACGATTCTCGAAAATTCCGGTTCCGAAAATAATAGGCTTGTCGGCACGTGGAATCACTACTACGCGGTAAAAGACACTACGATGACAGAAATTACAAATAAAGAAGTTAAAGATATTTTGAGCCAATTTGAATGGATGTTGAAAGAGGCTCTTTCGGAATAAGAATACACACAAAAATAATAAATCTTATGGTAAACGTTCAAGGAAAATACGCTCTGATAACCGGAGCAAGTAGAGGAGTCGGCAAGCAAATTGCTTTATGTATGGCTGATTTAGGCTGTAATCTGATTTTACACAGCCGCAACCTTTCGCATACAAAAGAGTTGAAAGCCGAATTGGAGAAAAAAGGAATAAAAGTGTTCGCTGTCCAGGCAGAATTAGCGAAAGCCGACCAGGTACAAGCCATGCTGAAAGAGATAGACAACATCGTACCGCAAGTCGATATTGTTTTCAACAACGCAGCGATAATGACCGAGTACACTTCCGAATATTGGAAAGTCCCGGCAGAAGACTACCGCTTGAGCTTCGAAGTGAATGTGATTGCGATTATAGATATTTGTCAACATTACGCACCTAAAATGATTGCCAACGGTTTTGGTCGATTGGTAAATACCACGAGCGGTATTCGTGAAGAACCTGAATTAGCCGCTTATTCGGCAAGTAAGGCTGCTTTGACAAAATATGTGCAAGACATAGCTCCGAGATTGGACGGAACAGGCGTTACGATGAATCTCCTTGACCCGGGTTGGTTGCGTACTGACCTTGGTGGACCGGATGCGCCAAATTCAGTAGAAAGCTCCATACCCGGAGCAGTTCTTCCTGTATTGCTCGACAATGGTGTGAATGGAGCTTGGTATACTGCGCAAGACTATGTCGGAATGACGGTACAAGCTGCCGTAGAAAAAGCAAAATCCGTAAAAAAAGAAACGCTTTGCATACCGCAAGCTTATCTATAAAAAAATGAGCTATCGACCTCCAATCCCTTCTTTTTTAGGTCGTAAAATATTGGATCCCATAGATTTGAATCCAATATTGAAATACATCGACTGGACTTTCTTTTTCCGTACATGGAAAATTACGGGAAAATATCCGGGCATGGAGGCTCTTTGTGATTGCGTTTCCTGCCAAACAGCCTGGCTATTGCAATTTCCTGAAAAAGAGCGGGAGAAAGCGCAGGAGGCATTCAACCTCTTCAAGGATGCCCAAGCCATGCTTAAGGAAATGATTGCAGGCAAAAAATTGCAGGCAAAGGCGATTCTCTGTTTTTCGGAAGCCAAATCCGAAAATGACGGGATTTTATTCCTTTCAAACGAGAAACAAGAAGAATCACTTTACATCCCCATGTTAAGGCAGCAAAAACCGGATGAAGCGTCCGGTTTTTGCTATTCTTTGTCTGATTTTATTTCCTCCGCATCCGATTATATGGGCATATTTGCCATTACAATAAAGGGAGCCGAAGAGATTGCAGCGCAATTTCAATCACAAGGCGACGACTACAATGCGCTTTTGGTCAAAAGTCTCGCCGACCGCTTGGCAGAAGCTATGTCCGAATGGCTGCACGAACAGGTTCGAAAACATTACTGGGGATACGCTCCACAGGAAAATTTCACCATAGAAGAGCTGCGAAAAGTTTCTTATCAAGGCATCCGTCCGGCAATAGGCTATCCCTCCATGCCCGATCAGTCAATTATTTTCGACCTGAATAAATTGCTTCATCTCGAGCAAATCGGCATTACACTGACCGAAAACGGGGTTATGCTTCCCAATTCGTCTATCTGCGGTCTCTACTTTTCACATCCGGCTGCTTTCTATTTCATGATTGGTAGAATAGGAGAGGACCAGCTAAAGGATTATGCGGAAAGAAAAAAATGCGATCCAAAAAAAATGCGAAAATGGCTGGCAAAAAACGTGTAGAGACGTGGCGCGCCGCGTCTCTACGGCACGCCCCTGATATCCAAAAATCGGAATCCGCATTCAAGCAATTTTTCAATAAAAACAAAAAGAAAATAGAGAATGCCGACGAACTGATTCTGCAACTACATAAACAAGCCTTCAAGGAAACCGATTGCTTGCAATGCGCCAATTGCTGCCGCACGCTTGGTCCCCGGATAACCGGCAAGGATATAGACCAAATAGCAAAATCCCTGCGCATAAAACCCTCCAACCTAATAGAAAGTTATTTACGGATAGATGAAGACGGCGATTATGTATTTCAGTCGATGCCCTGTCCTTTCCTGATGAGCGACAATTATTGCGCCATTTATGAGAACCGTCCCAAAGCTTGTCGCGAATACCCTCATACCGACCGTCGAAAATTTTACCAAATCTACCATTTGACAATCAAAAATGCATCTACCTGCCCTGTAGCCTATTCCGTACTGGAAAGTTTACAGAGGGAATTGAAATAACTTTATGGCTATTGGATTTTACCTAATCTCTAACTTGAGTTCAGAATAAGTTTTTTAAGATTCCTCACTCCGCTACGCTTCGTTCGGAATGACATCGCGTCTTGTCGAGGCTGAGGAGCAGGAAGCAGCGGCAGAGCTGCTGCTTCCTGCTCCTCTTCACACAATGGAAACATCCGTCATCCCGAACGAAGCGTAGCGGAGTGAGGGAACTCGATTATCCGGGATTCAAATCTATTTAAATATCTTCACCCTTTTTTCTATCGGTTGCAGTTCCTTTTTTTCGGGGATTTCCAACGGCTTTCCGAAAGGCATCTGCGAAATTAATTCCCAATCCGCAGGCAAGTCCCATCTTTTCCGGACTTCTTCGTCTATCAACGGATTATAATGTTGCAAAGATGCTCCCAGACCGGCGTTTTCCAACATCGTCCATACAACCAATTGGTGCATCCCCGATGTTTCCAGCGACCAGCCTTTAAACCTCTCTTTATACAGAGGGAGATCCTTTTCAAGCTGTTTTATTACTGCATTGTCTTCGAAAAAAAGTACTGTCCCGTAACCGGAGGCGAAAGACTCGTTAACCTTTTGCTCTGTTTGGGGATACATTGGTAGGGGCATGATTTTTCTCAATGTCTCCTTTACGATCGTCCATAAAGCTTGATGATGCTCTCCCAGCAAGAGTACTATCCGGGTAGATTGGGAATTCTGAGCGGAGGGCGTATTGTTCGCCGCAAATACGATAATATCTTCTATTTCCTTATCCGGTACCGGAGAGGAATTTGTTAATGCATAACAGCTTCTTCTGCTTGCTAAAGCCTCTTTGAAATTTTTTTCCATACTGTTCCAGTTTATAAGTTACGTTTACAAATAACAAAAATGGAAGCAGGAAAGTTGAAAATAAAATGCCCGGACTCTCAATCTGAAAATCCGGGCATTGGTAATTTTATAGTCGGATTATTTCCGAACATCGTTTTCCTTGATCAAATATTCTGCAATCTGAACCGCGTTCAAAGCCGCTCCTTTCTTAATCTGATCGCTCACACACCAGAAAGAAATACCATTCGGATTGGATAAGTCGGAACGAACACGACCTACATATACATCGTCTTTGCCGGCGACAAACAACGGCATCGGATATACCTTTTCCGCCAGATTATCCTGCAAGGTTATTCCTTCCGCTTTTTCAAAAGCTTCGCGGGCTTCGGCTACGGAAACAGGACGTTCCGTTTCGCACCAAATCACTTCGGAGTGAGCTCTCAGGGCAGGTACACGCACACATGTAGCGCTTACTTCCACATCCGAATGCATGATTTTGCGGGTTTCGTGATACATCTTCATCTCCTCTTTAGTATAGCCGTTTTCAGTGGCAACATCTACCTGAGGAATCAGGTTGTAAGCTAATTGATAGGCAAATTTGCTCACTGTCGGTTTTTCCCCGCGCACAAGTTGAGCGTTTTGTTCTATCAATTCGTCCATTGCTGCTGCTCCGGCGCCGCTAGCTGCCTGATAAGTGGCAACATGTACCCTGCGGATATGCGATAATTTTTCAATCGGCTTCAGCGCTACAACCATTTGAATAGTCGTACAGTTCGGATTGGCAATGATGCCGCGCGGACGGTTTTTCGCATCAGCGGCGTTCACTTCGGGAACAACCAGCGGAATATCGGCGTCCATACGGAATGCGCTGGAATTGTCGATCATCACAGCGCCATATTTAGTAATTGTTTCGGCAAATTCTTTGGAAATACTTGCTCCTGCAGAAGTAAATGCAATATCAATATCCTTGAAATCATCGTTGTGTTTGAGTTCCTTTACGGTATATTTCTTACCTTTAAACTCATACTCTTTTCCTGCGCTACGACCTGAACCGAAAAGCGCTAACTCGGATACCGGAAAATTTCTCTCTGCCAGCACACGTAAGAACTCTTGTCCTACGGCGCCACTTGTTCCAACAATTGCTACTCTCATTTTTTAGAAAAATTATTTAACTTTTAGTGATTGTGTTTTTGCAAAAAAAATGTACTTTTGCAAAACATCTGCAAAGATAGCTTTTAAATTAACACAATAAAATAGAGGAACTGAAAATTGTTTGTATTCTTGTTTATTTGCATCCATTTTTACATTCCTTGAACATAAAACGAACTGAATATATGAGCATAAAAAAATTGTTTGTATTTAATCCCTGTGGGAATTTGTCGACCTCGTTTGTACAAATGGATTCCTTTTTTCATAAAAGAATTTTTAAAATCCGGCAGGATGACGGATAGGAAAAGCATTTCAACTTCTTCTCCGAACTGATACCCTGAAAGGGTAAAAGCAATAGAATAGGGCAACGCCCTATTGGGGAAATAACACGGTTTAGCCTAAGCCCTGCAAGGGCGTAAGCAATTGCTGTTAAAGGCTTTCGCCCTTTCGGGGCTTGGCTTATCACTCATGCTTGTTTCGATGGGCGTTGCCCATCGCTATTGCTAAAAGGCTTTCAGCCTTAAAAATTCTGTAAATCACTTAGATCAAAGTTAAATAATTATGGCACAATCATTATCAAAAGTCTATGTTCATATAACATTTAGCACTAAAAAACGCTATCCTTTTATTGATGAATTCGTTAGAGAAAATTTGTGGGAATACCTCGGGGGGATTTGCAGAGGCTTGGAATGTAATCCTATTCAAGTTGGCGGATACAACGACCATGTACATATTTGTTGCCTGTTGTCAAAAAAAATAACACAAATCAAATTATTGGAAGAGATAAAAAAAGAATCTTCTAAATGGATTAAAACGAAAGGAAAGCAATACAACAAATTTTATTGGCAAGACGGATATAGCATATTTTCCGTCAATCCGTCAGAACTTGAAACTGTTGTTGAATATATTAAAAATCAGGAAGCACGTCATCGAAAACGAACATTTCAGGAGGAATTGTTGGCATTTTTAAGAAAATACGATGTCGAATACAATGAGCATTATTTGTGGGATTAGCTTTCGCCCTTTCAGGGCATTGATAAAAAAAATTATGACTGTTTTTATATAAAAAATTCTATCTCTAATGTTTGACGGAGGATGATACGGATTACCCTCCGCATAAAACTGTAACTAAATTATTTTTCAATTAATTAAATTAAAACGCAATGAAATTAAACAAATTATTTTTACTGATGTTTATTTGCAATCCCTTTATGTTGTTTGCACAAATAAACGAACACTTTGATGGAGAAACTATCTCCGAAATATGGCAAGGCGATAATGACCGGTTTGTCATCTCGAATAACCGGTTACAACTGAACGTTCTAAGAGAAGCGGGGCAAAGTTATCTCTCAGCGCCTTCTCGTGTTATTACAAACGCAGAATGGAAACTCTCCCTGCAAATGAACTTCATGGTTTCGACTTCCAACTACATGAGATTTTATTTATGTAGCGATAATCCTGTACTGACCGGCGCACTCAACGGATATTATTTGCGAATAGGCGGAAGCTCGAGCAGGCAAATTTCGCTCCACCGTCAAACCGGAAGCACAAACAGAATGTTAGGAAGCGGTGATGCTATGCGCTTGGATATGAATCCTTTGCAAATCGAAGTAAAAGTAAACAAAGATGACCAGGGAAATTGGACGGTTTGGTCTAAAAAACCGGATGAAGAGGAGTTTACGGAGGAATTTACCTGTCAGGATGCAACGTATGAGAGTTCGAACTATGCCGGAATCCTCTGTATCTACACACTGACAAATTCAGCGAATTTTTTCTTTAATTCAGTTTCTACTTCCGGCGATGCATACATTGACATCGTTCCTCCCTCGTTGCAATCGTTCAATGTCTGGGCAGATTCTCTTTTGCTCCGTTTTTCGGAACCGATTGATGCGGGACGGGCTGTTTTTCATTTTTCCGAACCATTGTCTTACCAAACTGAATGGAGAAATAGACAAGCAGATGTTATTTTCTGCTTCAACAAACCGTTGGAATCCGGAAAGAAATATATGCTTCATTTAGAATCCATTCCTGACTTGTCGGGCAATATTTTGTCGGATTCTGTAATCCCTTTTGCCTTGGTCGAGACTGTCCAGCTTAACGATATTGTTATCAATGAAGTGCTTTTCAATCCTCCGACCGGCGGCACAGAATACGTAGAAATATATAACCGCAGCAATAAGGTGTTGGATTTGTCTCAACTCAATCTGGCACGACGCACCAGTGGAGCTATTTCCGGAGCCAGAGCACTTGGAAAGATGGGCGACTTGATTTTCCCGGGCGAATATAAGGTTATTACAAAGAGTAAAGAGCAAGTGTGCAGTTTTTATGACTGCCAAGACGAAAATGCATTTCTTGTGTTGGAATCTCTTCCGGTCTATGGAAATGAGAGCGGTTGTGTTGTTCTTGCCGACAAAAGTAACAATGTGATTGACGAACTGAATTATTTGTCATCCATGCACAGCCCTTTCGTTAAAGACAAAAAAGGAGTCGCTTTAGAGAGACAATCTTTCGATGGTGACGAATGGGTTTCGGCTTCGGAAGATAGCGGGTTTGGCACTCCGGGATACAAAAATTCCCAAGGCTTTGCCACAACGGGAACGGAATCTTCCATCAAACTTGAAAATGATGTGTGCTTCCCATATCAAGACAAGGAAGGGCATCTCTCTATTTTGTATAATTTTAAGAAAGGAGGTTATATTGCCAATATATCTATTTTCAGTGTGAATGGACGACTTATCCGAAAGCTTGCAGAGAATCTGTCTCTTTCAACGCAAGGGACAATTTATTGGGACGGAAAGGACGACAATGGCAGAATTGTTCCAATATCGCCGTACATTCTCCTTTTCGAGGCTTTTCATCCGAATGGGGATATTTTTCGAAAATCAATGGTCGGGGTAGTCTCCAACTAACAGGATGTTGAAAATGAGCGCTTAAAGTAGAATTTTATTATATAAAAACAGTCATAATTTTTTTATCAATGCCCTGAAAGGGCAAAAGCAACAGGATAGGGCAACGCCCTATTTCGGAAAGACGCTCTCCTGCTGAGCCCTGAAAGGGTGTAAGCAATTGTAATTAAAGGCTTTCGCCCTTTCAGGGCTTGGCTTATCGCTCATGCTTGTTTCGATGGGCGTTGCCCATCGCTATTGCTAAAAGGCTTTCAGCCTTAAGTCGGCGACAACGGGGGTATTTTTTGCGGATAAGCATTTAAAATATCTCATCACAAATTGTGATGACATCGCGCGCCAAACGTCCGAAATCGGCTATGCCTTATGCATTTACCGAACACGGAGTAACCATGTCGTCAAGCGTACTTAAAAGTGATGTTGCTATTGAGGAAAGCATCCTGATAGTTCGCGCCTTTGTTGCTATAAGACAACTCATATTAAATCCGCCAATAGATAAAATCAATGAATTGCAAAATGAAATGAAAGAACTGAAACAATACATTGAAGAGACGTTCGTGGACTATAATGATATTAACGAAGATACTCGCATACAATTGGAACTTATCAATGAAGCATTAGCTGAATTGCAGGTTAAAAATAAGGAACTAAACAAACCTCGTAATCCGGTAGGTTTTAAAACTTCCGGATAAACACCGTTTGCCCTTCTTCCGGGACGGCTCCTTTTTTTGCTTTATTATACCATCGTATCTCCCATTTCCGAAGTCCGAACTCTTTGGCAATAGATTCGTACGTGTCTCCCGCCCTTGCAATGACCGCTTTTTTGCCGTTAACGATTCTGACCGGATGTGCCGCGAAGGCGGGGATATCGCCCATTTTGCTATCCAAAAGATAGTGCGATTTCATTTCGGCTTCGATTTCGGCGAGCTCTTTCTTCTTTTCGGCGTCCTTTGCCTTTTTTATACCTTGGTCGTATGCGTGCAGTTCGTACGTTTCGATAATATTTATCAACAGGTCGGCATAATTGGGATTCGTTGCGTAACCGCATTGTTTAAGCCCATGCGCCCAGCCTTTGTAGTCGGTAACCTCCAACGTATACAGGCTGGCATATCTCGGACGTTTTAGAAACAGGGAGTGGTCTTCGTACGAATCCTCCACTTTTGTATACTTCCGGAAACAATCATTTTTAATATCGTCATCATGGTAAACTCTTTCGCCTTCCCACTCGTGACATTTTATTCCAAAGTGGTTATTACTCTTTTTGGCGAGTTCGCTGTTTCCCGCGCCCGACTCCAAAATGCCCTGCGCAAGTGTAATGCTGGCAGGAATACCGTGCTGCTTCATTTTGTTAACAGCGATATGGCTGTATTTTTCCGCATAATCTACATTCGCTTGATTCTTTTTTGTCTGCGCCTGAAAATACTGCGTCATTGCCAGACAAAAAATCAATACCAGAAAGTGCCGTTTATTCATTTATTAAATAGCTAAAAGATTTTTACAAAAATAAGGAAAGTTTATTTTACCTGCTTATCTTTTATGCTAAAAGTTTTCAACTCTTAATTCGCATATATTTCATACATTTGTAAAAAAAATTATGGAACAAATTAAGCTTACGAGCGTGTTATCCGTTTTACACTGGGCAGAATTGACGGAAGAGGCGAGAAAAACAATCGAGGCGGCAAAGGAAGCAAGTTACCGGGCGTACGCTCCATATTCCAATTTTTGGGTAGGTAGCGCCGTTTTGTTGGAAGATGGGACAATGGTAACGGGAAACAATCAGGAAAATGCAGCTTCGCCAAACGGGCTTTGTGCGGAACGAACGGCTGTTTTTTCGGCTAATTCCCTTTATCCCGGACAATCAATAAAGATGTTGGCTGTTGCCGCTCAAACCGGAGGAGAATTTCTAAAAGAACCGGTTACTCCTTGCGGAGCTTGCAGGCAGACATTGCTGGAAAGTGAAAAACGATTCGGCAAGGAGATTGAAATTTATCTTTACGGGACAGAAAAAATTTATTATTTAAAAGGAATTGAAACACTGTTGCCGTTGAGTTTCTGTTCGGATACGCTTTCTGTTTAACCTACAAAATTATATTTCCGTCGGCAAAACTGAAATACTCATCTCCGGCAATGATTAGATGATCCAGAAAAGAGATGTCGAAAACATAACAAGCCTCCTTCAACTTCTGAGTAACAACTTTGTCGGAATCGCTTGGCAGAGGGCTTCCCGAGGGGTGATTATGTCCTAATATGATTCCCGAAGCCAACCGGTCTACCGCTTCCTTCATGATCATTTTTATATCTATGACAGAAGTGGTAATACCACCGGCGCTCACTTTTTTTCTCTCCACTACTTTGTTTCCCCTGTTGAGGAAAAGCACCCACGTCTCCTCATGCGACAGATCGGATAATATGGGTTGAAAAATAAGATACGCATCCCTACTGCTTCCTATTTTTTTCTTTGTCAGAGCCTCTTCCAGTTTGCGCCGTCGTCCAAGTTCCAACGCGGCAATGATTGTGGTGGCTTTTGCTTCCCCGATGCCTTTGAATGTGGAAGATAAGTGTTTTATACTCCTCATCCCCAGTTCGTTCAGATTATTATCGACGGAATTGAGAATTTTCTTTGAAAGTTCTACCGCGCTGTCTTCCTTATTGCCTGAACTGATGAGTATAGCCAGCAACTCGGCGTTGGAAAGCGCCTGATTTCCTTTACTTAACAATTTTTCCCGAGGTCTGTCTTCTTCCGCCCAATCTTTTATACTTCGTTTGTATACCTCTTCTTCCATAAAAAACAAGTTATTTTTCTGTTGCGTTTAAGTGATTAATCAATGGATTTGCGTACATCTCCATTAATTTGCTCCGCAAAAATAACACATCTTTTTGAGGTAATTCAATTTTTTTGATTTGATTTTCGATATAATTTTCAAATTTATTTTTCTCTTCTTCCGAATACATTTTCCCAAGAAAATGTGTTTGATTCCGTAAATTGTCCAAAGCCGCGTAATTTCCCGGAAACAGCTTGTAATTTTTATGAATCCGACGATCAATTATTTCCGCCGTTTTTCCCAATATAGCGCTTCTATCGTCTGTGTCATTCAACGCTTTATCCAGTTTCCCGTTGATCACGTCCGTTATTTCATAGTGAATTCTTCCCTTATATCCGATCAATCCCGTTTGCATGTTCAGCAGGTCATCCTCCTTGCTCTTCCTGTAATCCGGATTGTCTCTTTTCTGTTGAAACTCTTTGGCTTTCAGGAAGTCGCAGGCGTCATACTCGTAACTGATGCTTACAGGCATGATATTCAATTCGATGAAGCCTTTTTTCAGATCATTGCCGGCGCTCATGCTCAACATTTTCAGCAGGCTTTCCTGTGTCCGGTCATTGGCGTCCTTGGCGCGACCTTCTCGTTGTGCGATCCATACCGAGTTGCGCTTTTCAAGCACATTGCGCCGGATGTAGGTCGAAAGCCGCCTGGAGGCTTCAAAAATTTCACGCATGGAACCGCTGCGATGAACAATGAAATTTTTGTTCAGCTTCATTATGTCGGTAATCCACGGTTTCACGCACAAGTTGTCGCCAATGGCATTTTCAGCCGAATCCAACCCATTGGTAATCAAAAGAGTACTCAGCAAAGCAGCATCCAGAATAATGTCCCGGTGATTGGAGATGAATAAATATTTTTCTTCCGGCTTAATCTTGTCCAATCCGTTTATCTCCAACCCATCTGCTGTTTTTTTTGCCAAATCCAGCACAAAGGGAGCTACCATTTTAGCCTGAAAATCGTAAACCGACCGTAGCGACAATAGAAAACCGGTTATCTCTTCTACCGGCTTGTTGGGGAAGAGGTATTCCAGCACGGATTTAAATTCAGGCTCCGTTACTGTGCGCTTAAAGACTTCGTGTACTTCCTCATCGTAATAGGGACGGATTGCGTCGTAGTTGTATTCGTTTTCCATTGTTCATCATATAAATTAAACTGCAAATATACTTTTTATTTGAACAACAAAATTAGAAGCAGTTTGAGTTATGTTATATGTGTTGAAAATTTATTTCCCGTTAGGGAATATCGCTCGGTAGAAAACAAGAGATGCCGCATGCCCCGCATACCGTTAGGTATGCACCCTGCACGTTAATAGGGTTGCATTCCTAACGGAATGCAGGTGTCGTGCGTGTACAATTTTCTACCGAGCGATATTCCCTAACGGGAAATAAATTTTCAACACATATAACATAACTCAAACTGCTTCTTGAAAAATCTGTTTTGTAAGAATGCGGTTCTAATCTTTTTTTAAAGATAAAAAACAGCTTCCGGTCCCATATTAAAAAGAAGATCAATAATACTTAAGTCCTTTTGAAACCCGAACTTCTGTTCGAACACCTGATAATAAGGCTTTAACCTGTATGGATACTCTTTTTTCGGATGAAAAAAATCTCTTAAATCCAATTCTTTTCCCGAAAACGATTCCTTGTACCCGGTTGTAAATGCTACCGGAGTAGAAATATCCGTCAGTTTTAAAACAAGCGATTGCAATTCCGTATTCAAGTCGATTAAAAAGGCTGTTTTTGTCCGGAAAAAAGGTTCGAAATCGTCCCGGTAATATTCAAAAAAAGGGGAGGAGCTGTATGCCGATTCTATTGCCCGCCAGTGGATTTGCTGCCAATTGCCGGAATAGGCGATGCGAATATCCTTCATCCTGCATTTCGCCTCGCATTTCTGGACGGGGATGCTCAAATCCATTGTGCCGTTGGAAGAGGCGATGCGGCAGCGATTCCGGTAAGTCTGCTTGATGTAATTGTCGTATTGCTCGATCACTGCGCTTTCACTGCCGGCGATCTGTTTGTAATAACTTACGGGACCTAAGTAGGAAGAACAGAGATAGGATGTTATATCCGGATTTTCGGATTTCAAGTATTCCGGGGGCATTTTGTTGAAAATAAATTTTTTATACTAATTAATGATGGTGTGCGCACACTGTAGAGACGGGGCGCGCCCCGTCTCTACAACGACGCGCCAAACGATCCTCATCTACCTTTTCTGCGGCGTCTTTATCTCCTCCGGTCTTTGACGCAGCAACGGAACGCTCGTCACATCCCAATCCTCCTCCACATCCCAGTTGACTCTCAGTGTTATTTTCCGGTCGTAATAAAACACCTCTTCCGGATCAATTTCCTCCCTGAAGTTTCCGGTGTCCCAGTGTTCGTTTTCGTTCCGGTCGTCGATCAAGCGCAGGAAATATTCCCCGGGCTTCAAGAACCGGAAAATACCTTCCTCTTTCACTACAGGAACTTGCCTGATCGGCACATCAATTTTATCCAGTAATTGTAAAAACGCTTTTTCCGGTGCGTTCTTTACACGTATCGAAAGGTTGGAATACTCTTCTTTCGGACGGATTCTGAATTTCGCATCTATCTTGTTGTTATGGTTGCCGAAAATATCCGTAACCGAAGCCGAGTCGATCTGTATCCGGTACTCTTTTTCCGGTTCAAAGCGTGCAATAATGGTATAAGTGCGCCGGTTCCTCTGCGTATCCGGCTCAATGCTGAAGTCAAGATCGTTCCACAACGTATCTTTCTTTACCGTCAAAGAGACATTTTCCTTGCCGAACGACTGCAACGGCTTTTCCCATTCAATCGTCGGCTTATTATAAATCTCTACCACAGAAGGCAATAAAGCCGCCTTTGCAAAATTAATTTTACCTTCCTCATTTTTTCTTTCCCTGCGGTTCAACTCTTTTGCCTTATAGAGAAGTTCGATTGTGTCTCTCGCCGGAACCAGATTTTCGAGAGAATCCGTCTTCTCATAATCTATGGCAAAGCGCAATGTGTCTTGCTTATAAATCAACGAATCCTTTATCCAGTAAACCAGCGTATCTCTTGTCACCGAAGGTTCGGATACATACCAGTCGTCGCCTTCAAAGCTAAGCGGAGTGATTGCCGGCAATTGCTTCGCAGGATTTCTGAAAAACAACGTAAACTTGAAGGCTTCGTTTCGTTCCGCCTTGATAAAATATTGCCGGTTGTCTTTTTCACGGAAAAAACGGAGCAGCAACGAGTCGGGAACATAACGGACTACATCGCGGGTCACAATGCTGTCGCCCCTGACAGAGTCTCTGCGGACAGTATCCTGCTTGGTTCTTATCTCAATCCGGGGAATGACAATCTCTCTTAACACAGCGATTCCTTCCGATTTTTGATCAAAATAAAAATTATTGTTCATATCCTCCAGCGCATATACGCGGTAAGGTTTTTCAGCCAGATTCCGGAGCGTAAAGCCTCCTTTTGAATTTGTTCTCGTAATCCGTTCCATTTTACGGGATATAAAAGCGCTGTCCTCCAGATCGGTGTAGACGCCTACATAAATACCGGATACCGGAGCAAGATTTTCGGCATTAAGCACAGTTCCCGAAATCATCAGCGTGTCGATAGTGGGTCCGGTAGCGAAGCTGAAAACAAAATCGGCAACCGGATTCCGCTCGTTATTATCGACAATTGAATTGCCGAAGTCGAAGGTGTAGGTCGTGTTGTCCAATAGCGAATCTTTCAACTCCACCATCACTTTTCTCCCAATACCTTTTGCGATCGGAAACTGATCTTGCGTAGGAGAAACGACCAAGTTCTTCGAAGGATTGTCGAGTATGATATATTCATCAAATTCAATTTCGATTCTGTTTTGCCGGAAATTAACCGCATTGGGCTGTGGTATGCTTCTGCGGAATTGGGGAGGAGTAACATCTTTCTCCCCGCCGGTCGGTCCCTGCGCCATATTGGCACAAGACTTTAATGCCGGCGCCAGACAACAGAGAATGATTATGTGGAAAAAAATTCTTTTCACGCTGTTTTGTTTTGTTCCGTCATGCGGGACAGCAAAAGTAAAAAATTATTGCGAACAAACAAAACAGGATTTATCAGATTTGGCTAATAGCATAGCAAGCAGTATTTTCGTATAAGATACTTGTTTATCCTGAACTTTAGGAGTACCGACTGTTTTAACAACAATATGCAATGTGGCGTGTACCCACCGTAGAGACGCGGCATGCCACGTCTCTACAAAACGACCCGCACCTCGTCAACCACAAAAAACCAAATTCAAAAAATCTTACCTCCATATATTAATAACAATCCAAATTTTCCCTATATTTGTATCCTCATCTATGAACAGGATGACCTATTTTATAAACTGAAAAAACATAACTTGTATTTTTGTAACATAAAACACTATGCCAAAAACGAACTTGAAAGTAGCCATAGAAGCAATCAGGCAATCTGTCTACATTAATCCCCTTACGGATTTTGGATTCAAGAAGCTGTTTCTGAAGAAAGAATTAATGATTGCCTTTTTGAACGACATTATTGGAAAAAAGATTAAAGATATTCAATATGAACCGACCGAAGGGTTGGGAGCGCATCCCAGAGAGCGGAAAGCGATATTTGACATCCTATGCACTACGCGCAGTGGCGAGCATTTCATCGTAGAGATGCAACTTGGCAAGCAGACTTGTTTCCTCGACCGGATTTTGTTCTATGCCTCGCATGCCATACGTAAGCAAGCTCCGCGCAAAAAAAATTGGGACTACAAATTGAAAGCCGTCTACGTAGTTCCGATTCTCAACTTTATCGCTTTCAAGGAAAAGAAAGCGCAGCACATTATTACCGAGCGGGTTTATCTGTACCGGGAGAATGCCCAAACGCCCTACTCGAAAAAGCTGAACTTTATCTTTGTCGAACTGCCCAAATTCAAAAAAAAGGCGGAAGAGTTGGAAACGAATACGGACGGCTGGTTGTTTTTACTCAAAAACACCTGTGATTTGAAAACCTGCCCGCCGGAAATCACCCGCGAAGTTTTCAAATCATTTTTAGAAGAAGCAAAAGTCGAATATTTAACACAGACAGAAATGGAAACGTATGCAAAAAGTTTAAGCGAAAGTTACGAAGTAATGGATATTGCCAACTGTAATAGAATGGAAGGCAGAAGAGAAGGTAGAAGAGCAGAACACCGACTATCTGCCTCTAAACTCAGAGCAGAACGTCAGCAATCTGCTGCTAAACTCATGGAAGAACGCCAGCTATTCGCCTCTAAACTCCTGCAAACACACACACCAATAGACGACATCATTTTCTATACCGGTCTCACCCGTGAGCAAATACAGGAGTTGTTGTCTTGAACTGGGATTTTCGCAAGATTTACAAAATTCCCAAGATGAAGATAAACCCCATCTTGTTAATCTTGTTAATCCTGTAAATCTTGTTAAAATCCTGGTTCAAGACAACCCCCTCACCAAACCCCCATTTCACAAAAAAGTAACCCCTTTATAATGATTATTTAAAAAATATCACGGCAGATGCTGTTTTTTAAACCGTGTATTTGATTATCAGATATTTAATACGCGTTTTACAAAACTGCACGAGCAGCGGTATTAGAAATTCAAAAAAAGTTGTATTTTTGTAACCATAACAATAACTCTCAAAAACAATGCAACAATGGCAACAGCAGTAAAAAAAATAACGGCAAGTCCAAAGGCAAAAGCAAGCGCAACAGTTGATGCTTGTTCAAGAATTAAACCAAGAGGTTTAAGAGGAATGTTTAAGGGTAGAATAATCTTAAACGGGACTGACGAAGAAGTCTTTAATTTGGGATTGCGATGAGTAAGAAAGGTTATTTACTTGATACGCACATTTTAGTTTGGTATTTGCAAGATAAAGCCAGACTAAACAGAGAGATAGCAGAAGATATGGATTATTTTCAATATCCTTATTATGCCAGCGTTGTGAGTTTGCACGAAATGATATTTTTGATACAGGAAAAGAAAATAAAAAATTACGACAGCATTGCTGCAATAGTAAAAACAGTGCAAGAAAAGCAAATTCAGTTTCTTGGCATAAAACCTAGGCATATTGAGGTGCTTGAAAAATTATCTACACCATTGATTGGACAAAAAGAGCACAAAGATCAATTCGACCGGACGATAATCTCGCAAGGAATAGCAGAGGGATTAACGGTAATTTCAGCAGACTCTAAGTTCCCATTATACAAAGACAAAGGATTTAGACTGTTGGAAAACAAATAATTCAAGTCTATTACGACCAAAAATCACTGTTGCTCTCTCGTAGAGACAGAGCGCGCTCTGTCGTGTTCATGAGATTTACAAAATTCCCAAGATGAAGATAACCCCCATCTTGTTAATCCTGTAAATCTTGTTAAAATCCTGGTTCAAGACAACCCACACCCCCCACCAATCCCCCATTTCACAAAAAAAATTAATTTCACAAAAAAAAAGTAACCCCTTTATAATGATTATTTAAAAAATATCACATATATTTGCAAGTTGAGATGTTACTGCATCAATAAATGTAAAAATTTTATTGCCGATGGACTAAAAAGCAGCGTAAATAAACGCATATAGTAAAGAGACATATTGAAGAGAGCATTGTGCTTGATTCTTCGCCATTAGAAAATTTGCCGATTTTTTTATACATGGTCTGAGAAGAATAAGCCGGGCGTTTACGCAGTTGTGTAAAGACGGCTTGAGTGGACAGACATAGTTGACGCAAAATCTAATGGCGCGATACGTAAAGTATCACGCCTTTTTTTATTTGCAAAAATGAATGAAATTAAAAATTAATAATAAAAAATAAAGAACAAGTCTAATAACTTAAATACAAATATATTATGGAAACGAATAGTTTTACAAATAGGGAAAGTAAGCCTTATGATAAGGTTGGTAAGATGACCGGGAAATTCCGGTGGGTAATAGGGATAATGGCGATGCTCCTGATGGGGGCGGGAAATGTGAATGCACAATGTACCACATATTTGGATAATACGGTTACTGTATGTGACCCAGCCGGCGGCGCTTTTGGGAATAATAATGGATGGACTTTTCTTCCCGGCTCAAACTGTGCTTGGCAGACTGGGGGGCATGACATAAATAATTCGGAGACCGTAATTTATCGTGAAATAACACTTCCGGCGGGAAGCTATACGATGTCCCCCACAGGAACTTCACTTAATGGAAATGTGTTTATTCATGGTCCTGGTTTAACTGCTCCGACTTACGCGGGTGTTGTAAATGCAACAGGATATGGCGCTACCATTACAGATTTTCTTTTAGAAGCTGGTACATATTTTGTGGGGTTTCGCACGAGTGCACAAGCGGGTCGTTTTTTCAGTCTTACATTAGTAGGCTGCCCAGTAGACCCCGAAATCACCGTAACTCCCGGCTCTCTCTCATTTTACAATTGCGGTTCCACACCCGGTGCGCAATCGCTTGTTATTTCCGGGGAAAATCTGAAAGGCGCTATTACAGTAGGAACATTAAGCGGTTATGAATTTTCCGAATCGTCCTCCGGACCTTTCTCCACGAATCAGATTTCAATAACCAACTCGGGTACGGTTACAGACAAAGTAATATTTATACGTCCCGCAGGAGCAGGATATAATACCACTCCAATCACAATTCCGATACAATCGTTCGATGGAGTCAGTACTACAACCAATCCTGTCCCTCCGGTTACCTTAACTTACGAGCTTGGTGTACCGTTTTTGAGTGTAAATAATGCTACCTCAATCGTGAATGCCAATTTCAACTACTGGTTTGGTTCTTCAGTTGCAGAAATTCCGGTACAATCATTTACGGTATCCGGCGCTTGTTTAGGAGAAGCGACCACGATTACTGTATCAAATGCCAATTTTCTCGTTTCAACTACCGGCGCTAATGCTTCAGATTTTGATGCTACTGCCACCCTTACTTCAGGAACAGGAACCGTATGGGTACGTTTAGCGTCAGGGCTTGGGTCAAGCTCAGTTGGTACTCCAAGTTTTTCAAGCAATATTTCCGTGGCAAACGGAACAACTGGTGTTTCGACAGTTCAATTTGGTGTAACCGGTGTCGTAACGACTTTAGAAACTAGAAATTTGTATTTTAGTAATACTGGTGCTAACTGGGATTCTGAGAACTGGAGACTTTCGTCATGTACTACCAATCCCACAACAGGTTTGCGTCCTAATAGATTTGACAATGTGATTATGTGTGGTAATGTGAATACAGTTGTTACTGTAGCTGAAGGAACGACTGCAGAATGTGCTAGTTTAACATTTGAAGACAATAATACCAATAGTCGAGTCAGACAATTGTGGGTAAATGGGTCACTAACAGTCTATGGAGATCTTATTGCCAATCGAAGCCGTGGTGGGGGGAATAACGCTTGTGCAAGAGATGGTATCATTGTTAGTGGAACATTGAGAGTGACCGGAGATATGTTTTTGGGCAGTCTGGCTGCAAATGGTACTACTACTATCAACACTACAACTACTGGTGGTAATACTCACTCATTTCTTTCTATTCCAACAGCAACAGCAACAGTAACTATTGAAGGTAACTTTACAGCCAATGTTACTGCTACTGCTCCTACTCCTACTCCCGGCGAAAGACGAGCCAATATAGCCGGAACCGGAACACTTAGAGTTGATGGTAATTTTAACTATGGGGGGCTTGATGGTATTATGACTGCCGCAGACCTTACCCTCTTCCTCAACGGAAACAACCAACAAACAATCACATTAGGCAAAGGTATCACAGTCGGCACTCTCAGACAAAGCCGTACAGCTACAGCAAGGTATGTCAGGTCAGGAGCCTTTATGTTAGGCTTCACCACCTACGACCAAAACTGTAACCCAATCTGTCTCGCAGGAAATGGAACTGGTGCAACGGATGTCGGTCTTGCCGGATGGTTCAATGCAAATTATGCAAATGCTACTGGCGGCACGGCAACTACGATATTTAACGCTCGTCTCAACGCCCCATCCATCTCCTCCATCCCAACGCTAACAGTTGTCGGAGGTACAGGCAACCTCAACATTTGCCCTGCTGATCCGGCAAGATCCTTTACTTTTACACCGGAACTGAACGGCGGGCGTTCTACTGCCTCCGGTGCTGCCAATAGTATAACATACAGATTGTACAAAGATGGCGCGTTTGTAGGGTCAATTAACGGAACCCAACCTACTTCTGGCGCGGCAAATCTTGTAACTTTCGACAATATAATAGAAGCAGGCGTATACCGTGTCGGATGGACTCAATACGGTTGTGGTGTGGAGAGATTCTCTGGTACGATTACCTTTACCGCCAATTGCGGCTCCAACCTTGCCATTACCTGCCCGGCAGCTCTCAGTACCACCACAGGTCTGACAACCGCTTCTACACCACAATCATTTACCATATCAGGTTCAATGCTTACAGGGCTTACAACTTCGATAACGGTTGAACCAACCAATACCACCTATTTTGAAATCAGTAAAGACGGCGGTCTCACATTCGGTCCGTCGGTTACACTTACTTCAACTGAAATCCCTACGATATCAAGCGCATTTTCGCCGTTCACGCTACATCTGCGTCTCAGATCGGGATTGAACACTGCCGCTACCCCAACTACGGCAATTAAGGCGACATGCGGGGATTTGCCGTTAGGTGTTACTACAATCTGTACCACAAGCGGAACAATCACTGCATCCGAAATCACCCCGTCGGCAACATCATTCAACGATCTTACCGCTTGTACATCGTTTGCCGGTGGTTCCAAATCATTTACCATCAGTTCGGTAACAACAAATTTCAATACAGGCAACAAAATCATAGCCGCACTGGGCGGTGACGACGCTGCCGAATTCGAGCTTTCCAGATATAGTAACTTTCCGGTAACGGACCTTGATACTGTACATATTACAAACTCCGGCGCATGGACAACAGTCTATGTGCGCCTGAAAGAACAAGGCGATACAGATCCAAAAAATGCTGTAATTAATTTCACGGCAGAGAATTCCGGCGGTACTTCTATAACAATAACCGGCGGTCCAATCTCATTAATCGGCGAATGGAGCGAGGAAACCTTTGACGGCAGCACCTCTTTGGTTGAGTTTGTAACTATTTGTCAGGGAGGAACTTTCGCAGAAGAATCCTTTGATATCGTAGGTTCCTGTCTTGCAGGCGACTATGTCAGGATAACACCGGAACCGGGATTTGCGATTTCCGAACAGGGTGGTGCAGGCTTTGTTGCAGTAGAATCGCCGAATTACATCGACGTTCCGTATGATACACAGGGAGCTATAGGCGCAACACTCTATATTCGCAGGACTTCCGCAACGAGTACCTCAGGTCAGGTTACGGCTGTAACTCTGGAAGAAAATTCAGGCGCAGGTCCTACTACGTTCCTAATAAAAGCTACCGCAACGGTCATCTCTTTCATCACGCCGACATTCACCGTCCCTGATGTGAGTAAAGAATGTCCTGGTACAAAAATCATGTTCACGATTGATAATGACGGCTCTCAAACCGAACCGGTAAAAAATTACCAGTGGCTTGACGGCGGCAGTCCGATAGTAAGTGAGACAGGAACTACTTATGAATTGACAGTAGCAGCCGACGTTCATAATATTAGCGTACGGATAAGCGGTGCAGGCGGGCTTTGTCCTAAAACGTCTATTATCAAAAAAGTCACAAAGCAGGAGGAGGATTGTGATGATTGTGATGGAGGGATAAAGTTTAATCTTAACTTTGGAAGTGGAGCTACATTAGCAGCCTCGGCACATGGATTGTCAGGTTCTGGTGCTACTACCATTTATACCGCAGCCAATAACTATATTGTTCCTGTTGCTGCTTTCAATAATGGTGCAAATGCAGCTTCCACTCCTTCTTATCGGTTGGTTGAAGCTGTTGCTTGGGGTGGAGTTGCAAATAGTACTGTCACAGGAACAGGAAATTATTATGCTTATGCTCATGGTACTACTGCCGCTAATAATGCTCCGGCTATATTTAATATTAAATATGATTTAGCTCAGGAAGAAGGAGAGATGTATCTTTTGACTTTAAATGCGGCAAATCCTACCAATGCGATTGCTTGTACTCTCAGTATAGCAGGTCTGGAAACTCGCCTTGCTAATCGGGCTGCTGCTACTTGGGATGCTGAAACAGCATTTGGTACTACTCCTGCTATAGTACGATTATTAGAAGGAAGTCAATTGAGGGGTGCAGGTCTTCCGCTCACTGTAACGCCCACTACTAATTCAGTTCGCCTTATTATCGACGACATCATCCTTACCAAGCTCTGCAAGCCATCCTTTAAAGTTATCAAAAGCGGTGAGTGTTCTGGAGGAGATGTTACCCTTAATGTTAGCGGCGGTAATATTGAAAAGACGGGTAGTACCCACGTCACCTACACATGGACAAAATTCCCGGCGGGAGGCGGACCATCAGAACCTGTGACTACTGCTACCAATGGAGGTAAAACACTTATTACGTCGTTTAATGACGGCGATAGATACGAGGTAGTAGCTTCAGCGCCGCTACCTGATCCTCTGCTCTCTTATCTGTATGGGACAAGCAATCCGGTATCGGTAACCCTTTACGAACCGACAACTTTAACATGGACCGGAGACATTTCGGACGAATGGGAAGATAAAGGCAACTGGGAGTCAACAGGAGGACACAGTTTTGTTCCAAGAGCGTGCGACGATGTAATTATCCCTACACCGCACGAAGCATTAGATTATCTTCCGGTACTCGAAGGTCCTGCCTTCTGTAACAATATTCATTTTGAACACGGCGCTGCGATCGGCGGTCAAATATATGACTTGACCTATGAAACCGCTTCTGCCGAGATGATTCTTGAATCAACGTATTTCCTTGCAGATCGGGCAGATATTCTGGTGGGTCCGCCGGATCCTCGTTGGTACATGCTTGCGCCGGCGTTTAAAAGCGTTGAATCGCACGACTATGCCAGCGCCAGCTCAGCGCATATTTCTTATGTAAGATATTTCTTTGTTGATGGCTCCACCGCCTCATGGACGGATGCAATTCCTGAACAGGTACCGCTCACGGCCGGTCAGGGTGTTGTTTGCAGGGCGGCTTATACGGCTGCAAGAGCTCCAAAGCTACCAGCAGAACCAGGGCTAACGCCAGCGCTGCCATTCACCTTCGAGAATAGGCGTTTCATTATAGAAGACAATTATAATGACGTAACAGAGCAATACGAACTTACAGTTGATTTGAGTGGACCGGGCAGTACTGGCGTAGAAACGTCTCATGAATTACACGCCGGCTATGTACTTGTAGGAAATCCATTTATGTCGTATTTGAGTGTTGAAGAGTTTTTAGCGCAGAATGGTTATGATGCTGCAGGGGGAGAAGTTGTGGACCTCGACGTCAAACTCTATGACTCCGAGCAGAAATCGTTTATCTCTTCTGATGTAGATGACGATCCAAAATGGATAGCTCCATTCCAAGCTTTCTGTGTGGTGCCTCAAGCAGGCGTCTCCAATGAATTGAATTTGGTGTTTACCACAGCTATGCTGCATGCCAAAGTTGAACCGGCACATAAATTACGCAGCTCGAACGCACCTGAAAATACATTGCGCATACGTGCAACACAAGACGGATACACTTCATCCGACGCCGTTGTAAGGGCAAAAGGCGGAGCTTCCAATTCCTTTAACCCGTATGAAGACGCCACAAAACTTTTCTCAAGCGAATCATCGTTGGAAGTAAGCACCTTAGCCGATGACAAAGCATGCGACGTCAATGTACTCGACCGCGACTTGCTCAACGAATTGCTGGTGCCAGTCAACATCAAGAGCGCCAAAGTCGGCGCAATCACGCTGGAGATTAACGGCGCCATCGGCTTTACGGCTGCCGATAACATCTATCTCTTCGACGCTCTCACCCAAACCAGCGTTTCACTCTTAGATCAAAATACTTTCGATATCCCTAAAGATGATGCCGAAAACATCGACGGACGTTTCTTCCTGCAATTCTTCCAAGAAGAAAGCATTGGCGAACCAACCCAAGTGGATAACCTTGCATTAGGCAAACTCTACATCGGCGCCCAAAAAGGCAACGTAGTAGTAGAAGCCCGTGATGAGCAAATCCTTCAGGTGATTGTTTACGACATAACCGGACGGAAAGTGCTCGAAGCCGGCAAGGTCAACAGTACCGTTTACCGTGCAGTGTTGCCGGGCGACGCCGCTTACTTTGTGAAAGTAGTGACAGACAAGCAAGTGAAAACAGGAAAAGTGATCGTAAAATGAAATTAACCTTAGCTGATGGCTAAACAGCCATCAGCTTTAAAATAAAAAAAGATAATTCAAATGAAAAAGCAGAATAAACTGATAAGTGGAATTTTAGCAATATTCATGTTGTGGATAGGAGGGGTGAATGTTTGTATGGCGCAGTGCGATCCTACGTGTGTAACTCAAGGAGGAAGATGTTTTGAGTATCAAGCAGATCCACTAGGCGGCGAAACATCCCTTGACCCTCCCCTCTGTTTAGCTCAACAGGGAGTAGGAACGGGAACAGCTTATTGTGTAGACCTTGTTATGGATGTGGTATTGATTCCTTATCCAGCGGGAGGGTGTGGAGCCGGCAATACTGTAGAGTGGTATGTAGTATCCTTGCCCCTTTCCGACGCCTCATTCTTATTGGTTTTCCTCTTAGGCATCTACGGCATTTACACCTACCGCAAGCGTCGCGGTATACAAACAGAGTTAATCGAAAAATGATAGGAAGCAAACAGTAATTGCGAGATTATTGTTTGTTCAATAGAGATGGGGTGCGCCCCGTCTCTATTGTTTTGATAAACTCCACACCTAGACTGTATATAATAGTCTGAGCCTCGTTATTTCATTTCGTTAGAGATGGGGTAATGGGGTTTGGTTTTTTTAATTACGAATTATAAATTACGAATTACGGGTGGGTAAATAAAAT
>Ga0123354_10000564_pt1 | contig 38232 bp, 27 predicted proteins | sample TergutLab28metaG_2_FD_97872 | JGI IMG/M metagenome (GOLD analysis project Ga0123354, IMG submission 97872) | Labiotermes labralis P4 segment gut microbial communities from Petit-Saut dam, French Guiana - Lab288 P4 | ecosystem: Host-associated > Arthropoda: Insects > Digestive system > Gut ... | reverse complement strand
AAATGTGTACAAACTTTATTGTGTCTCATTAAATATTCGTTCTTTGCCAAAATGGGACATCCCGAAGTTAAGTGGTCAATAGTTTCTTCATGTTGCTTACATAACCGGCATTTACTCTCAATTCTTCCTTCAAAATTTTATTCTTAAAATAGTTTGTACTAATTGCTTGGTCTTGAGCTGCCACTATCGTACTTTCTGTTTCTTCCTTGATGTCGCCAAATTTTAGCCAGCAATATGACTGTTCAATGTCCACCAGCTTTTCTTCTAAGTTACGTGGCAATTGTCCATGCATTATTATTATTATTATTATTATTGTTATTATTCCATTTCATATTGAATTATTTTTTATTTGCAGCTATGGTGAGCTTCTGAGAGAACACGAGGAAGTGCTCACTCAATGGCGACAACAAGAAAATGGCGAGAATTGGCAGGAGATGTATCATCAGTTGGAAGCCAGGTAACTGAGATTATGTGTTATTATGTCAAAATACACAAACAGTTTTCCTAAATATTCTCACTACTAGGAAGAGAAATAATACCAAGCCACCTATTTTCTTGTAGGTACCATGAAGACAGTGAAGAATGGCAGCAAAAATTAGCTGATGCAGAGTCAGCTTTGGCCGCAGCATGTTGTCGATGTGATGCACTGACTCGAGAGGCAGCAGAGACAGCTTCTCTTTGCGAACAATTGACTCGAGACATTGAGGAAAATGAGGCACTTTACAATCGTGTTCATGAGTTGGAGGGACGAGCAAGGAGTACAAGCAGCAGCTCTGCTGGTGGCTGCAATGGTCTGTCAGCATCAAGGGAGAAAGGCCGCAGTGTTGATTCACTTAGTGATTTAACTAACATAGATCTTGATCTGGACGTGGCACTGATTGACAGAGACAGGCAAGTGGAATTGTTGTCTGTTTTGTAGCACAGTATAATTCTGGCACTACATATAATTGTCTGTATGCTGCATTGAAACAGTCACACATCTTCACTGATGTATCCAGTATAGTGGTTGTACCAGTTTCAGTTAAAAGACAGTTTGTCACTGTGCTTATCACTTAGTAAGTTTGCACAGTTTAGGAGTTTTATAAATTCTGTCATCTAGTATATACACATCAGCTTCTGACAATGATTGACATATGTGTTCACAGTAAGGACATCAATTGATGTTAATAACTGGATATGGTATATTGCCAGCATTCTAGTGCAGGCTGAATGCTCTAAATTATCAAAAAAATGGAGCACTAAGTGAGGAAGTTTTTCCCCTATAAGAATTGATATTCATAGGTCTAATTTGTAGTATCAGCTTGTGTGTCAGTGATAATTAATTCTCAATATAGGTTTATTTCAGTACTGAAATGAGATGAATGATTAGAAGTACACATAGTACAATCAGTCTTTTAAGACCTTAAAGGAGTTGCTGTCTTTCCTCCTTTATTTTGTGTTTATTTTTCAAAGTGGATCATACTGTTGATCCTGCTACATCTGATCCTTTTCACACATGGAACTGGTGTTGTCCTGCTTCAGTAGTCTTCACATCATTCATCTTCATTGCTAATGACAGACTTTTCCTTTGCATCTTCACAGAAGCTTTTTTCACACACACACACATTTTCAAGCTTTTGCCTCTTCGTGAATAATTTGAGTCAAGGGAGTATGAAAAATAACCACATGACACTAAACACACAAGATGAGATGCAGTTTGCACCACACAATACCACTTAGAGCACAAAACTAAATTATGGTTACACACGGCTGTGATATCTTTTGGGTTCTTCCTTGAAAAGTGTGGTTATCCCCCTTGCAATATGAAAAGCTGCTAATGCTGAGTGGCTTCACTTGGCCATCAGTTAATGTACTGTGATGGTGGTAAGTACCAATGCAATGCTCAGAAACTATTTCAGTTACGTAACATTTCTTTGCAAATTAAAAAAAAAGTTGGCAAGGGTGCTATAGCAACACATCACTATGTGAAGTGCACTGGACAGGGGGACAAATGTGTTGATTTTTATTTCCATTTCCAAATGTAATGTTCAAATGAGAAATATAATTTTTCTTGATTATTCTCAAAGCTGTTGTGTTAAATGAACAAAACTTTGCAGACTGTAATTATGAAATGAATTTGAAATGTTACTCCCTTTTTGAAATGTAATTATTATTTATATATTTTTCTCCCAGTAATATTATCAGACATTCACATGGATGTCTGTGACAGGCAATGACTCAATAGTGATGTAACTGTATGTGATGAGCAGTGACTCTGATACTGATATACAGGTTAGTGGAGGAATACGAGGACCTACGTGGTCGCTTTGAGAAGGCTGTAGCAGAGATACATGCCATGAAGCGTGAGTTGCGTGAATCATATGCCCTGTATGATGATCTGGAGCTGGCTATGATCACACTACGGCAGGATGGGAAAAGACGGGAAGATGCCAGTGATGCACAAGCTGCCCTGATGGTTGCACGGGTGGATGATCTTACACAGAAGCTGAGTGCTGCTGAGAAACAGGTTTTTAGTCTTCTTTAATAGCATTATTACATTATTTTGTGTTTTGCAGTAATGTTAATTCATGTTTGTTACTGTATTTGAACACTAGATGAATAAAAATGTTTTCCTTTTGATAGGTTCGAGCACTGAAACAGAAGCTCTCGAAATCTGATTCTCGTGAAAAGCGGCGCTCTCTGTCATTGAAGGGACGTGAATCATTTCAGATCTGCAAGGAGCTAGAAGAGAAGCTGGCTGAGTTGGAAGCCAAAATCACATCTTTAGAAACAGGACAGCCAATTGCAATTACTTCTTCCCCAAGACCTAACAAGCATGCAAGAAGTGAATCGCCTCAATACAGGAATGATACAGGGAATGATGATGGAGATTCAAAAGGATCGTCTCGAGTACGACGAAAATCCCTGGATAGTGCTACAAGCTCTGAACCTATGAAGGTTTTAATCCGGCTCTCTTCATTAGAATCCAAAGTTGCAAAGGCAGTTGGCAGGATAGGAAAGAAAGTTGAAAGTGATACAGAAGAGGAAGTAGTGCCCTGCCAGAATGTGCAGTTCCCTGCCCCAAAGCAGCCACACCATGTGGAGGTGAGTGTGGAACCAGCACCAGACTCTGTGTGCTTGGGGGATGAAAAGCTTGCAAACATGGAAAATGCTGTAATAACAACAAAAGCCAAAGTACAAGAGTGTCTTAATATAGTAGCATCCCTTAAATCTCCAGTTTCGAAAAACTGTTTGTATTATCTGGACAGCATCAAATATCTTGAGGACTGTTTAGGTGAGGTGAAAGACATCTTGGTAAAATGCAGTAGTAATGGCAATGATGCAGAAGTGAGCATCATTAACAGTTCAAATAACAGAGTGGAGCTTGTTAAACATGCAACAGTACAGTGTGTGGTGCAGAGACTTGAAGATCTTTTGAAAAAGAAGCTAAAGGAAGTAGCAGTAAGAAAAGCAGAATTAGTGAAGCTGGGAAAATTTAACAGGCAAGCCCGGATGCAGCTTCTAGCTGAAAAACTGGCCTATGAGTCTGTGCTTGTTGGTAGAATAGCTCATGCTGTTACCAGTTGTGAGGATGGTAATAGTGCCTTCAGAAAACAAATTGTAGATTCAGAGATTGCGGATTGCAGGCGCCTCATTCTTGAGCTAAAGTCAAAATTGAAAGGAACTGCAGAAACGAAATCAGCTTGCTATGAAACATCACTTTCACATCTCACCAGAGTTCTGACAGCAAGGTTGGTGGCACAGGGACATCTTGTTTCCAGCTGCAAATTTGTACCTCAGAAAAGTGGAGCAGGTGGCTATCTGAAGCCCAGTAGTTCAGATGCTGTAGAAATACTGCTGAAGCAACAGCAGGAGCTGGAAGTTCTTATCAGAGAGTACAGAACAGCAAAATTAGAGAGGCTGGCCCAGACTCTGGCTGTGGAGACACTGAGTCTTGAGAACGAACAAGGACATACTAAAAATAAAACAGTGGGTAATAAGCTGGAGCAACAGGGGTTTGGACTGTCTCCAGCTCTGACATTGGAAGACCAAAGGATCCGTGAGGCATGGACCATGGCACAAGAAACTGTGAACCGTGAACTGATTCAGGCTGAGATTTCACATGTTACCATGCGCTGTGGCCAGACATATGAAACTAGTCTTGCAATGGAACAGGAAGCAATGTTCAGTTTCCTAGCATCTCAGCGTGCAATTTTGGAACGGTGGTCAGATACTGTTGAAGGGATTTTGAGGCAAGAGATGGAATCAGGTATTGAAGAATTGAGTAGAAAGTATGAGGAATACTTAGCAAAACTGAAAAAAGACAGGTCCTTATGGCCACTAAATCAAGGAGAAGAAATACTGTTAGAATCAAGAGTATTGCTGTCAGAATTTGCTGACGTGATGGCTCACAAAGCTCTCGTAGATGCCCGCATTGCTGTGATCTGCAATGAAGCACTTCCAGTGAAATTACCAGCTAATTCAGAGGAAGTGACTGGTGATGTACAGATGGAAGACAGTGATGATGTGTTTTCTAGGCTACTGGCAGATCCTGGCCAGGATGAATTCAGAGTTGATCCTATTATGAGAATGGAATTCCAGTATCTTTTTGAACAGTTTTCTCAAAAGTGCCACTCTAGTTTGTTGCCAATGTTTAGTAACAAAACAGACTGCGAAACTGTGGTGACTGATGAAGAACATATCAGAGATGTGATGGATTCTCTTGTGTACCTGGAAAAGGAGCTACAGATAGCATTAGATAAGTGTAACATACATGAACAAGAGACAGCTGTTTGTGACACCAGGGTAGATTCCTGGGATGATGTGTGCTCAAAGTGTGCCACTCTGCGATTGCAGATTACTAGTCTTGTAGATTTTGTCCTGCAGGGTCGAGACTGTCATAGGTGTTACCAGCTGCAGGAAACGGTGCATAGGTAAGTGTTAGCCACAAAATCATACCTTCTTTTCTGTTCATATTGCCACTTAATAACCACAGCTGGGCTTGTTTGTTTTGAAATGATAAACTAGTTTGTACATTAACATAACCGTTCACAGGATTGTGTTGAATTGTTTATGTTAGAGTATTTTTTACCCTGACAGACACCATATGCAGTGGTAAAATATTTATCCTTTCATACATGTTTCTATCCAAGAACTCAGTACTCTGCAAGTTCGAATGTGAGTGAAGTGTAATTCAGAGCATATTTCTGTGCGTCACTGAGGTACATGTTATAATGATAAATGTTGATAATTTGTGGGAGTGTAATTATTATACTGAATTTCAAATACTGTCAATACACCCTATGTAGAGTGGTATGATTTCCATCATTTGCAATTGCAACGTATTTGTCTTTTCATGTAGGTTTGTTTTGACACAGGTTGTCATCAGAACATGAACAAGAGTTACAAGCATTGCAGCAGTGTCAGGAGCAAGAGATGGCTCAATTACGCGGTGAGCTTGAACAACAGAGGCAATTGCTGGTAAGTTCAATGTCTCTTAAGCGGATGTGGACCAAGAATGACCATATTACTCAGAATTACAGCAGATGCTTCAGTAAGATTAGAAGGTAGTTTTAAAATGTGTTGAACACTGTACGTGTTGTTGAACTGTGGTTGAGGCATCTTTAAAATATATCCTTGTTCTGGTTTCCTTGACATTTATTACAGTGTTTCCTTTGTCACTGTCCTAAGCATCACAGCTTACTTGGGATGCCCTAGTGGACAGAGGCATACTGTGCAATAAAGCTGCTTTACTAGATTCAGTGTTTAATAAATAATTTTGTCATTGAAAAGGTGTGCCAACATGAACAAGAACAAGCACAATTGAAGGAAAGAGCGCGACGACTCGAACGTCGACTGGGTACCCTGGATTCAGAGTATGCACAGCAAGTTGAAAATCTTAGAGCTGCATATCAAAAGACACTTTCAGCTGGGTTAGAACGTGATGTTGAAGGAGAAGAAAATATTCGGCAGCGGTATCAGGCTGAGATTGAGCAACTTCGTGTAAGGATTTCTATTATTTTGTTCTGTATATTTTTTATATATATAGTAAAATAAAAGAAGGGGTGCTGTAGGATGAATAGTAGGTTTTTATGAATTTTGAGCCTTAGGTTGTGCATACCTTTACTGCCATCTGAAGAGGTCACACAATTTGTGTGCCTTGTTTAAAGCTCTCTTTGAATTGTTAGAGAGAGAATTGGGAGGTGTATTGATTGGCTAGTTAGAATAAGTTTGGCAGGTTATCTGTATTGGCTAATTAGAATAAGTGTTGACAAGTTGTCTAGTGTGTAGTGTTAACAGACTTCATTGTTTCAGAATATTTTGAATTCCATGCAAATAAAAAAGGCTGATGGTAAACACACACACACACACACACAAAGAACATATAATAGGTCTTGTGCAGTACACCAAAGAAGAAGGTAGTAGCAATAAAAATTTACAACTTGTCATGTTATGCTAGGAACTTGATTCTCATCACATGTGCAACATTCGTTGCATTTTCTGTGACACCAGGTACTTGACTGTTGCACAGATAATGTTTGTGGGCTGGAAAGGTTTTACTGTCCTTGAAAAGAAGTCAGCTTTGTTATGTCTGTTAGAATACTTGTGAAGCAGTTTACACAATTCACAAGGGCTTTCTGTAGAGCAAGATATGTTACAGAATTTTGTACCCTGATAGAAAGTGTTGGCTTGGATTAAGTTTTTTTTTTTAACTTAATTGTCTGCTAAGGAGAGGGACCATGCACAATCAGGAAATTTTATCTGTTTAATTTATTTTGTTGGTACTGCAGGCTCTGTGTGAAAAGGGTCTGGTTGCCATGGAGAATTCTCATCGCCGCATCATTGCTGAACTGGAAGAGAAACATCGCCAAGAAATAGAGCAGTTGCGGCATGAGAAAGAACAAGCACTGGCGGAGGAAACACAAGCGACACTTGCAGGTACAGAAAACTGCTCAAATATGCAACATGTTCTGTTTGGCAAACATTTATTTTTGCATGAGATTTTTTAAGACTCTGTTATGAAATAGACAGGTAGGACTTACTTGTTTCACATGAATGCCTCTTAGTATAATACGGTTTATCCACATTGTGCAGGTAACACATGTGAATGTGATTGGTTGCTGAGTGTATAGTTTACTTTGCTACAATGCATTATTCATGGTTTTTAATACACTGTAAAATAAGACTAGGACCTAAGGTATAACTGACCTAACATATTTTTTGGTGGTGGCATTTTCCACGTTGGAGATTTAACGACTGTGGAACCATGGCTTTTACACTGAAGAAGCATTGTAAATATGGAGGTGAGATTGGTATTGATGCTTTGTATGATGCATTCTAACCTTTCCATTCCAAAATTGTTTTGAATTTGGACAGAAGCATGTTCTGTTAATGCTGGAATTGCAATTGGAAAATTGAAATATTGTGACTATAAGTCAAACAAAAGACAGGCTATTGAAAGTAAAGGTTTGTGGGTGTAAGGTTTCTTTTCAACTAGATAACAATGTGGTTTATGTATAGACGGTTACTGTATGCAGTCAACAAGAAAGATAAACTGTACTCTCATGTGGGATAGAGTTCCCCTTCACTATTACAACATTAAAAGCTAATTCAGATATTTGCCAGGGTGTGTGAATGAAATTTTTTATACTAATGAACAGGAGTTCTTATGTAATAAATTACTAACTATTGAAATGTTGTGTGTTGCAATTATCAGCAGGAAAAATGAGAACGTATTGCTCTTTTTCGCCACTTTATGGGTGTCAAAATAAAATTGACACAGTTGAAGAAAATATACAGTGTGATTCAAAAAGATGGTCAAAATTGAATAGTAACAGATGTATGAAATTGAGTCCGTCTCTTTGAATCACCCTGTATTAAACATCTTGTTCATATCCATGCAGTGGAATCACTATGTCCAATAAATACCAAGAAATCCACTCATATATTATTAAATCACCACGTTATTAACACTATGCATAACTCCAATGTGCTTCAACCCTTAAAGGGCCATCTTTAGAGAGTATAATTGATACATTCTAGCAGTGTGGGTCAGCAAAATGAATCACCAGTTGTAAAATTCAACTTAGTGTGCAGTTGACCCACGCTGCTAGAATGTATCAGTTATACTCCCTGAAGATGACCCTTTAAGGGTTGAAACATGTTGGAGTTACATATAGTGTTAATAATAAAGTGATGGTTTAATAATATGTGCATTTGTCGTTGTTTGTTTGATACATTAAACAGAATTTAAATTTAGTTTGGCTCATGTGAAACCATTGATAGGTTCACAAAGTGTAGTCCACAGAGAATCTGCATGTTCATGTAGGTTGGTTCAGTGTCTAGACTTAAAAAACTTGTCGGTTGCCATTACCTTTTAGTTACATTGTAGAATAGTGTTGCAGTTGGAGAGAAATGGGTTGTGGGGAGGGGGTGGAGTGGAATTGAAGTACGTAGTAATAATGAAGCTTCAGTGTGTGTATGTTGTTGAGTGGAACTGAGTCAGGCCATGAAGTTCTTGCCCCATGGAATGATGGATTAAAAGTTATGTTCTATGAAGCAGGTCAAGAAATATATAATTTGAAAGGTCTAGCTTTAGCAAATACAGTACAGCATACCAAAACATCAAATGTACCATCAAGGACTGAAAGGGGGATAGGGGGAAGAAAAAAAGAAGAAGAGGGGAGGATTCATGAAAGAATCAGTCTGAGTTGAACCTTATTTTGTTTGGCTTGTTCCAGCAAAATCCATTAAAGCATGTCAAAATAGGCTAAATATAGAATTGTGAACTGAAAGGTTAAAAAAATGTAGTTCTTTGAGATGTGTGAATTTTATACGTATCTTTGTTGTAAAAATACTGATTAGTGATTTGATGTCCCATATGAAAAACCTCCACTGTTAAAGATAAAAGGTCTGGTTTTTTAAGTAGTTGTAGATTTTGTTACACATTGTGTTTGTGTGCACAAAAATAATTCCATTCTGCCCTGGGCAAAGCCAAGGTGTAAACACCTTGTGTGTTTGTTTTGTGTATGTGTGTGTGTTTAGCTTTGCAAATATTACCTTAAAGATGTATGATGTCTCTGCTTTGTCCACAGCACTGGATGCCATGAGGAAAGCTCATGAAATGGAAGTGCAGAAGGAGGTTGCAAAGTTCAAGTCTGAGTTCATCAAAAAGATGCAGTCAACACATGACATTGGAGCTTTGCATAAGGAGCATGAGTATGTGTAGTATTATGATCTGCTTGTTTTCATCCATTGTAATGCTTTTTTAATATATCTTCCTAGATATTGTGTGGGAATAAAATATTAATTGTATGTTCGAGGAACAGCCATTCATACTGTTCCTAAAATAGTATCTTACCAATTTATTGACAAACCTACTTTGATTGTGTGATGTCTGCCCAGTGTGATGGTGCTGTTTAACTTTAACAACTGTGAAATATCAAACAGTGAAAAATGTAGACAGTTTACGTTTTAGGCAATAGATGTAGAATACCTGTATAAATGTTCTTTGACAGTTTCAAAGTAATTTTATTAGGTAATTTTAGTATACAAGAGTCAAATACTGTAATATGCCAGTGGGATAAATCACACCATAAGTGAATATTAGAAGCTTGTGCAGGTGAGCATATAAAAGTAATATTGAAGAATTTTTCTCTTATGTTGCTAGTGTCAAACATAACATATGATGTCAGGGAAACATATGTTTGGGTAATAAGAAATAAATTTAATGTTTGTAAAAGTACTTTGTGACTCAGAATCTGTCATATCCTTGAGATGTTCATCACAGGGTGAATGCTGAAGAATGTAATTGAAACTGTCAAAAGAATGTAATTATGCTGCCAGAGTGATCTGTAGAAGGAGAGGAGTTTTAAGTCTTTTCATAATAAACTTCAGATCTCATATCCATTGATCTGTAATTTCTAATATTCTTGTACACATGCAGCTTGTTATCAAAAGTAGACTATTTTATTATTTTTAAACATTTGCAGAGCTGAAATGGAAGAAATCAAGCAGGAGATCCTGTCTCTGTCAGAACGGTATTCTGTGAAATGTGTGGAGTCTGCAGCTCTAGAGGAACAGCTGGCAGTGATAACTAAGCAGCTGACACATGCTCAACAAAACATTCAGCAGCTGGATGCCAGGTAAATATAAACTTCATTCAGGTCAGGCAGAAGAAAGACTTACCTGAAGTTGTTTATTTTCATTTGGATAAACAAATTATAAGATGGGATCATAATGTACAGGTGACATATTTTTATTCTTTGCTTGCTTATTACCAATAGCCCTCACTTTGAGTTCAGCAAATATTAATATTCCTGTGTTGTGTTCAGAAACATGCAGTTGCGTGCACATCTGGTATCGGAAGCAAGTGAGCTGGAATTGGGATCGGAAGGTAATGCAGTAAAGCTGCTGTGCCAGCGTAAACAGGAACTGGAGCAGAAATGTGAGGAGGTGGATCGGCTTCAACACCAGCTTGAAGCAGCTAGAACTGTAAGCATGTCACCACAGTTCTTACTCTATTTTTCTCACTGCATGGGCATTTGTTGATTATCACCCAATGGATGAATAGTGGAAACAACACATTATTCCCCACCGCACCCTCACCTCATCTTGTAACGGTCTGTTTAACTAACGGGATGAATGCATATTGTCATAGTATTGTACTTGAATGAATTCTGTGACAAAAAAAAGTTAAAAATACTCAAAAATATTTACTGACTTCCCAAAAACATTCTTTTGTTCTGAAATATGCCATATTACTTTTTGTGTTTATTTACTGACTTCCCAAAAACATTCCTTTGTTCTGAAATATGCCATATTACTTTTTGTGTTTATTTACTGACTTCCCAGAAACATTCCTTGTTCTGAAATATGCCATATTACTTTTTGTGTTTGTTTACTGACTTCCCAAAAACATTCCTTGTTCTGAAATATGCCATATTACTTTTTGTGTTTGTTTACTGACTTCCCAAAAACATTCCTTGTTCTGAAATATGCCATATTACTTTTTGTGTTTATTTACTGACTTCCCAAAAACATTCCTTGTTCTGAAATATGCCATATTACTTTTTGTGTTTATTTGTGGCTGATAAAACCCGTTACACTGTATACAGTCATATCCCTTGTATTTCATTAAATATTTGTCCCCCTAACAAAACGTGTGTCAAATAAAAGTTGCAGGTTTCTGTGAGGCCCTTGTTTGATGTCTTATTTCATGGCTGCTTTGAAGAAAATTTATAGTTTTATGAGTTTAAAGTGTAAAATGGTTACATTGAACCAGTGTACTGTATGTAGTATGTAGATCATCAGATTCTAAAATTATTAATTTATAATTTTTCCTGTCCACTCAGTATAGTTTCAAGCATTTAAAAGAAAGCAGAAGTAATGTTCTTTCAAGAAAGTCTTTAAATTGAGTCCTGTCAATTGATGAATGTGGAAATGCATAGAATAAGTTACAATACCACTAGCTGTGACGGTCTGGGATCAAATCCCGATGGGGATGAGATTTTTCACCCGTCCAGACCGGCCCTGGGGCCCACCCAGGCTCCTGTAGAATGGGTACTGGGTCTTTCCTGGGGGTAAAGTGCGGCCGGGGCATGATGCCGACCACTCACCCCCTTCTAGTACCACGGTCATGGAAGAGTAGAGCTATACCTCTACCCACCCTCTGGGCCACACCGGGCCTGTAACAGGATCACCTTTACCTGACCACCAGCTATGACACAATTTCAAAAGAAAATTTTTATGTAAGTACTGATATGCTGTAAATGTCACAACAAGAACTTAATTATTATCAGGGTAAGTTGGTCAGTAAAGCAGCTGACTCTGGATCCCACCCATGCTTTTGTTGAGTAAGTACTGTGCACTTTTATGTGAGAGTAAACGAGTCAGATCTTGAAACTTATCACCGACTTCTATCTATTGCAGAGGTATAAAACTTGTGGAGCTGTACTTTAATGGCACTACTACAACTTTATGAAATTTTGTGTAGGCACAGGTGAAACTTTCTTTATCTCCCAAAAATGTTATTAGCAGGTATTTCTTCATCCTTTTGACTGCATTGATGTATATGCATAATTTTACCCTTTCATGTGCAATTTTAATGTGAATTCAGGTGCTTAAAAATTAGCAAAGAAGCAAGTTGAATTTACAGAAGCACAGTATATAGTGAACCTATATTAAGATATTCTTGTAGTGAAAAAAAACCTGCAAGAAAGTAGAAACCCATGCACAGTGAAATCATATTGCAACTATGCTATCCCAACTAATAAAAGTCTATCAACTGCACAGTTTATGACTTATGCAGATCTTTTGACCTGTAGATGATTTCCCCTTTCTTTACATCTCTCCATTCATCCATCATGTGACATGATTGTGATGAAGGGTTTGCTTGTGTATTTGTGTTACTAACAGCATGGGGAGCAGCTGAGTGCACTTTGTGCACAGCTGAGTGATGGGTACATGTGTACCGAACATTGCCACAACAACCGGATGGGGCCTCTGTGGGAACGACTGCGGCAGCTGTCAGCAGCATGGCCACTTCACAGTGCAGGTGAAATAAAGTCATATCATTTGTAGAACTGACACCATGAGTTTTGGGAAGCAGCTTTAGGGATTTAAATCAATAACTCTTCTCTCATATTACAGAAATTGAATTAATATTTAAATAAATTCTCAGTAGTATTTTCTAAACATCTGTCTTCATTACTTCTAAACATAAATTACATTCAGTAAATTAAAATATAGAAATTTCTTCTGGGTGCAATATGCAAGTGGTACTCCTTGTGAGAAATGTTTTATATATTGTCACAGTCTTCCAGGGTTGTCATGTTGCTGGCATATAAGGCAAATCTGCCCTAGAAATAATTTTCTGTAACTGATAATTGGTCCTTTGGTGTACGGACTATTTTACAATCGTAGCATGTTATTTGTCTGTCATCACTGATGTGTTGAGAAGGTGGATTGAGTTTTAAAATAATAAAGACTTCAAAATTATGATGTTAGCTGAAGATCTTTCTAGAATAACATGTTGTAGAACCTACACTTTATGCTGTCTGAAGAACTACACACATCTGTAAGTCAGCGTTAGTTGTTCTGATATGTTTTCAGTGCCCAGTTGCACAACTTGCAAAATCCAGCATTTCAATAATGCTTGAGGAATGACAGTGTTTTACATGGCAGTTGAAGGTTAAATTTTGCCATGGAAGTGTTTTCTAATGTAGTGTGTAATTTCTGTGAAGTGTATTAAAAGATTCTGTGACTGTCCATATCAGCAGTGGGTACTTATGATATATGTTGTAGTGCACTTCCTTTTTTGATGTATGGTCGACAAAATGTCATAGGGATAAGTCATGCTCCAAATGCTCTAGCTTTCCCGTGTCACATGTTATTTCACCATTTCTCCATATTCATGTTCTGTTGTCTGCTTTGGCACTTTGTAGTCTAAGCATTGACAGCACTGCTAGACAAACTGCACAAAGCTCACGTTTTTAACATCCAGAAATTATGTCTTACTTGAAGGAAGATTTTGTCTAACATGGCAGTGGAAGCTCAATTTTTTTCACTTAGCTGTTTTGTAACTTTGTTACTGTCTAATGAGTCTGAAATATATTAATGATCATTTCATTGTATGAATCCTTAGTTATGTTGGGAACTAAATCTCATAGCTTCGATATTTTTATTGCAGCTAGAAGGAACAGCAAAGTCAGTTTTATATGTGGGTTGCATCCTAATGGACACTAAAAATACCCAGCATTTTAGATATATGAAACAGTGTCAAGGGCTTAAATGACGTGGGATATTCTTATAAATGTTTGCATCCATTTTATTGTAAAATGTGTGCAGCATATATTTGGGTAGCTTCAAGAACACACAGCTACTGATATGTAAGGTTACGTGTGTTTGTGCAATCATGGAGAAAGTGGGTGTTTTTTATTTCTGAGTGAAGGTGTGGATAAAGTACATCTGAAATAAATAAACTGCTTGCTCTGTGGTCAATCACTTAACAACTTTCCACATCAACAAAAGATATGGATCCCTTTTCTGACTTACATAATTAAAAACGCTGCAATGAAAACTATCCAGTCCATATGTGTGCTTCCAGTTTCTCACTGCGATTTTCTTTCATACTCTTATCTCTTTGGTTTATGCTGTGTGTTTTTTTAATAAGTCCTGTTTATTTCTAATTAATGTTCATCATAATAAATGGCAATGCATTTATGTGCAGTGCATATTTGCCTGATGTAATACTTGAACACACACAAATTTTTGTCCAGTTACCAGTCTCACCATTTTTCCCCTTTAAATTAGTTTTTGCTGAGGAGCCTTTGAGGAGAATATACATTCTCTAAATGAAGGAATTAATTCAGCCACAGTCTTTTGGGATGTGATGTCTTGTAGCTTGCTCTGAACATTTTGGAGGAACACGCTGCAAATTTTCAGAATAAAACTGCACTGTATCATGTCACAGAAGATTTAATCTGAATGTTCATGACTATGATTACCCCCAGTCTCACAAGGAGTTACTGTTACAGTTGCCACCAAGACTGCATGTCTCTTGGCTGTCAGGCCAATATTTGGTTGTTTCTCAAGGGTGTTTAAACAGGTGTCACTACATGCAGCTTGCTTTACTCTGCATGCCAATGAGGATCAGTTATCCTGACTTGCCAAAATAAAAACTTTGCTCTTTTTATGAACTTGTTATAGTTTTGGGTGGTGATTTTAGTGCTCTGCTGTGTGTAAGTTCTGAGTGATATCTTCGAATATGCTTTGTATTGTAAGTGCTCTTAGTGCAGGTATTAGCATCATTGGAAGCACATGGCTTTTCAATTTTTTTTAAATGAATGTTTTTCTTTGGTCTTTATTAAAGCAGCTAATAATATTTATTTGAAGTATAGAAATCATGTTGGCAAATACATTTTTGTCACAACTAACAACCCTCAAGAATTCAAGCACTTATTCTGTAGATTTGATAGATTGAACTCCTTACTCACATGAAGCAGATCTCAGACCTAAGATTATGATCTTGTGTATGAGATTTATCTCTCAGGTCATTGAAGTGGTGTGGCAAACAGCACCTCAGAGTCAGAATTACACTGCACTGTTCCAGAAAGAAACTACAACTATATATGCATAATCCCCAGCCAAAACAATGTTGTTTACCATAGAAATTTTTCTTAACAGATAAATTTTATCCATTTGAGACATCAATCTGCCATGCAACATTTCACATACAATCCTTATTCTGAAATTACATAAAGTAAACTAATCATCCATCCTGACTCTGCAATTGGAACAGATGAGATAAAAATTGGTCTTACTTAAAGGAAACACAAGTATTTATAATATCTGTCTTTACCTCAAAAGAATACTGGGACCCAGAAACCTTTTTTTTTCAGAAGGTGTTGAAAGATTATATGCTCCCAAGGAGTTAAAATTACAGATTAGAAATGCCTCATATGGAAGTATTGTCTCTAAGTTTTATGTTTTCTTGTCTAGAATGCCATGTTGTTACTGTACATGTGCCTTCAGTGTGAACATGAATTTACCAAGGTATTCAGAATATGAAAGCACTGGAAATCTTGGTGAAGTTTTGCTGTTGCATGTTTTTATATATTTTTAACCCTTATTTTATCATTCTTTAATTGAATTTCTTTGCTTGTGCTTTCTGAAACTGCTGGGAATAACTGGGGGCTGCAATTGTTTCATCAGCGTTATGCCAAGGCCAGACCTGTAAGACTGGAAACAGGCTGCAGGCCAAATCTGAAATCCAACTTGACCTCTTGGTCCGCAGTGTATAATGTCATATTCCTGTGTCATTGTTCTTCGTATGTAAATTTTTCAATGTAGAAACCTTAAAAATGCTGAAATTTAACATTATTGTAATTACTGAAAATGTGAGTGGCCACATCATAAAGCTCTGCAGGTTGCATGTTGGACAGGCCTGGTCTAGGTTATGCATTGAATGACTGAGGAATCATGCTTTGATTTGTGGCAGGGACAAATAGATTTTTATCTTCTCCATAGCAACCAGACCAGCTCTCAGTGTACCTAGCCTTGTACTCAGTGAATGCTGGGGAATCTCTTCTTTGGGGTAAAGTGGCTGGGGCATGAGGCTAACCACTTGTCTACAGTTATTGCAAAAGTTAGGAATGCGTGGAGATATAACTCCATTACCCCCCATTTGCCTAATGGTTTGGAGATAACTCTACCTTTACCATTACAGTGATTGTGTTAATGTATAAGGTTTCTGTTTCAAGTCAGCATCTTGCATGAAGATGCTACTTGCTAACCTTGGGATTCATTGCGATATATCATTTTTCATACCACTGGTTACAATAAGCCCTTTCTTGATTTTGTGTGAAATAACATTTAATTTGGGTATACCTCAGAAGCAGGAACAATGGATATGGCTTTTATAATAATTATATTATATGAAGGAAAATATGTTTTCATAGAGGTAAATGAAATCAGTTTGATAAAAGAAAAGGAAACTTGGTTGTCAGGTACCCAGGTCAGTGCATCAGACCAGTCCCAGCCAGATGGTATCACTAAGGACAAAGGTTCAAGTCCCAGGAAGAGCATACAGCACAAGGAACCGCCAGCTCTCGCCACTGCAGGTTAGGATACACATTTTATAGAAAATCCAGGGAATCTGGTACTGAAACATAATTACTATAGTAATTCCTTAATTTTATTGGACATATTATACTTAAATATTTACTTGCTTTTACTTCTTCACTGGCTAATTCTCAGCCCTGTGTTATCTATTTCATATTTTGTTACGACTGAGATGGTAAGAGATATTTCTTTATAATTTGCTGTTACAAAATGGTAGGCATGTTTTGCAAATGCCATGTGTTTTAGATGTTTCTCTAGGAATTATTTATTTTTGACCATTTGACATAGTCTAGTATAGTGAGGTTAAAAAGACAACTCCTTGGAGTTTTGAAGCCTCTTCATGCACCTCACTTTTATCCTTCTGCACTCTACTAAAACTCCTATGTAAAACCCCTCTGTCTAAACAAACTCTTTTGTTTGTGTATTTTGACACTGCTTTGACTTTTAGCTTCCCATTGCATGAAACTATAAACATTGCAGGTGACTTACCAGTGTTACCACTTCTCTAAATACACGAGTTTGGCTATAGATCACTGTACAGTGCAAATTCATACAAAATGCAGTGTAGTCTTATACCACCAAGAAAGATCCAAATACTCCATAACTACATTCATTTTGAATAGCAAGTAATGAGAGTCATGTAGGGTTGGGTTACATAGTAACACAGACCATACCAGCAACTGTACGCTGTGTGAAACAAAATTTCTGCATATCCCAGCCATAGTGTAAGTTACTGGAGAACTTGTTTGTTGTTATTTCTAACAAAGTAAGAATGTGTCCTTTAGAAGAGATTAAGAAGAAAATAAGCAGTAACATGTGCTAAGAAACCCTCTTTTAACATCATTCAAGAAAATGTTCTCATCCCATTCATTGTTGGGGTTTCTACATCCTAATTTGTCTTCATGTGTATTTACGTTAGCCTCTGTGCTTGATTGTATTACATGTTTCAGCAATTGCTGCCATCTTCAGGCATAGCATAAGTAAATGCTATGTGTGAAGGGGGTGTTAACTGCCAAAACATGCAGCAAAGTCAAGTGCATAATCTGATATGAACATACACAAAATTATGTTAGGATATAGAGCACCCAGCACTGATTTTTATAAATACAACATGATGCAGAAGTACTGAACTGGCAGCTTTGTAAGTAGGGGGTATGATAATGCCCTTGCTGGATGTCATTCTTGGATTTACCAATTAACCCTTTGAGGATGAATTATAATCTGTTTTATTTAAACACACAGTTTGTACTATGCAGTCAGCATTCTCCACCTTGATTTTAATACCATACGTACCGTGCACCATGCTTTACACTATCTTTTTAGTACCAGCTGTCATGCAGTACACAGTGTAGTGCAAGACAGTAAATAAAGGGGTCCTCTCCACCTCGGGTATACAAACGGATTAGTTAATGTTGTTAGTTGAATTCATAATCACAGTTTCTCCTGACATTTGCACAAAACACATAAATGTACCCTGCACACAGAATGTAGAATTTTGTGTGTTAAACATGGCAGTTATCACGTTTAATAATTAAAGAACTGAATATTAAAATTGTTGTTTAATATCATATTTGTTAGGTCTGGTTCTGTGATATCTTTTGTGTTACTGGAAATTAAAAACAAATTTTGAAATTATCCTACTCCACCGGATTTCTTCAGTAATACTATAAGCAGGATACAATTAAACATGTTGTGTGTATGTCATAAGTAATTTAAAAATAAGCAAGTTCTTCTTTAAATTCATTTGTCCTTTTTATAAACATTTTTTATACTTCTGCAAATACAATATCAGGAAGGTAAAGCTTGAAAACTAAATGAAATCATCTCTTCACCTACAGAATTGATGCGGTCTCCAAAGAAAAGCCGTTACAGAAGTTCATCATTATCATCAACTTTTTTATCGGCTGCTCCCCTCCGTTCCACCTCGCCCTGTCCCCTCAGTGGGATGGTGGCCGAGCGCAGAAAGATATTCGAACCTTAAAAAGTGGTGTGTTTGTTCGATCAATGTCTGAGGAGGGGAGGGGTGGCAGCCAATCAGTAAATCCAAATTCTTTACAAGAAACAGCTAAGGGCATGTTACTTGCAGCCAAGGGAGAAACAGCAAACTGCTCGTCAGTTGGCAGTGGTGAATGCCCAGTGCGAAGGGGATCAGTTAGCCAGGCTCCATCACTGCCATCATCATCATCATCATCATCATCCGACAGAGTGGTAGAACCACCAGTGTTTGAAGGTGGAAACTTGAGTAATGATACCAGTTATAAGCATTCAGATGACAATGAAGTCACATTCAAACGAATTGTTATTGTCAAAACTACAACCTTAAACATGACGAAAAGTAAAAATCATGAATAATATAATTTTTCAGTACATGATTTTACATTGCTGAAACAGAGGTAGAAACACCTAAACTAATTACACATCCTGGAATTAAACCCAAGGTATCTGCTCAAGGTACTGTAGTTTATATTTAATGGCTTTTGCAGAAAATAATAGTCACTAACTCCATGGGGATATGTTTAGATAAACTTAAACTCTTGATGGGGCATTATTTAGTGTTCACTTTTTTGTGTTGGTATGAAGTTCTGAAAAGATATGTTGTGTTCTGTTGAATGCAGATGGAGTTCAAGCAGCGCCTTAGATTGTGGTTTGATTCATTCTCCCCTTGGAAAACCAATTGGGAATTACATTTTATGTTTAAACATTCACCAAATCTTGTCTTCAAAGAATTTGTTGCTCACAATTTGTATGTAATGTAATTATGTTAACAATAGAATATTTTATTAGCATGTAATATAAAGATGTTTGTAACTTATCATTTGTGTTCTGTTGTCATGTTGTACACTTACCATCTTGTGATGGAATATACTCCTTTGTTATTATTGGCATTTGTCAATGTGAGTTGATGTGATGTGTTAAGCTTTATGTTGTTGCAAAACCACCCTGTTAATGTACAGTTGCTGCACCAATCAAAGAAGGAACAAAAAATGCAATAATGTTACAAACTGTATGCTTTGTTCAACATTTATGCCTGTTGAATTGGAAAGTTTAGTGTTGGGAAAATGTAGTGCAAAAGTTCCTTCCTGTTATAAAAATGTTGAATTGCACAACATGAGGAATTATGTAGTAACATATATTTCAATTTATAAATACAAATTACTTATTATTTTCCTCCATTCTTTTTATTAAGTACATGTGTGGTGTGGCAGATTGCACTTGAAATTTTGTTTTTAAATTTAAATTTACTTTGCTCAGGTATGTTGAACAATAAGATTAGTGAGTTAATATGTACATTAAGCTAATAACATACCGATTGTAATGAAGAATGGGGCCAAGAAGTGGGATGAGTGAAGTGTAGAGTAGGTTAAAATCATGTGTTGAACTCTCCTTGTACCAAGTCCATGCATTCGTACATCACCCCCTTTTGAACATGTACAGTCCTCATCACTGAACTCAAAGATATCAATTTAAGTACAATTTTTAAAGAATGTTACTTGACACCAGCAATGATTATGTAATTTTTGGCATTAGCTTTTGGTGTATCATAGAAAAGAAAAATATATTTTATGTATTGTTTCAAGAATAAGTAATTGTTTAACATTTTTAAAATTCCATTTTTATGTTTCTTTGGTACAATGTATATTGTGAAATAATGGATAGTTTAATAACCTTGTCACTCAATGCAAAGAAAATGATATAAATAAAATCTTAAACAATGGATAAAATGTGTTGTAAGTTAATGTATCAGATATGTCTATAGTGAATTATTTGAGTTTTCTTAAGGCTTGCTTGCTTACATACTTATTATTTTCTTACTTACTTACTTAATTACTTCTTACTTATTTACTTACTTGCTTGCTTACTTATTTACTTACATACTTACTTACTTACTTACTTACTTACTTACTCACTCACTCACTTACTTACTGATTTACTTACTTAATTACTTACTTACTCACTCTCTCCATGGAGCAGAGTCCTTCTTGAGAAGCTGACCAGTTTTCAGCTAGTCAAGAAATTCCCTGCATTTTATGAAACCCAAAGGTTCTTTACAGCATTCACAAGTTCCCACCACCTGTCCCTATGCTGAATCTTTGTGAATGGTTCGTAACATGATACATTTTTACATTGAGGAGTTGTTAGCACCTTGCCCAACCCGCAAACGGGAGGACTACCCCTTTTCGGCTGTCCGAAACTGCTTATTCAATATATTTGCAACTACCCTTCATATTGGAGGCCATTTCTCCATCTGCAACCTGAGGACACACCATTCCATATTGATGGGCCCACTTATAAAGTTTTCTTAAGGCTAGACTTTTTAGTAAGAGTATTTGCAGAATTTGTGTGATAAGTTTAATGAGGATGTAAGCGTACATTATAGTGTAACAGCAGCTGAGATGATATTGCAAGAAGTATGGAAGGGAAAATGTGCACAGAGAGAATAAGAAACCACAAAATTAGAGGGGATTTAAAGATAAATATGTTGGAAGATAAATTAATAAATGACAGAATAATATTGTAGGGCATGTTCTTAAGAATGACTGAATAGAGAATCCCACAGAAGGTTTTGAACATTAAAATAGAAGGAAAATGCCTGCAAGACCAAAACTGAAGTGAAAACAATGTACTAGGAAAGGTGACATGCAGAATTTGAGGAGGAGGGGCTTTGTGAAGTTGGATATTTGGAGAGGCTTGATTGTTCAGCATTCCACATCAGGAGAGTGGTAAGCTATGACTTGATGTCTGGGATTTTATTCTCAGTAGGCTGATGAAGGGGGCCAGAGCATGCAGCTAATGTGCGCTCTTCATCTAGTGATGAATTTAATAATGAGTAAAACTTTAATTCCTTGTCTGCATCATAGCTTGGCTTTATTATGTGATTTATTCCTGGAGTTTTAACAGAGAGGTAGTAGACTGTGTTACCAACATTTTGGAGGAAATTTCAGCTTCCATCTTCAGAAGCAAGGGGACAAGAGAGAGAAGTTTTCAAGTTATGTAGGCAGGCAGTTCCTTGGGCCTACAAGAGGGGGAGAAGGGGCTAATGCCTCGTCCTTCCAAATGAACTGTGAATAAGGAATTGTAGCAAAATGCGCCATTTTATTTTTCTGTTCCTAAAAAAGAAACAAAAAGCGGCATCAGCATTAACAAAGAATTGCTTTGGAAACTTACTAACTCCATTTATCAGTCGTACTTTGGAAGCTAACCGGTAATCAGTCAAGAAATTCCCTGCACTTTATGGAACCCAAAGATTCACTACAACCGTCACAAGAACCAGCCACCTGTCCCTTTTCTGAGCCACATAAATCCAGTCCATGCCCCCCATCCCACTTCCTGAAGATCCAATGTAATATCCTATCTATGCCTGGGTCTTCCAAGTGGTCTCTTTCCCTCAGGTTTCCCCACCAAAACCCTGTATGCACCTCTTCTGTCCCTGATACTTGCTATGTGCCATGCACATCTCTTTCTTCTTGATTTGATCACCCAAATATTTGGTGAGAAGTATGGATCATTAAGCTCCTCATTATGTAGTCTTGCCCACTCTGCTATTACTACGTCCCATTGAGGCCCAAATGAGTGACTAAGTTTCACACCCATACAAAAAAAACAAGCAAAATTGTAGTTCTGTATATCTTAATCTTTTTATTTTTGGATAGTAAAATGGAAGACAAAAGATTCTGCACCTCACCATAGCAAGCATTCTGTTACTTCCGTCAGCTTTTAATATCTTTCTGAATGGACTATTGATTCATTAGGGCTGTACCACCATTTCAAAGGATTTATTTTCAATCTTTAATTGTGATTTTGTCCTTCATTCTGATCTTGAGACATGACCATGCACTTGGTTTTCTCAGCATTTGCTTCTAAATCAATTGCTTTACTAGCAACTGCTGAAACTCCTGTGTTTTTCTTTACACTACATATGCTTCTGTCCAGTATAGTAACATCATCAGCATAAACTAGAAACTGATGAGTACCATTTAATTTTAAGCCCTCCTAGTTTACCTGAACCCTCCTAATAGCAAATTCTAAAGCAAAGTTGACAAACCATGGTGATAAAGCATCTCCTTGTTTTAAACCTGTCTTGATAGGCAACACGTCAGATGAATGTGTGACTTTTTATTTGCCTTACTAGTTTCATTGGGATGCCAAACTCTGTGAATGTATTATTAAAGACCTTCTCCCTAACTGAATCATAGACTTTCTTGAAGTCTACAAATAGGTAATGCACTGCATCATTGTATTCCCGTTTTTTCTCAAGTATTTGATGAATGCAGAATATATGACCAGTAGTTGACATGTTGCATTGAAATCCACATTGATGATCACCAGTAATTTCCTCTGCATATGGAGTTAACATTTACAGCAGGATGTTGGAAAAAATTTTGTATGTAATCAACAAAAGTGATATGCCTCTATAACTACTACAGTCTGTTTTCTCACCCTTCTTATTCATAGGTACAATGATTGACTCCTTTGTCTGCCCAGGCAGTTCTTACTTGTTCCAATTGAATTAGTTCTGGGATCCATAAACCTATGTGTATGGGTCTCAGATCAAATTGTCTTTTTAGTTTTTAATAGCCATCTCAACCTCAAAGGTACTGGGCTCAGGCACTAGTTGTGCTGCTGTCTGTATTTCAGTCTGCTGAACATCATCAACCCCATGTACATTCAATATATGGGAGAAATGGTTTCTCCACTTAGCAAAAATACTGTGGGAGCCTGTAACCACATCACACTTCTCATCCTTTACCACGTTAGTTCTAGGCTGGTAACCCTTCTTGAAGTCACTGATGCCCCTACAGAAGTTTGATATTCTTGGTGTTACTGTCAATTTCAAGTTCATCACTTTAGCTTGCAGATATTCCTTCTTTTTGTTCCTGAAACATCTACTAGCTTCACGTCTTACATTGTTTAGATTATCTACATTGCTTTGGTTTGAATCCTGAAACTTAATATCTGTATGTGTAATACTGATTATTTTGTTTATAACTATTTTCATGAAGCAGGTCCTTCTTGAGAAGGTAACATATACTCAGCTATTCAAGACAATTTCCACATTTTACAGAACCTGAAAGTTCATTATTATGCTCACAACAGCCCTCCTTATCCCTTTTGAACCAGATGAATCCAATCCACATCCTCCCATCTTAGTAGTAGTATTCTGCATAATCTCTCTCCTTCAGGTTTTCCAACCAGAACCCTGCATGAAATTCTCTCCTGTTCCATGTATGTTCATGACAGTTTTGTATGACTCAAAGTGTAGTTCATTGATCATCATCAGGATGATGTTCCAACTTAACTCATCCTCGTGGGAATGTTGAAGATGGGCAGCTGATGGAATAGCAGAAAATATAGTAAGATAATTAAATTGTTTATTCATGATACAAACAATGCACCTTGATATATATATATACTGTATACTATATATATATAGTCTTATATTGCTCATACATGTTTCGGCATGACACTATAATTCAGTCAAAATGCAGGGCATATTTAATGCCATAATAGTAACATAATATCATAAGCACCTTTGTTTTCCTGTTGTTATGCTTCAAAGTCATGTATTTCTCTGTGATATGATTATTATAACATACATTATTTCCAGTGTTTTGACTGTTGTATCCAAATCATTGAACACTGTTGTATTCAGTAATGAGACCTACATGTCTAGGTGATTAGTGTGTGTACTTACACACTTCTGTCAGGGAGCTAATAACGTATAGAAAACAAGATTTTCGTTATTGTATGCATGTTTACAGGAGTATAAAATGATCAGACTGTGCCATCTTGTTTAATGTTTCTCCCATGATTGACAGGGCACCTAAAGAGAAGAGGTTATGATGGATACAAAACTGGGGACAAAAGGTATTTTTTGAGGAATGGAAATTGTGAGGGCATTTGTATATCTGGCATGGACATGGAATGATAATGTTAGCCTGTAAAAGCCACAATCTGATGTAAATAATAACATAAATTCTGTTCATGTCTCACAGAAAAATTGTATCTCCTTATGAAGATTAATAATATTTTCTTTGAAAGGGTGGAAGAGTTCAAATATTTGGGAACAACCTAAACAAATCAAAATTCTATTCAGGAAGAAATTAAGAGCAGATTGAAGCCAGGGAATGCTTGCTGTCATTCAGTGCAGAATCTTTTGTCTTTCAGTTTGCTATCCAAAAATTTAAAGATTAAAATACACAGCACTATTTTGTGCTTGTTGTTTTGTATGGGTGTGAAACTTGGTCACTAACATTGAGGGAGGAACACAGGCTGAGGGTGTTGGAGAATAGGGTGTTGAGGAGAACATTTGGGCCTAAGAGGGACGAGGTAGTAGGGAAGTGGAGAAAACTACTTGATGAGAAGCTTAATGATCTGTACTCCTCACCCAATATTGTTTGGGTGATAAAATCTAGAAGAATGAGATGGGCAGGGCTTATAGCATGTATGTGGGAGTGGAGAGGTGTATACAGGGTTTTGGTTGGGAAACCTGAGGGAAAGAGTCCCAGGCATAGATGGGAGGATAATATTAAGATGGATCTTCAGGAAGTGGAATGTCGAGGTATGGACTGGATCAAGCTGGCTCAGGATAAGGGACAGGTGGTGGGCACTTGTTAATGCAGTAATGAACATTCAGGTTGCATAAAATGTGGGGAATTGCTTAACTAACTGAAAACCGGTTAGCTTCTCAAGAAGGACTCTGCTCCATAGAGTAAGTAATTAAGTGGTCAAGGACATTCATCATTTCACTTCATTCTGAGAATCGTATGAAACCCATGAACATGCCCTGTGAGTGACATGTTGTTTATTTAATGTTAAAGCAAGACATACATATCATAACCACTGCAGGTTACAGGATAAGAAAGTGTCTTATATAAATGATTGTGGGTATGGAATAGGTGTGAATAATGAGCATTTATGCCAATGGTGTTAAAACCTTTCAATTTTACTTCGGGAATTATTTTAGAGGGTTAATAATACAGTTTATATGTCATAATTGTTGATAACTGGTTGTAATTTCATGTTGGGTTAGACTAGGTTTGCATGTGAATGTGGGACAGTGTGGTTTGGTTTTAGACTTGGGGGCCCTCTTTTTGAGAAATAAAATTTCCGTCTGGGCGGATCATCTCCAAGGGCGAAACTCTTAAAATTCTTACCAAACGATAGGCACAAATAATCAGATTTATTACAGGTTATTGGTGAAGAATGTTTAATCCCTGGGTTGCTGAATATGGATTAGATCACCATGACAACACTCCTGTAAACGCCAGGAGAATGATTTTTTCCTCTTTTGTGTAATGTTTCTCATTTCTTTGGTTCCCGTAATCCAGTTTTCACATAGGTCTGAACTTTGCCCGTCGCGGTGTTACCGTTTCCGGGGTTTGCAGGTATGTAATCCTCGCAAACGGGGAAATAACTACATTGATTTAGCCATGCAAAAGGAATAAATATACTGCGAATACACCAAGAACGGCATTAGAATTAAAATTTAAATCCGAAAGTTGGCAGAACCCAGTACAAAAGTGTTAATCAAAATACGACAGACATCAAGAAGAGGAGAGGAACGAACTATGAAGCAAATGCAAAGAAAATTTACAGACAGGTGGCACAGACTGAATACTTTTCATCCATCCACCAACAAAAAGCGGAAACTGGTAAAAGGAGGGAGGAGTTAGTCATTATCACGAACTAAAACTTTCGATCTGTAGGACGTCCACAGATCATCCGTGGTCCTGTTGTGCTACTGTGTTGGTACTGAAACGGTCGCGTGTGTTGGCACTATTGGAACCTGAAAGTTCAAATTAGTTGTGCGGTGTAAACAGCGTGGCTAAATACATTAAATATTTTACACTGAAATTTATTTTATGCAGATTGTCAGAAATACCAATACATTTATAAAAACATATTACCACTACTGATTATTTTTCATTAGGCCGCCTGAAACCTGTGCTTTGACTACGATAAAAGAAATAGTTTCTAGAAAGTCGAAGTAGTTTTCTGATTTTCACTGACCTCTGTCTTTCTCCAATCGTGACAACGTTTACGATTTTCATACCGTAAAAGGACACCTGTTGCGTGCTGCATACATCAATGGAGGATTATGATAGACTTACAGTGTTGAGTAAAACGGATGAAGGGATTTTGAAAAATGTGAAACAACAGTTAATGTCTAGAAATATAAAACTTCAGGTTTGTGAATCCATATTCTTTCTGAAGTTCAAGAGGTCGAAAGGCCGTTTCGGGTGAACCTGTTGCCTGCATCTTAAGGAATGAGGCAGCAAGTGCCTCCAAAAGTCAGTAAATTTGAGCCACACTGGACAAAGTCATATCCCAAAAGACAGTAGTCTTCAGATGCCAAAGTAGTAACGACGCACGCTTAAATTAATCGAAAATAGAGTGTCCAGTTGAAGACTTTGAAGCCCACTGTAATCAGACTCAATTTGTTGATATGAAATGACGTACAGCTTCTATAATTTATATCAATTCGTTCTTTAGATTCATACTTCACATCGGTTTCATAAATGTGGTTTATTTTTATGTTTAGATGGAAGCAGTGACCTTTATCACACAGTCCCTCAAGACTGATGTTGGTGAAGAAGGAAGGAGGTTACGCCAAATGAAGACTCTTCAAGATATTCTTCTTGATGCAGATATAACAGATTTTCTTTGTGAAGCCATGGCTACTGTGCACACTCACTTGTTGGAGTATGTTCTGTTTATATAAATCAAATCCTGCCCATGTTATGTATGTGGAATCCTTATTTTCTATCATAGATGAACTGGTAATCGTTACTTGCTAGTATGCAATGGGAATTTTATGTGTTGTCTGTGAAGTAGGAACTTGATTTTTAAATGCTTGTTATCAGAAGCTCTTGCTTCAGAGGGTTAAAATATACAAAAAAACTTACGACCCAGTCAAAGTTACAAGATGCTTGCTACCTTTCAGTTTAGAATTTTCCCATCTTCTACTGTAAACCCCAAGATTAAAACATGAAAAATTGTAATTTCACTTATAAAGTTTCAATTGTGAAATTCGAAAGAAAGAGGTGAGGAGATGATGCACATGGGATGGTGATATTAAAATGGATTGTAAAGAAATAGGATTGAGGGTGTGGATTGGAATGAAATGGTTTAGGACATGTTCCAGTGGTAGGCTGTTATGACCACCATAATTAACCCTCCATTCCCATAAATGGTGCAGAATTTTTTGGCTAAATAGAGGACATTTAGGTTCACAAGAAAAGTCCTGCTTCATGTAGTTAGTTATATCTTCAACCGGTTCATGATCACTGTCTACTTGTAGTAATTATAAAATACAAACCATATAGGTACGTGTAAATGGGTGGGCTAGTTGTGTTGTTAATGAATTTTGTGGTTAGTAACCTAGAATTCTAATGTTTCAGAGCAATATTTGCCTGTTTGGAGGATCTAGCAAATTGCAAGAAGTTTTATGACAACAGCCACGTACTTTATGTTGTGGAATGTCTCATAAGAGCTGTCCATTTTCTTACGAAGCAAAATAACTCATTTCACACACTGAATAGAGCACTGTCTTTACTTTCAGGACTATTTAAAGGGTAAGAAAATTAATCTCTAACCACAGTTAATATAAACTGGAACTTGTAGTTTGGATTTTAACACAACCTTTCGACATATCAGACTGTAGAGCGGCTGTTTAAATGTTATATACCACATATATCTGTCATTACTATGATTTATTCACTGTAGAAAAACATAACCTCTATATAATCAGAAACCTTTATAAATATGTTTAAATTAGTAGTATCTTAATGAATGCTAATGGGAGCCCAGATTTACACCTTCACTTTATTGACCAATCTCAGAGATTTAAGGAGTTATTTGCTTTGAACATACCTGTCCCTCTCCTTTGCACATATTGTGTGGTTAGTGTAAGCATAGTCTTACTTTCTTGTTAGATTGTTTGTTTAATAATGCTGCAAGTAGATCATTTATTTAATGATGCTGCCAGACTACAGATGCTATTTGTACTTAGTTCTGAGTGACATGAAAATATTTTCATGTGCCCTGGGAGATAGAAGCCATGACCATTACATTAAGGGACAGCTGAGAGCCAAAAAATCTGTCAACTCTGGTGTTAACTGAGAACTGAATTATGTACCTTGGTTTATTTATTTACTTTTGAATTATTTTATAATGCTTTCAATTTTTCTTCTTCTATTATGCTTTGGCCTCTTTTTGGGCCATGGCTTTCATCACTTTTTCCTCCAGCCTTCTCACGTCCTTGCTGCTACCTTCCAGATGCTTTCAATTTCTAATATTATATAGTGTTAAGCGCATGGATGCGCAAATTTTCCAAAAATGTAGGAGCCATTTTAAATTTCTAGGTACCTGAAGGGTGACATAAAGCAAGTTAAGTACTAGAGCCTACAAACGTGTGCCTCCATGCAAAATTTAGTTGCCATGGTAACATGATGCCTGGGATTTATGCAACCCTGTGCTAATCATCCACCTGCTTAATGTTTGGCAATTAGCACGTCACGTTATCAAGGGACGTGGTTGTGGCAAGGGGTTGGTGAAAGCTATTGGACCATCATGTATGACAGCTGGTCTTCAGTATGAGATTTTAAAAAAGAATTACTGAATATAAAGCAGGAATGCTATTTCTTGGCTGCAGTGTTCAGTACTGTACCTAATACAAGCCAACTGTAGTAAAACTGAATCAACCAGCTCCCTGTGCTTTCTTGTTAATGTGTCCATACATAATACGAATGGATACATGTAGTTTGTTGTATAATTTAGATTTTATTTTTTTTGTACTATCAGCATAAATGTAACAACCTAAGTGTTGTAATTCTGTCCTTGTTCTTTTTGCATGTTGTAATCAATCTTATAGTAGTTACAAATAGGAATACCAGGTGGCATTGGCTCCTGAAAATAATCCATTGTGAATGGGGCCACCAGGCAGCAATACCACCAAGTGGCAGTGATTTCCAAAAACAGATGTGCTTAGTCTTGCATAAGAAAAACTGTGTGTGTGGTGGTATTGTCAAAATAACAGCTGTAGGTGAAAATTTATGCAGTTTTTGAATGGCAAAGCATTAACCCACATACTGTGATAATTTTTCAAATTGTGACAGACAAATGTGTGGCTATTGCGAATTGAAGTTAGGTATTCCTGGCAAACAAAAATTTTTAACAATTTCATGTAGAATTTTCATGGTACTTATTTTTATGTTATTTTATTTTTTAGTCTTTTGGAGGAGGTTTCTGTAAATACACATATTAATCTAGGCATTATTGGCCTGGTTCAGGGCAGTATATAATGATGATATTATGTAGTAGGAATGATAAACGCCTTAATTCTGTAATAGGATGCTTATTGAGCAATGGATTGTCAGAACCGAAGTGAATTTCTAAATGTAAATGCTGTTCAACTTATGTTCTAAAATGTGTTTCCATTGTCTGAAAGGAACAATGTTCTTACTACAGGTTTCACAAATTTACTGGCTCTAAGGCATTGCAGATGGGTGCATTCAATGTAAGTCAAGTGCTTGAGATGATAAGGAGTGTTCTGAGTAACAAATGCAGTACTTGGAATGAAACAGTGATCTGTGTTAGTTGGGTACTCAGCAACCTGGCTGAGGCCAGAAACTTTGTGAGACAACTTGATATTACGGCATTGCAGTTGTTTGTAATGGTATTAGAGAGCTGCATAACACTGCTGTCTGCATTTGTCAAGAACCATAAAGCAATAGACCACAAGGTGCAAAGTACTAGGAAAGAAGCAGTTTTATTGATGATCTACATTACTCTATCAGCAGTAAGGTAAAGATTATAAAAGCCTAGTCTTTGTTTCTAGTCACGTGTAAGGGACAGTAGAGGAGAGTATAGTTTTTAGGTTGAACTGCAAGCAGGAACTTCATATTGAAGGGAACAAAAGACACCCTTATTTTCTAGAAGTCAGTGATAATGGTTGATTAGCTATACTCCTTTTTTTGTTGCATATTACCCATTGTGGTATCCCTGTGTGTGTTAGGAATACACCAGACAACAGATAGTGCCCAACAAAATATGGGTATAGTAACAGAAACCCTTGTTGACTGTGACAGATTTATATCTTTTCATCGATTTTATGACTTATATGAATATGAATCACGCACATTTGCTTTTGTCCCATGTGACTTTCCAGGCTATCCCTTGCTGTGTTACTTAAAGGCAATATCTATGTTTGAAAGACTGTCATGTGTCACCAAAAGATTTCAGCTAACTACAGAATTTACTTAAAAATAATATTTTTTGTGCAAACATTTGTAAAGATATGGTTCAACTCATCTCACAAATTGAGGAAAGACTAGATGACAATGAACTGCATTACTCATGTCATTAGTTTCCTGGAATTCCTTTATGCTTCTTCAGTGTTTAAAAAAGGTAGTTATAAATAGGTGCATTTTATGGATTTTGGTGTTAAAGTATAGATCAAGTCAATGTACAATATTTCAGACAGTATTTTAAATTCAATAAGCCAAATGACACATGTCTTAGGAACAAGACACACTACAGTAGACCTTAATGACCTCACAGCAGTACCATACCTGAATAGGTACTGGCAAATGCTCAGGTATATACACACACATTCACACATTACAACACCCTGAAGGCAGGTAGTATATAATAAACACCCATTAGGTTAAGAAATGTAAGTACATGTGGAGAACTGTGCAAGGAGATATAATTAAAAATTTTATTACAGCCTGTTAGTTATTCTTTAATATCTAAGTCCATAAACAGAATTTCAGCTACAAAATATATGCTGAAATGATTTCCCTTCACTTTTCTTTTGGCAGGCTGTAGAGTGAGACTTTGGCATTCAAAGAGTGTTATTAGAAGAAAAATAAAGTATTATCCCCATGAAATATGCCTTTTAATGTTATTCAGCTTAAGCAAATTAGTGTAATTAAATTTCTTTGACATTTTCACCATGTCTTATGCTTTTCAATGTAATATATGTAGAAGTCTTTATTCTATACTATATTTCATGTTATAACATGCATGTGCATAACCATTGTTCTCAGAAAAGTTGTGCATTGTTCTGAGCCAGTATAGGCTTTTATGTTTAGTTTCCCAGGTGGGACAATGGCCTACTGACTTAAGATTTTAAAGCCATCAGACATGTGATGCTCTGGAGACTTTACATTGAATTGTGACCTGCACAGGAAAGGTGCTGGACATATCTAATTCATGCATGTTTTGTATTTCCTTTCCAGATTGTGTTCAGCACTGTCATGTGGCAGGTTGATGCTTAGTAGGGCTGATACAGTGACTGATATGCAATATGCCTCAGTCATTACTAGCTACAGAAGAAAGATAGCTGATGTACTCTTTGATTGTGTCCAGGTTGTCATTGCTCCTTATATAGTGGTAAAATATTCATGTTTTGATCTTCAAATATATCTTATGCATGGCATCTGTTAATTTCACTTTCAGTCAGAACACTGTAAGGTCACTATCCATATCTACTTACTACAAGGTGGGCCACGAAAAAGTAGCCTGGGTCCACAGCATAGCGTAAATACAGAAATTAATACAGTAGCTAAATGCTGAAAGAATATACCTTCATAGAAGCTGTTGAAAGTGGTTGCCTCCTGCATCAGTACACAGCTGCGCATCAATACACGGCTGCGCATGTCTAATCATGTTGAGGTGTACCCGATTAACATAGTGATTTTGATGGCTGTAACTGCATGGCTGATGTTGTCCTTCAGTTCCTGTATCGTGTGTGGATTTGATTTGTATACTGTACTTTTCAAGTGTCTCTGGGGACACTTAAAAGTACAGTATATGAATCAAATCCGCACACGATACAGAAACTGAAGGACAACATCGGCCACACAGTTGCAGCCATCAAAATCACTATGTTACATCAGGTATACTTCAACATGGTGACAGCACGACTGTTGACTAACTGTTCAAACACTCTATGCAATATACCTACTAACGCCAGAGAGAATATCACAAGGACACATGCAAAACGGAAGGCGGGCTACTTTTTTGTGGCCCACTCTGTTCTTTAGGGGAACAGGGTTAGTGTAATTGGTGTAGTGGCTAGGGTATGGGCTGGAGATGCAGGGTTTGAGACCTGGCTGGGGCAAAAAATTTGTATTTTTTCTAAAGCATTTAGGCTTGCTCTGCTGCACACCCATTCTCCTATTAAATGGTTACTAGGAACTGTTTCACATGGGTAAAGTGTTGAGGTTAATGAAAGTGAAGTGTCATGGGGTGAAAAGGAAATTTTTAAATGCCACATAAGAGAAAGTTTCAAGGAGTGTGATAAGATAGTATCATGGCTAATGTATACATTGTGCATATTTCAAAGATACCTATGAAATGAGCATGTGCATGTATTGTATGTACTCAGCTGTAAATTAGATTAGTACTTGAAAAATTTGGAGGTTTTCCTACACGTCCAAGAGAACGGACATTTATAAAGAATGAATCATGATGCAGTTGTTTCTGGGAAAATGGAATTGTAGCAACTGATACGTCATGAAACTCATGTGTTTGTAGAGAATCAATACGTTACTGAAGCAATAACAGATTCTCATTACTGATACTGCTACTCCCAGGCAGTAGACTGTTGTAGCTAGTGGCACTGCCCATCATACATGACTTCATACTTTCAGTGTCTTTGCTTCCAGTGAACCAAACATAATGATGTCTGAAGTAGAAATGGAACTGTGACTGTGTAAATGTTCTTATATTTGTACTGTTTGCACCTTCAAGTTTGCCAGTGTGCCAGTTTGCCAGGTGCTGCTTAGTTTCTGAATGTGCCGTGACATTTCTTGCAAAGATTCTTGTGTGCTGGCATTTAATACATAGTTTCTTACATGATGTTTAGAGCTTTGTTTCTTCACACTTTTTACGATTGTATTGTAAAACCATGTTAGTACCAGTCATATTAAATTGCATGTAATTAAAATAACTGATTGTTGTATTAATGCATTCAATTTAATTTGTCTGGGCTACTAGTATGTGAGTATAAATGCTCAAAAAATTAGTTTAAGGAACAAATGAAAAAAACTGAATAAGTTGTCTGTGTGCATACCATAGACACATGAGAGGGTGAAGATGTTGCTCTACATGTTGTTAAACTCACCACTAGTTAGAGGTGAGTCTGCAGTTTCACTGGGAGAAGAGCTTCTAGTACCCATTATGTAGGACCCATTTAATGGGGCTCAGTGCTGGTTTGGACATTTTGGAGAGGAGAAAATATTTCTTGACCTTTGCAGGAAATGAACCTTGGTTCCGTGGTCATGAAATCTGTGGCTTAGTCACTGTACCATCTGCAATATCCTATGTTTAAATAAATATATACAGTATATTTATATATAAGATAGTAAGTTGAACTAATGGATTATATTTGCTTTCTCTTCGCAGAGTTTGGATTAGTCACACTATATGACTGAGCTTTCTGAGCTTGGTTTGGAGCAGCAGGTTACATTGTGATGAGCTGTGATTGGATTTGTTGCTTGTCATGCCACTTACACCCAAATAATAAATACATGTAACATTTTCTGTCAGAGGGCCTTTACATCATATTGCCATGTGTTCACGTACATTTAAATCTTGGGATGTGTAACTCATGTTATTGAACTGTGTGTTGGTGCATGCTGCCTTATACTTGTTACTGAACTGTTTGAATTGTGTGTAACGTTATATCGTATAAGTCTGATTGTTCACTTTGCTTTGTAGTACTCTTCTTTCTAATACCTACAGGAAATGGAAATGGAATTACCAAATATGGAGTTGTTTTGCCAATTCCTTTGCTGCTTGAAAGTAATGTACTGCGAACCTGTGAAGGAATTGGATACTCTTCAGTTATCACATCTCCTTGGGGAACTGGGCTATCTGACATTCTTGCCTGTGTTTTCCACTTGGTGTGCTCACAAGTAAGACCAGATGACATGGAGGTCAAAGTAGAATGCATATTTTTTGGTTGTACAATAAAAATAATTTTTAAAATTGAGTGATTCCACAGAAGCATGGACATTATGATGTACTGTACGTTGCGGTGTTACCTGCTTTTTAATGAATATGTATTTTAGCCTGATGATGGATGATCTCTAGACCAAATATGTTGCTTTTGAATAAAAAACACAGCTGTTTGAGACTGAACATTAATGTTGCTTAAAATGCATAAAGACTATTTTCCTGTTGCATAGACTTCTAGCACAACATGTCCATTAGCACTGTTATTGCTGTTTCACTCAAGAAGTTATTGCTGAAGTACAGATTTTCTATGTATAAAGTTTGTTCCATATAACTTCAAAGTTTAGAATTATCACATTGTTTGTAATCACTGACTTACAAAATTGTGCAGGTATGTTTATGGTCAAACTCTACCAAATTTTACATTCCTAAGTTACAGTGGCTCATTAATTATTGTCATAAAATCGTAAGGTAATGACATATTCTGATGGCAATCATATTGCTAATTTTTAATCTACGAGAGTATTACCATAACGTAAGTTGCACGTACGTCCAAGAGCTGTTACCGTGTATCATTTCGTAATCCAAAAGGTAGCGTCACTCCTGCTTCCATAGTTTTTGCGTCTGCCCTTTGGTTATTACTGATTATAGGAAAGTGTGCTACAAATACATTTTCTGTTATAAATCATTCATAAAATTCAATCTCAGAAATTATGGCTGTACACACTTATATAGTCTTCATATATGTGGTTGTATGTCCCAGAATGTGTATCAGCATAGAGAGATGTAAATGAGAGAGTGGATATTCCACTCATTACCACTACCTCCTGCTGGGGTGTGTGTGTATATGTGAAAGTATGTTGCCCCCAACCTCTCAGTGACAGATTCCATGGTATGTTGGAAATGTTGAATTGTAATCAAGAAGCTATGCTGATAAATCAATTTTGAGTGGTTCTGTCTCTGGTGTACTTAACTTAAAATTACTGGGTTTCTGGACTTCTTCCACTGCCAGATATTCTGAACGGAAAATGTTTTGGTCACCGCGACTGTTGCAGTCTTCAGTACAGGTATTCCGTCTTCTGTGTTACTTTGTCTGTGTAATGCTTTTGTGACACTAACTTGTGGAATTTCTGTAACTTTTCTTGCTGCACTTGTTCTTTTTTTTAATGATCTTGGTGATTTCAGTGAATGTTGAAGGACAGTCATTACACTGACATTTTCAGTGTGCGTTAGATGTAATTAATTCTGTTGAAGTTACGCTTAGCTTTTGTTTTGTTGGGTAGCTTATGTTTAGCTTAGTTTGAAACATGATGGTCTTGGTCTGCATGATACAGCCTGTTTTCTTATAATGAATGGTTGCATTCTTGAACAAATTACATTATGAAAACATCGCACTATAATAATCTCATTGGGAATTACGGGGTTAATAGGTAGTAGATTTGAAAACACCAACATGCTTTGTTTTATTATTGTTAATTTTTAAGGGTTCAGAAGGGTTGGTCATAGTGCTTGTTCCTTCACCGTCAAGGTGAAGTTGGTCCCTCCATCATTTCCTTGGGCTTCCTATATTTCTTCTCCCTTTAGGTTTATACTGCAATACGTGCTTTGATATCCTGTTTTTCTGCATTCTCTCTGTTGTAGCCACTCTTGTTGATACTGTTCTATTTCCCGAACAATGGTCTGCACACCCGATTTTTCCCTAATGGATTGATTTTTATGTGTTCTTTTATAATAACATTGTTGTAGTTTGATAATATTCATTACTTGAATGAAACACAATAAACAAAGAAACAGTTGTGTAATATTGAATTCACATTATGAAAAGATACATTAAACAGACTGTCTGTTTATCATGTCTCTCAGCATGGTAGCTGTCACACATTATCCTGGTGGGTACAGGCCTTCTGTTTGATAAAACTGCTGTGCACAGGGTCATGATAGAAGGGTCACTTTGTTGCAAAACTGACTGTATGTTTAGAATAAATGTCATGTTTTGGGTACAAAGGGATCATATTTTTGTAACAGATTTGAAAAGTCATGTAAAAAGTGTTATTTTGGTGGTTTCTTGTATAATAAGAAACAGACTAATTTTGAGTGTTGTAAGGATTACTTATCTTATACGTCTGTAGTTATAACTGAATGTTGTTAAATGCTGCAGGTAACTTCATTATAAAACTGAAGAATGGGAGTAGCTCTGGTGGGCAAGCAAGACAACTGTGCAAGTAGGGTTAGTGAGTGGTGGGGGGAGGGGAATTGCTGATTTTGAAATTTTGTCTTAACTTCTCGTATTGATGTATGCCTCTTTTGGCACAAATATTATGATTGATAGTTACAATAAGGTAGTTTGTTTTCATTTTCAGGTGTAAAGATGGATGTTCACTGAGTTCTATGTGCACATCTGTCTTAGGAGAGCTGTTGTATTCTATGTCAGCTAGTATACTGAATGTAGATCATCTCTGGCCTGGTGGTGTGGCTGCTTTCCATAAGCATCTGCAGGCAGGCTTGGAATTCCTTCCAATTGACTGTGCATTTTGGCTAAGGGTACTTCATACTCAGGATGCTCCTCACTCCCTTCAACATGCAGTTATTGTATTCATGTATTTCTTCTGTCTCTGTGCCTCAAAGTAAGTGTTATGTCATTGTGCAAGATTTTGGGTTATCATCATGGTGTTGCTGAAGGTTCATGGCATGGCATGGCATTGGTAGTCCTGAAGGGCATGAAAGTAATTTACAAGGGGCACTGTAATCCTATGTATCAGCAGTCCCATTAGAAAATGTTATCTGCATTATCTGAGGTGTCAGTTTTATTTTGAATCAAATCAGAATACAGTTGTACATGGGAGATAAAAGTGATTATTGTTCATTATAAATACGAGCATTAGAAGCATATGTGGCAAAATCCACACCCTCCCTTTTGTTTTTTATTTTCATTTTCCAAACATTTGTTGAACTGTTTTGTGGGTTATCAAGCCAGAAAGTTTAAGAATTGTTCGTCTATGTTGTGGTAGGTTACCATTATAATAGAATGTTCTGGAAAGAAAGAAAATGCTTTCATCTGCAATTCTGAATTTCATTCATTCATTCATTATACATTCATCAAATCCATATAAGGTTTAACAAGCCTATTGGTTATAGAATTTGTCATCAAGTAAAATAGAAATACAAAATGTACATGCCATACTGGTCTGATCTATGTATTCTCAGTTACCAACAAATAGATCTTTGAATCTAGCATTGTTAATGGTTGTAGATTCAAACTTAAGCTATCACTTTAGTGCAAATAGTTGTTTGTTGAATAAGAACACTTGTAATGCATTTGATTGTTTGAAGTATGTTGGCATGAGAATTGTGACTAACCGCCAATTAATAATATATTGTATTTTATGGTAACTAAGATCTTTGATAACAATAAAACCCTATGGCATTGAAGGTCACAGTTTTTGGTATACATGTACGTGAAATTTAAACAAAAGTGTTGTACTGTCAGTCCAACACAATCAAAACAATATATTTTTTTATTGCTTCAAAGACACAGTGGGACTGTTATAGATTTATGATGCCTGAAAGTTGTTAGGTATAATTGGGGGGGGGGGGGGGGGAAAAAAAAAACAAGATTGTTTTTTTTAACTATTTTTTAATTGTGAGGAGGGGAGAAAAATTTTT
>Ga0123354_10000563_pt1 | contig 38245 bp, 41 predicted proteins | sample TergutLab28metaG_2_FD_97872 | JGI IMG/M metagenome (GOLD analysis project Ga0123354, IMG submission 97872) | Labiotermes labralis P4 segment gut microbial communities from Petit-Saut dam, French Guiana - Lab288 P4 | ecosystem: Host-associated > Arthropoda: Insects > Digestive system > Gut ... | reverse complement strand
GCGATGGCCGACCGGCACGTCCTCGACCGCTGGCTGGTCTCGCGGACGAACAACCTGGTACTCAGCGTCACCGGCGCGCTCGATGGGTACGACACGCTGCGCGCGGGTACCCTGATCCAGGATTTCGTCGACGAGCTGAGCAATTGGTACGTGCGGCGGTCGCGCCGCCGGTTCTGGAACGGCGATAACTCGGCGCTATCGACGCTGCACGAGACCCTGGAGGTACTGACGCGCCTGATGGCGCCGATCGCCCCCTTCATCACCGAGCGCGTGTGGCAGGACCTGTTCGTCGCCTCAGCCCCCCGAGACAAAGGGGACGGTTCTTTTTGTCTCAACGGGGACGTGAGACAAAAAGAACCGTCCCCTTTGTCTCAGTCCCCGCTGCCCGGCGGGGTACCCGAGTCCGTACACCTGGCCACCTGGCCGACCGCCGACGAGCGCCTGCTCGACCGCAACCTGGAGACGGCCATGGAACTGACCCGCCGCCTGGTCGAACTGGGCCGGGCGGCGCGGGCCGGCGCCGACCTGAAGATCCGCCAACCCTTGTCGCGGCTGCTGATCTCGTCGGCCTCGCTGGCCAGGCTGACCCCGGAGTTGCTGGACGAGATCCGGTCCGAGTTGAACATCGAGCGGGTCGAGTCCTTCGCCGACGCCGGCGATCTGGTCGATTACACCGTCAAGGGCAACTTCCGTACCCTGGGCAAACGGTTCGGCAAGCGGACCGCCGAGGTCGCCGCCGCCATCGCTGCCGCCAACGGGGCGTGGATCGCCGCCGAGATGGCCAAGGCCCGGCGCTTGTTGCTGCCGTGGGATGGCGGTACGGAGATCAGCGCCGACGAGGTACTGATCACCGAGCGTCCCCGCGCCGGGTGGTCCGTCGTGGGCGAGCAGGGCGAAACGGTCGCCCTGGACGTCGAACTGACCGACGACCTGATCCAGGCCGGCTGGGTACGCGAGTTCGTCCGCGACATCCAGGAGTCGCGCAAGACCAGCGGTTTCGAGGTATCCGACCGTATCCGCTTGTCATGGGCCGGTACGGGTGGTACCGCCACCGCCCTCGAAGGTGCCCAGGCCCAGATCGCGGCCGAGGTACTGGCTGTGGAGATGACCCGGGCCGACTCGGCCGGTGCCGATTGGACCACCGACGAGGACCTCGGCGTCGCGTACGCCATCGTCAAGGCCTGAGTACCCATGGGCGTACTCCCTCACGTACGCAGGTGACCCAGTGCGACGACTCGTACCCCATCCGGCCTCTGGTAGCTGTTGGCCCCGGCGGTGATGACATTCAGCGAAGACACCTGCGACCACTTCGCGGGCGTCAACCGGTCCTGCAGACGCCGCAATGTGGCAGCGGCCTGATCGATCACCGCCGCCCCACCGAGCTTGATCTCGCAGGCCGCCCAGGTACCGTCCGGACGCTCGATCACGGCATCGACCTCCAGGCCACTGGCGTCGCGATAGTGGTACACCCGGGCGTCGATTGTATCCGCGAGCACCCGCAGGTCGCGGATCGCGAGCGACTCGAAAAACAACCCGAGGGCATCCAGGTCCGCCAACAGGCTCGCAGGCGTCGTCCTGAGCGCGGCCGTACCGATGGACGGGTCGACGAAGTGCCATTTGGGCTTAACGCGCTGCGTGACGTTCGAGCGCAGATGTACCGGCCAGGCGGGCAGTTCATCCAGTACGTTGATCTGGGTCAGTTGATCGAGGTACTTGCGTACCGTCTGGGCTGTCACACCAACGCTATCCAGTTGCGCTTCCGAGGCCAGCTTCGTCAGCGACGCCTCGGTGGCCGTGTTGCGGGCGACGGCCTTCAGTAAAGCGCTCATCCGGACTGGGTCCGGTGCCAGGTCAAGCGCCCGCAGGTCGACGCTGGACAAATTGTCGACGTAGTCAACGAGCGAATCGGCGGCGTCGGCAATGGCCAAACCGATCAGGCCCGGCCATCCGCCCCTGACGATCAACGCCGCGTAGTCGGTCACCGTCGGACCGCCCATGGCACCGGCGTCCCACTCGTCCCACAGTGACGCGAACCGCACCTGTCCCGTCGAATCGCCGCTTTCCGCCAGCGACATGGGACGCAACGTCAGCCGCGCGAGACGCCCTGCGCCGGTATGGCGCGTGATGTCATCGGCGGGTGCCGCTGAACCCGTCAGAATGAACTGCCCCTTGGCTTGTCGGGCGTCGATCTGGTGACGGATCGCGTTCCAGAGATCAGGGACCAGTTGCCACTCGTCGATCAGCCGCGGTACGGGACCCGCCAGCACCACCTCGGGCTCCAACTGGGCCATCTGGTACGACCCCGACTCGTCCAGCCGGACCTGACTACGAGCGTGCTGCAGCGCCGTGGTCGTCTTGCCCACCTGACGGGCACCGCGCAGTACGACCCCTCCTGCCGACCGGAGTTTCTGCTCAATCCGGTCATCAATCAGACGGGGACGATAAGTGCTTGTCATGGCTCTATCGTATCCGCTAATCACGGTTTTGTGTGATTTTCGTTCACGTTTTTGTGTAACTGGCGATCACGGTTTTGTGGACCTTGGCCAAGAGTGAGCAGAACCCTGAGACAAGAAGGGATTTGATGGAGGTCTGTCAAGCCCAGATCCGGCGTACCCCCGGCAGGCCGTCAAACGCGGCGTCCGCACTGACCAGCACCGCGCCTTCGATCATCGCCTGAGCAGCCAATGCCCGGTCGAAGGGGTCGTTGTGCGGCCAGTCAAGGCCACCGGCGAGGATGGCGTGCTCGTCGGTCAACGGTACGATCGTCGCCCGTAACCGTTCGATCATCGTGGACCACGTCGACAATATGGGCCCCGCTTCCGGAAGTTTGCCGAGTCGGAACTTGATACTCATCTCCCACGGGGTAATCGCCGAGACCAAAAGATCGTTGACGGGGTCACGGAGAACGCCGAGGGCAGCCGACGGAACCCGGGGAGTGGGCGCCTCAGTCACCAGCCACATCAGCGTGTGGGTATCTGCCAGTACTCTCACCGTCACACCTCCCCGTACCACAGGGCCAGTTGTTCATCGTCCAGCGGCGCCATCGACTCGCGGATGGACTCCTCGCTCAACTGAAGGGGCACGAAGCCGTACTCCCTGAGGGTGGGTGGGCCGATCGGCACCAAGCGCGCCACCGGCTTCGACCCGCGGGCAATGGTCACGGTGTCGCCACGCTCGCAGGCCGCCAGCAAACGGGAGAGTTGGGTTTTCGCCTCGTACGTGCTGACAATGATCTCTGTCATGCTGGTTAGTCTACTGTGGTTGGTCAACCTCCACGGACCGAGGGCCCACTGGCCTACTCCCCCAGAAGCGCCAGAGGTACCACGGCAACACCGTCAGACCGGCGATAGGCGGCTTTACCTGTCGTGAGGATGACAGCATCCAGTACCTCCCCAGGCAACGCGTTGCGGAGCCAGATCAGGTGAGCGACATCCGAGTCACCGACAGACGACGACAGTTTGACCTCAATCGGTAGGATGCGGCCGTCGTCGCGTTCCACAATCAGGTCGACCTCACGCGTGCCTTTGGCTGTCCGCAAGTACGACACCGTCGCCCGGTTAGCCTGCGCGTACACTCGTACGCTCAACGTGGCGAGACCCTCGAAAAGAGCGCCGAACAACGTACCCACTCGCGGGATGGCCGGCCGATCGGGATTGGGCTGGTCGAGCAAGCTCGCGGCGTTGACTCCCAACAGACGCGCGGCCAGACCGGGATCGACCAGGTGGTGTTTCGGCGAGCGGGACAACGCCCCGAGGTGATTGTGCCCGCCCCAAGCCGGCAGCTCATCGAGCAGCCACATGCGTTCCAGCGTGTCACGGTAAGCGAACGTCGCCACCTTGGACGGCTTGTCGTCCTCTCCGGGGGTCGCGGCATCGAGGATCTGCGTGTACGCCGTGAGGGAGGACGTCGCGGCGGCGAACGCCCGTAGCCAGGCACGCAGGGCGGTCGGACGGCGTACGGAATGACCGGCGTCGGGGAAGTCCCGCTCGATCACGGTGGCCAGATAACCATCTATCACGTCCGAACGGGAGCGGGGCGGGGTTTCGCGGATGCCGGGAAACCCCGTGGCCGTTATCTCATCCGCGTACTGCTCCAAACTCACGGGACTGTCGCCGCCGACAGCGGGTTGGTCGCCGGTCAACAATGCGGACAATGGTACGGTCGGAGCAGCCAAGCAGCGCTCGCTCAGCGACATCGGCCGCAGACGCAAACGGACGATGCGGCCGGCACCGGTGTGCAACGGTTGGTCGACCGGGCTGGCCGAACCGGTCAGAAGGAACGATCCCGGCGGCGCCCCCGCGTCGACCGCTCGCCGCACCTGGTCCCACACCACGGGCAGGTGCTGCCATTCGTCGATCAAGAGCGGCCGGGCAAGACGGTTCAGACGTCCGGGGTCACCGACCACCAGTTCCCGCTCATCGGGCAATTCGAGATTGACGGTCGACCGGGCGACCCGGGCGGCGGTCGACGACTTGCCGACCGCTTTCGGGCCGTCCACCGCCACGGCGGGTACATCGTCCACAAGCCTGCGCAACTGCGCGTCCACGGTCCGCAGAATGTACTCCATGGACTCTACTGTACCAATTCGGCGGTTTCTACCGTACTAATTCGGCGGCTTCTACTGTACTAATTCGGCGCCGAGCGGTCTGAGGGTACGGTACCCGCTGCGGCGTACTTGGCCGCGAGCTGCTTGTACCGGCGGGCGATCAGCCAGGCGACCAGGATGCCGACGACCACGAGTAGGAGACCGACGACCAGCCAGGGGTACGGGCTGCCCTTCTCCACGCAACTGAGACCCGCGTCGCCGGCGCTGCCCGAACCCGACGCCGGGCAGGTCGTCGGCCCGCCCCAGTTGAGGAGGGCGAGGTACAGCGGGGCCAGCCCGAGGCCCGACAGCGCCAGGAAGGTCGTACGGTTGGGGCCGTGCAGGAGGAGCAGAGCCACGACGGTGACGATGAGCGCCGCGAACATCACGTACACCCCGATGGTCAGGATGCTCAGGAAACCCAGCCCCCACAAACCGCCTGCGACAAGCCATAACGGGTACGCCCACCAGGGTGGCGGCGGTTTGGGAACCAGACCGAGATCCATGTGGCTACTTTAGCCGATGAGAGGAGCCGTGAAGCTTTGTCAGCTGTCAGCCATGCCACGGTTGGCACCGCCGATGACGGCCAGGAACCGGTCACGGAGGTGCGGATCGGCCCCGGACACTGCTTCCGGTGCCACTTGGGTGACCAGGCCAGACATGGCGCGCGCCGCGTCCACCACCCGGTTCTCATCCAGGCTGCATGAGCGCGCGAGCTTCGCCCAGTGATCCGGTGTGACCGCCGCGCTCCGGCTGGCTCCGCCGATCTTCATCGCTAGCCCGGTGTCAAGACCCGGCCAGTACAAGGTCGCCACCTGGTCGTACGCCGGTGCCAAGGTGACACCCGAAGGGCGGAGCAGCAGGGCGTCATGGGCGAGCCGGCACCGTGTACGATCATCGTCCGGCAACAGGTTGTCCAGGAAACGATAAGGGGCCGCCCGCACCCAACCGCCGTCGCGTGGCATAGAGAGGGAAACCGGCGTTTCACCAGCCTGATCATCGTAAACGAACACCGCCTCACCTGGTCCGGTGGCCGTGAACCGCCCGACCGGACGGCCTTCCAACCAGGCGAACAGGTCGGCGGTCATGGCGTACCCATGGCCAGCGAAGACGGCAACGCGAGGATTTTCACCTGGAGGACGCGGAACACCCGGTGGACCTGGTCAACGTCCACCGCGACCGGCTGCCCAGACTCGATGGACGCGACGACGCTGACGGGTACCCCGGCTTCACCGGCAAGCTGCTGGACCGTCCAGCCGTGTCGCTGACGCTCTTCGGCGGCGATCACAGCCATGCGCTGGGGCGTGTTCATGAACGCGCGGCGGGTCCACCACGGTGTTGCGGTGCTTGTCCCATCCACGCCTCCGACTGTATCAGGTCATTGACCTGACAGCTCGACTCCCACCGTACGCACGTCACACGGCGACGGCCCGGCGCCCCTCGAAAGCGCGCCCGAGGGTGATCTCGTCGGCGTACTCCAGGTCGCCGCCCACCGGCAGGCCCGAGGCCAAGCGGGTGATGGTCAAGCCGAGCGGGCCCAGCAGGCGGGAAATGTACGTCGCCGTCACCTCGCCTTCGGTGTTGGGGTTGGTGGCGAGGATGATCTCGGTCACCGTACCGTCCTCCAGGCGGTGAACCAGCTCCCGGATGTGCAGATCGGCCGGCCCCCGGTTGTCGATCGGCGAGATGGCGCCGCCCAACACGTGGTACACGCCGCGGAACTCCCGCGTACGCTCGATCGCCATGATGTCCTTGGACTCTTCGACCACGCAGATCTTGGTGTGATCGCGCCGGGCGTCGCCGCAGATCCGGCAGACCTCATCTTCTGTGGCATTGAAGCAGACCTGGCAGAACTTCACCATCTGCTTGGCCCGGACGATCGCGTTGGCCAGGGCCTCGACATCGGCGGCATCCGTGTCGAGCAGAAAGAAGGCGATGCGCTGCGCGCCCTTCGGCCCGATCCCGGGCAGACGGCTCAACTCGGCGATCAGGTCCTGAATCGGCCCGTCGTACACGCCACTCCTTCCCCCGGTTTCCTGTTCCGCAGACGAGACTACCGGGTTGGGCTGACATCAAGGTGCGGAAACCCCGGTGAGGCACGGCTTGCCGCAATCCAAGTAGATGGAGGAAGACCATGCGGTGACTTTCCCAACTCGCTATCGCCCTTTCACCGCGTCCAGCGGCTTAACCGAAAGAAGAGCAAGCAAGGCAAGGAGCGGGGCCAACAATAGAAGGCTGATGTAGCGACTAAAATCGATCCCAGTAATACCCAAGGCTAGGCCCGCAACATGGGTTCGCGCTGCGAAAATCACTGCCACGAGGAGAGCAGCGGCGGCCGGGGCGAGCAGCGCAAGACTCCACTCAATGAGCGACATGAGGACAAGCTGTGCTGTACTCAAGCCGAGCATTCTATAGACGGAAATCTCTTGTCTTCTCATCATCCACGAAAAACACCATACCAGGATCACTGTGGCTGCGAGTATAAAAGGCACCCATTGCGAAATTCGGCTCGCCAGCTCGTCCTGAAGGGTTGGCTGAGATTGGTCCGCAGACCATATCGACGTCACGGTGACTTGACCCGAATCCGCGAACCAGCCCGCCAAAACCGTGGCCACATCATCGGAAGCGCCGGCCTGAACTTCCACATAGCAGGAAAGAACAGATCCCGTTGGCGCTTCAACGACAACGATCGCCCTCGAAAACGTCGGGAAACGCCGGTCTTCTACAGCAACGTAGTCCACTCGGAAGAAGAGCGGCTGGGAATTGGCAACGATCGCCAAGTGGGCTCCAGACACGAGACCGAAGTTCGCGGCAAGGCTGGAGCCAACGCCAACCTTGACTAACTCGGATTTCTCAACAGAGGGCCACAAGACGCGTAGGTAACCCGGAGTGACCCGCACGTAGTCACCAAGGTATCCCGGATCGGTTGGCACCGAGAAGGCCGACGAAGCCAGCACTCCCCCAGCGGTCATTACGCCGCTAACAGTGTTCAGTTGATCGCATCTGCCTGCGTCAAGGGGCCTGTTCTGATCATTGCTGACCGTGAAGACATGACTGCCCAAGTCAGTCCTCATCTCCTCGCGAACGATACTGGATTGAACCTCGACACACGTGATGACCATGAGACTCAGGGGAGCGACAAGCGCGACAAAGACAATAACCACCCGCCTGAACGGGCGGGATGCGAAGTTGGCTGCTGTCTCGTCCACTATCGTGGACAAGGGAAAACTCCTCCTCACAGATTGGCCCCGCTTCCCCGCTGGGGAAGAACAATAGTTTGATCGGCCTGATCCGCAACATAAGGATCGTGGGTTGCAACAAAAACCAACGCTTCGCGGTCAGCCAGCGCCCTTAGCCCATTACACACCATGCGTCTTGAATCGGAATCGAGGGATGCGGTTGGCTCATCCGCGAGGACCAGGGTCGCCCGGCCAGCCATAACCTGGGCCACGCCGATCCGCTGGCGCTCACCACCAGACAACCGGAAAACCTTCGCAGACTCCAGAGAAGCGATGCCGAGACTCCTCATAGACCGAAGTGACTCCACCCGACTGGCTTCTTGATGCCAACCCCATGACATAGGCCCTAGCATCACATTCTCCAGCGCGGTCCGATATGGCAGAAGCGGATTTGACTGAATGATCCAGTCGCATTCGGCAGATGGCACATCGGAACCAAAATCTCCCCGACTGAGCGATTGCCGCCCACCGATGACACTAAGCAAAGTCGTCTTCCCAACTCCAGAAGGCCCGAGAATAGCGACAATTCCAGACGCGCAAAATTGACCGTCGCCAAAGATTAGCTCACGTTGGCCAAACTTAATCATCGCATCACGCCACCAAATCAGCATGTCCGTCTAGCCATCTCGGGCGCGATAACAACGGAATCGGTCTGGTGTAAATCACCGGTAACGATAGTGTTCCCCCCGACGTTTCCTCGCACCACAACAACCACACCGCGAGGCGGACTGGAGTCAATGGCGACGCACACTGCTCCAGTGGTGCTGACGAACACAGCGGACGACGGCACCAACATTTCATCGGCAGACGGTTCCGATAGCAGGCTAACAGTCACTGTGGAGTTGTCAGCTGATCCAACCTGGTCAGCGAGAGAACCGAGCGACTCCGCACGAACAGTCCTGCGGTCATCGGCCAGCAAGAACTCCGTGTCATTGATGAACAAGCGCTCACCGGTTCCCGCGACCAGTGGGGTTGCAGGCCCGTTCGGTACCCCTCCCGACACGTGCGACTCCAGTTCCGCGGAAACCAGGGTTGGCACGCCGGAGAGAATCGGCGTGCCCTGAGATGGGGCTAAGGCACCGACAAACATGTTCACAGCGCTCACCCGATAGTCATCCCAGGGAAGGTAGACGATCCACTCCGAACGAAACACTTCATCCTCGGCAGTTCCAATCAGCCGGGAAAACTTCGATATAGCGTCGTACGTACCCCGGCCAAATGACGTGGAACTCGCATCGGTAGGAAAACCCTGATGGGCGAGGAACTCATTGACCACCTGAATTTCCTCGCCCGAACTGCTCGCAGTGACATCACCTGAAAGCGGTACCGTTGAATGGCACAAGAACCTCTTCACACCGCCAATCACGCCGAGCGGATCGCCTGAACTAATCACATCTCCCGGTGACACGGCGAAGGATTGCACTACCCCGTCCCAGTCCGGCGAAAACAGCGGCGTATCCTCTCGCCATGTGAGGCTGAGTTCGGCCAAGCGCTCGTACGGCGTGTCGTTGACCTGGACTGGTACTGATACCGTAATATTTGGAGTGGTTTCCACATTGCGCACATCGAGGGTCAACCAGACAAAGGAAGCCACCGGGACAATGATCCACAAGACGAGAACTAATACCCGTAAGGTTCTTTTCATGATGCAGACTTCTCTTCCCCAATGCCGGAAATACTCATCAGTAGCTGAATGCGATAATTCCCGGATAGAGCTCCGTTACGCCCTGGACTAGGCAATCGCTTGCTACCGTCTGCCTCTGAGTCGGCGGATCGGATTTCGCGCCTGCGAAGTCGCCGAACGTGGATTCATGGCCACTCACATCCACACCCTCATTCCTCATGCACTCACCCACGAAATGCGCCAACACCGAATCCATTTGCTGGACATTAGTCTGACGGTACAACCGTTGCACAGTCAGCAAGAATCGATCACCACATGCAGCCGAATCCTCCTCGTGAACTGAACTGCTCTTCGGATGACCAACCACGTAGAGGAAACTCAGCCCATCGATAGGCGAAATGAACGGCGTACTCCGCTCAACAGTGAAGCCAGCCTTCTCGACGCAGTCCGTAAATAACCCGAAGGCCGCGTAGTAGTCATCAAGGCTGACCACTCCGTCCGCCAGCAGATCAGCCTGCTCGTCATATCCCAGCAAACGCAACTGATCAGCGGCGGCCTTTATCTGACCGGAGCCATCCTGCGCGGAAGGCGGTTCGCCACACGCGCCACAGATCCCCATTACAAGAGCACAACACACGCAAAGAAGAACCTCTCGTCTTTTCCTGGGTCGAATGACCATGTGCCAGCTCGGTCACTGCATCCAGGCACCGGTGTAAACGGCCGCACTTCCGTTGTATTTGTGCCCTGACGCGGCATAAGAGCCCTTCGGAACGCCCACCACAACCAACGAAACACTCTCAGTGTAAGAGTCCGTCGCGTTATGCACCCACGATCCGGTATCCCAAGAAATAGTCACCCACGCGACCTTGCCCGTTGAACCCTTTGGCGTATATGTTTCCGCCTTTGCGTTCAGATTCGAGAGGGTTGTCCACGTTCCCACGAGCACGTTACTGTACCCGCCAAGAGTGACGTACTTCGAGTCAGAGGAATTCGCCTGAGCTTGCGGCATAGACAAGCCAAAACAGACCAGAATCCCCAGCAGCAATGCTGACAAAGTCTTCTTCATTGATTCACTTCCTTTCATCGTGGCCATAATCTATAATCTCATCAAGATTTAGCCTGTATTTCAGTTAGCCTATGTTAAGTATTAGGTGTCGTCAAGAGTTTAAAAAAACATTTTCATCGGAATACTCATGGCTGATGTAGTTGACCCTGAACTCCGGACGCTCTCCGTCCCGGCGAGCCAGTGGGAGCGAGTGGTCAACTCCTTGCGAATCGACCTCGACTGCGATGTGGTGATCACCACCCCCACGCCCGGTCCAGCTCCCTCCTCACAGTGTTTGTCACAATTGAAGTGTGTTGCGCAATACGCTACACTTGTTGGGTGATCAGGTCCTTCCAGCACAAGGGGCTCCGCCAATTCTACGAAACGGGCTCCAAGACCGGCATCATACCTGTTCATGCTGAACGACTGAGCATGCAGTTGGCGGCAATCGACACCGCATCGACTGTCGACGACATTGACCTGCCGGGTTACCGCCTGCATCCCTTGGTAGTCGATCAAGTTGGCCGGTGGTCAGTCACCGTGCAAACCAACTGGCGGCTGACATTCGAGTTCCGCGACGGAGATGCCTACATTCTGGATTACGAGGATTACCACTGATGACTGACACGACAGCTCCCATGTTCAACCCGCCCCACCCGGGCGAGTTCATTACCGCGACCTACTTGATACCTCTCGACCTCAGCGCCCGGATGATCGCTCGCGCACTCGGCGTCGCCGCATCGTCCGTTACCCGCATCCTGACGGGTCAGGCGCGGATCAGCCCCGACATGGCGGTACGCCTTGAGGTGGTACTGGGCCGCAGTGCCGAATCCTGGCTGAAAATGCAAGACGCCTATGACCTGTGGCACGCCCGCGAAACAGTCAGCACCGATGGCCTACGCCGTCTGGATTTCCTGGCGGCTTGACGACAGTTGGGAAGAAGTGCCCACGTTCAACGCTTGGTCCGGGGACGTACGTGTTTGGTCTCCTCCTGGCTGACCAGCTCGGCGTCGAAAAGCTCGATCATGAGTTCCTCCGCTTGATCGGCCGGGTTCTCCACGATGACATCGTCCGCTGAGGGTACGTCGGGCTCGTCGTCGGTTGGGTCCTCAGCGGGAGGTACCTCGACCGGCGGCGGAGTGGGCTTCTCAGCCGTACGCCGGGTGCGCGGCTTGGCTGGCCCGGGAGCCGGCGCTGGTTCGAGGACCGGCTCGGCTGGGGGTTCCACGGCGGGCTCATCGGCCTCGGCCTCTGCTGGCTCGGCCGCCGACGTTTCCTTCGGTGTCTTCGCCGACGGGACAACGGCAAGATCGGGTACCGCCGAAGGCTCGTCAGGCGTGGACGGCCGTACCTCGGCCACCGGCTTCGCCAATGACAGGATCGCGGTCTGGCCTTCCGGCGGGATCGGCTCGGATTCCAGCCGGGCGCGTACGGCCAGGGTGACGCCGAGTTCGCCGAAAAACGCCTGCGCCACCTGCTCCTCGCCGCCCGAGCGGTTGAAGTTGTCCCGCGAGCCGGAGTCCCGGAAGGTCAGCCACAGCACCGTACCGCGCAACTCGGTCACGGTCGCGTACTGGTTCAAGATCATCCACAGGTACCGCCGGGAGGAACTGACGCGCGCCAGGACCGCTGGCCAACTCCGGCGGACATCGTCGGTCGTCAGCGGGCCGGCCGGGCGGGATGGCGGTGGTACTGGCGAGGTGGGCGGTTCTGGGGAAACCGTACGGGAAACCGACTCTGACAAGGGACGATCACCAGTGGCGACCCGGGCGGCGCGAGCAGGCGGCTGGCTATCAGGGGTACTTGCCGGGCGGTCGTCAGTGGAAACGGGCCGGGGCGCGAGCCGGGGTGTTTCGGGCTCCGAACCCCCGCTTTGCGCCCCGCGCGCTGTTGGCGGGGCGGAAAGCGGGGTCGCGGGCTCGTCAACACCCCGGTTCGCGCCCCGCGGGGTCTCCACCGGCGTCACCACCGCAGACTTCACCGGCGTCGCCACCGCATCTGCCGTCGGGATCGCCGTCGCAGGTACGGCCGCCGTGGCACTCCCGGCGGGCACCGCCGTACTCGTACCCTGGTCGGCAACCGCCAACCGCCGCTCCACGCGCTCCAACCGGGCGTGGAAACCGCGTTCGCCGGTGTCGGCCGTCGGCAGGAGAATCCGGGCGCACATCAACTCCAGTTGCAGCCGCGGGGTCGTCGTACCCCGCATGGCCACCAACCCGGCGGCGAGGACCTCGGCCGCCCGCGTCAGGGAACCGACGCCGATGGCCTGGGCCTGGACCAGGAACCGCTCGGCCTGGTCGCCGGGTACGTCGAGCAGGCCGGACGACAGGGCGTCGGGTACGGCGGCCACGATCACCAGGTCGCGCAGCCGGGTCAGCAGGTCCTCGGCGAAGCGGCGCGGGTCCTGGCCGGTCTCGATGACCTTGTCGATGCTGGAGAAGACACCGCTGGCGTCGGACGCGGCGATGGCGTCGACCACCGCGTCGAGCAGGGAGTCCGGCGTGTACCCGAGCAGGGACGCCGCCTGCGCGTACCCCACCCCGTCGTCGTCCGCCCCGCTGAAGAGCTGGTCGAGGATGGACAGGGAATCGCGCACCGAGCCGCCCCCCGCCCGTACCACCATGGGAATCACCCCCGGCGCGACGCTCATGTGTTCCTCGTCGCAGATCTGCGTCAGGTACGTGGTCATCGTCTTGGGCGGAATCAGCCGGAAGGGATAGTGGTGGGTCCGCGACCGGATGGTACCGATCACCTTGTCCGGCTCGGTCGTCGCGAAGATGAATTTGACGTGCGGCGGCGGTTCCTCAACTAGTTTCAGAAGGGCGTTGAACCCCTGTGGGGAGACCATGTGGGCCTCGTCCACGATGTAGATCTTGTACCGCGAGTGAACGGGTGCGAAAAAAGCGCGTTCCCGCAAGTCACGGGCATCGTCGACCCCACCGTGGCTGGCCGCGTCGATCTCGATGACGTCGATCGAACCCGGTCCGCCGCGGGCCAGATCGCGGCAGGATTGGCAGACTCCGCACGGCTCGGGGGTCGGCCCCCGCTCGCAGTTGAGCGAGCGCGCGAGGATGCGCGCCGACGACGTCTTGCCGCAGCCGCGCGGCCCGGAGAAGAGGTACGCGTGGTTGACCCGGTTGTGCGCCAGCGCGCGTTTCAGCGGCTCGGTGACGTGCTCCTGGCCGATGATCTGCGAGAACACCTCCGGCCGGTACCGCCGGTAGAGCGCCAGCGGCTCATCTTGGGTGTCGGGCACGTCGCGTACGGGCGCAGCGTCGGCGAACAGCGCCTCGCCGTCCTGGGTGAAGAAATCCAGGCTCTCGTCGCGGGTTTCCACGTCCTCATCCATGGGGGCAAGTCTAGTGCTCCGGTACGTCATGCCGCCGGGCTGTCACCTGGCGTGGTCGTCGGGGAGGCCCCGGCCTCGCGATCCAGCAGGCGGCGCTTGATCGCGAGCCCGTACCGGAAGCCGCCCAGGCTGCCATCGGCCCGCCGTACGCGGTGACAAGGTACGAAAAGGGCAGCGGCATTGGCGGCGCAGGCGCCGGCCGCCGCCCGTACCGCCGCCAGATTGCCCGCTCGGGCGGCCAACTCGGTGTACGACACCACCTCACCCGGCCGGATCGTCCGGAGCGCCGCCCAGGCACGCTGGCGGAAGTCGCCGGAGTGCTGGCGTACCGCGATCCGGGCCGGTGCGGCCAGGTCGCCCTGGTAGTACGCCCCGACCGCCTGGCGGGCCTGGTCCAGCACCTGGGTCGCCGACGTACCTCGGCCCCGGTCGGCCAACCGCTGCTGCAAGCCGGGATGGATCAGCGCCACCAGAGAGCCGACGTCGGCGGTCCAACCGGCGGCCAGTACAGCGTCGTCGCCCGCGACGATGGTGAACGGACCGTCAGGGGTCGGAAACGTCAGGGTCTGGCGCGCCACGACAGTGGCGGGGAGGTGGGCTTCGTCCATGCCTCAACGGTACCGGTCGCGGCAGTTGGCCGTACGCAACTCTTGTCGGTACGTCCGGGGACTTGAGGGGTCACCCGCCGACTTGATACAGTTATTGGTCGCGGGTCTATAGCTCAGTCGGTTAGAGCGCCGCCCTGATAAGGCGGAGGTCGGTGGTTCAAGTCCACCTAGACCCACCAAATCCGGCTTACTCGAACTAGTGACCCCTGCACGTCGTCGGCGCGCAAGCCGTCGGGCTCCAGGACGGCGGGGTCGAGTTGGTGGTTACGCTGCCAGTAGTCGGCTTGGAGGCGGACTTCGGGGTCCATGATCGTCTCGTACGGGCCGGTGTATTCGGTTTCGATCTGATGGTTCTCCGTGACGATGATCTTGGTGAAGAACGCCTGGTTGCACAGCCGCTTGCTGGTGTCGTCGCAGCGGCGGTAGAACTCCCAACAGTTCGCCGCGAGGGCCAGGTAGGCCTTGAGGCGAATCTTCGCGTCGTCGCAGCCAGCGGCGTAGGCGCCGAGCCGCTCCTTGACTTCCGCCAACTGGCGGGCCACACGATTCTGTTCAGACTTCATCGCGTCGTGGGTGATCATGTCGTCGTAGTACATGTGGATCAGCTTCATCTCGGCGTCTTCAAGCGCCTTCTTCTGGGCCGTGAGTTGTTGGCGTTCTGCGGCCGAATGGGAATCGATCTTGTCGAAGATGTCGCCGATCATGTCCTCCAATGACTCGGCGATCTCGGTGGTCAGGCTGACCTGCTGGTAGTGGTCTTCCACCAACTGCTCGACGGTGGACACCAGAACGGCCTGCATCGTGCAGCCGGACTTGCGTTGCCTGCCCAGACAGAAGAAGTACGGGTAGATGTCGCCGTTGGCGGAGCGCACCAACTCGATGCTCATCCTCGCCCCGCACTGGCAGTACAGAAGGCCCTTGAGGTGGTGGTTGTGCTTGTTCTGCCGCTCACCCGACCAGTACTTCGACGTGAGCAGGTCCTGGACCTTGTGGAAGACAGCCTGCTTGACCAACGGGTCGTGGACGCCGGGGTGCATTGCGCCGTTGTAGATGACGACCCCGGTGTAGTACGGGTTACGCAGAAGGGCTTGCAGGGTTGACACGGCGATGGCTTTGGCAGGGCGCTTCGCTGTCGGCAGTGTCGTCAAGCCGCGTAGCGTCAACTCGTCGGCCAGGGCGTTCAGTGTCCACCCGCCAGTTGCGTAAGCCTCGAATGCCCAAGCGATCAGCGGAGCGCGGGCAGGATCGACATCGACGGTGCGGTACTCCCGTCCCTCAGAGTCACGCTGACGGATGTTGAAGTACCCCAGTGGCGCGCGGGAGACCGTGCCGCCGCTGATCGCCTTCTGTCGCAGACCCTTCTTGACCTCGGTGGACAAGTTGCGCGAATAGAACTCAGAGATCGACGCAAAGATGCCATGCACCAGTGCGCCGCTAGCGGTCTCGTCGATGTTCTCGGTGCAGGACACCAGGTGGACGCCGTTCTGGCGAAGCGCCAGGTTGATGGCCACGTCATCTTCACGGTTGCGTGCTAACCGGTCAAGTTTATGGACGTAGCAGAAGTCGATGTTGTGTTCACGAACATAGGCGAGCATCCGCTTCAACTCGGGGCGGCGCGCCATTGTTGTGCCGGATTCACCGGCTTCCACGAACTCCTCGACGATGAGGGCTCCGGCATCGTGGGCCTTCTTGCGGATCGCCTCGCGCTGGGCGGGAATGGAGAAGCCCTCCTCACGTCCGCCTCTGGTGGCCTGTTCCTTGGTGGAGACGCGAATGTAGCAGACTGCGCGTAGCGGTTCTTCGGCTCGGTCGAGCGCTTGGTCGGTGGTGGGCGCGTCGATGGTCGCGGTGGTCATTGCTGTCCTCTTTCAGCTCGCGCACGCCACTGTGTGGAACTGGATGGCAGTAAATGATAAAGAGGACAGTCCCGGCCACGAAAGCCGAGCCAGTACGCATTGGCGAGCAACCTCGCCGCCGCCCAAAGAGGACTGCTACACCCTGGTGACGTGCAGTACGTCTAGTCTATCTGGTTGCTCGACCTTCGTGGCCGGGTTTTTGGGGTCACTTGCTACGTTCTGACTGTTGGATTGATAGGCCAAGTGGGTCGTCCACCGCCATCTGCGCGATCAACCGAGCCAGCGTTTCGAGGTCGGGCTGGTCGCGTTTGACGGCGACGATCCTCAGCCCGCGTTCCTGCTCGGTGCGGCGTGCGGCGCTCTGCTTGTGATGTCGCGCGGTCATGTGTCGTCCTCAGTAATCATTGCAGCGGCACGGTCGGCCTGGTCGGCGATTATCGCGTAGTAGCGGTCTTCGAGTGCGCGGCGGCGTTCGACCCACCACAGAATGTAGGTGACGAAGTCGTCGTATCGGTCGGCCAGGTTGACCGGCGGCGGGGTGTCGTCGGCTTCCGGTGCTGGTTCACCGGGCCAAGGAGCGAGCTTGTGTGGTCGGTCGGCGTCGATCCGGGTGCCGAGCATCGCGACCAGTTCGCGCATCCGGCCTTGCCACTCGTCGAGGTCGCGTATCCAGCCGAACGGCGCGGAACCGTGCTGCTCGGGGTCGTAGGCGGCCAGCCAATGGGTGTGCAGGGCCGACAGGTGCTCGACCAACGGTTGGTGGCGGTGCCAGAACGGCGGGATGATCTGCGCTGGAATCGCAAACGTCCGACGTAAGTCTTCGACCCACTCGTTCAGCCGCAGCCACTCGAACTCGGCTTCGTCCGAGTTCAGCGAGGCCCACACGATTGGGCGGGGCGGGCCGTCAGTAGCCGAAGCGTTGGCCGTTTCGTCGGCAGCGGGGTCGTAGTCTTCCAGATCGTCGAGGGTGAACCCCTCCGGTGTCTCCTCACTCATCCCTATCACCTACAGGCTCATCGCGGCGGCTGGCGCGGCGGACTCAGTGGGAAAGGGGGCGGCTACCTGATTGGTCGGCCCCGCCGGAGTGGACGGTCCTTGCTGGACACGCGGACTGCGGTCCACCGCATATCTGGTCACCGCGAGGTCGTGGCCGATCTTGCGAGCGACGAACTCCTCGCGCTCGAACTCTTGGCCGTCCTCGTCGGTGACGGTGTAGGCGTGGATGTAGCCCTCGGCGACGAACTTGTCACCTTTGGCGAACTGGGTGGCGGCTTTCTCAGCGGCACGCCGGTACACCACCAGGTCGTGGAACGTTGGTTCCTCCTGGGTGAATGAGCCGTCGTCGTTGCGGATGAAGTGCTCTTGGCCGACCTTGGCGTACATGCGTGGATCGCCGCCCTCAGTACGCGACAGCAGTGTGGTCGAGGCGATGAACCTCGACATGGAAGTGGAAGTCTTAATCATGGTAGGTAGTGGTCCTTGGTGTTCGGCGGCACCTCGGAGTGGAGCCGCGTTCACTACTCAGGTGCGCGGCCACCGCCGGTAGGCTTGAGGGATGGATAGGCCTCGGATACTGGTCGACTTCAACGACTGGAGCATGGTGCCGATGCCTCTATCGCGAGCCGATGTTGTGACCGACTCGGCCGGCAACAACCTGACGCTGACGGAAGGTATGCCGGTTCACGTCTATGAATCCGACACCGACTGGTACGGCCGCGACGACTACCTCCTGGCTGACGGTATTGCGACTTGGCGTGACAATGCCCATGGACGCGGCCCGATGTGGTGCGTCCAGCTAGATGAACGCGGGGTACGACACGAGTCAGAGGAACCCGAGTTCGAGTTCCCCGCGATGACTGCCGGAGCGATGCGGGAGAGGATGTACCAGACCATTGAACGAACCATCGCCGAGGTGCCAGAACCGGATCGTATGAGTGTCAAATACCGCGTCAGCAGGTGGGTGGACGAACTGCGCCACATCGACTCTGGTGAGCGTTCCTGATCTCCGGCATCAGACCAGGGCATTATCCCCCGCCGCGCAGCATCTGCTCGACGGCGGCGCGGTCAGCGGCAAGCTGCTTGCCATCGCCACGGTTGGTCCAAGCACGTAGGTCGGTGACGATCGGTCTGGTTGAACGCAACAGCGTGACACCAACGCCGAACGGCAGGGTGCGGATGGTCTCGGGCGGCATGATCGGCACACGGCGGATCGACCGTTGCGTTGATAGACCGCCGTATTCGGAACGCGTATCGGAAGTGGTGGTTTCGTCGCGCTCCCCAATCAGGGTGGAGATGTCGCGCAAGTCGGATGTGGAGGATGCACCACCGAGGATGATCTTGACGATGCTGGCGTCCCAGATGGCCCCGGCCGCGTCTTGCCCCCACTTTTGTCGAGCCTGGCTCAGCGATTGAAGAACCGGCATCGTGGTGATGCCAGTGCCACCGCCTTCGGCCATCAGAATTGGCAGCGACGGTAGTGGCGCTAGGTTACCGATCTCGTCCAACGCGAGCAGCAGCGGTGGGTCCATCCTCGCTCCGGGTGAGTGGGCGGCGATGACACGCGCTGTCTCCACGAGGTCTTCGACGAGCGCGGCCACCAGCGCGGCGGATGCTCCGGCCCCGGCTCCAGTGGCAAGCAAGTACAGGGTGCCTTTGTCTTGCAGGAATTGGGCGGGGTCGAAGTCCTCGCCCGGCGCTGGGCTTACGGTGGCGAGCACGCGCGGGTCGGCCAGCGCTGACAAGGACAGGGAGACGCCTTGCCAGATGGAATCGCGGGTTCGCGGGTCGGAGTGGATCATCGAATCCAGCGACTCGGCCCAACCCGTAGCCGCCTGGCTATTGGTTCGCAAGACCGTGACCGCGTCGATGGCGGCGTTCGGGTCGAGGGTCCAGCGGAATAGTTCGATGGTGTCTCGATTGTCCAGCGCGGCGGCGTGCAGCAACGCTTGAAGAGCCGAGCGGGTCTTGCCTTCCCAGAAGCCGCCGTTCTCCGCACCAGCACCACCAAGCCCTGTGGCCGCCGCGAGGCCGGTTGCACGAATCATTGCCGTCAGTGGTTGTTCGCAGCCGCGTATCGGCGACCAGCGCAAACCGGCGGGCACACCGTCGGCGAGGTGTTGGGGGTCGAAAACGGCGACCGGACCAATCTTCTGACGGGCCTTGAGGGTGGCGGTCAGGTTGTCGGGCCTAGTCGAGGTGGTAACCACTGCGCCGGGAGCATCAAGAATCGCATTGATGACAATGTGCAGGCCTTTGCCGGAGCGTGGCGGCCCGATCAGCAGGATTGAGTCTTCGACGGACGCCCACACATTGACGCCATGCCCTGTGCCGAGCAGGTAGCCGATATCGGCTGGTGTCGGTTTGGCGATAGACGGTCGCAGCGTTGCGCCTCGTTTCAGCAGGGCCTTGTCGCTGGCGAGCGTTCGTATTTCGTCACGGTTGGCTGTTCCATCAATACGGTGTGGGTCGGTGTTGGCGCGGTGGTCGGCTCTCCGCCACGCCGTCCAGGCCCGCCAAGCTCCCCAGCCAACCAGGCCGATCAGGATGGCAGCGCACGCCCAGTAGACGACAGGGTTGAGGTGCCCGCCGCCAATAGCTGGGCCAGGGTCAGCGGAATGGAAGACGACGAGTATCCCCGTGAACGGCCCTCCGGTCGGCTGTGGTTGCCCGGTGAACAATGCGGTTACGGCCCCCGCTCCACGCAACACCACACCCAACGCCAGGGTTATGCCGAGGATCGCCAGTCCGATGTTGGCCAGCGAGTCGCGGCCCTGCGGCGTCGCGGACGGATTCATCGGTCGAGCAATGGAAGATTCAATGTGGCGACATGCGACGCCTGGCCGTACACCATCACTTCGCCCATTGGAAGTGACGCGATGACGCGGCGCGGCACCAGGAACGACACCCGCCCTTCCTGGTCGGCACGGCCGTCAACCACGACCGGTGCCAGACAGACACGCTCAGCCGGCCACAGGCCGGTAGCGCTGACCGTGACCATTTCCTCCTCGAATGGTGGGGCGATGGAGACAGAATCGGCTGTAGGTGCGGTGGCATCTGGATCGGCCTCGAACCGGTCATCCCCGTTGGCGGGCAGTGCGCGTCGGGCTGGCGGAGTGGGCAGTTGATCTGGCATCCAGCGGTCTCCCTCGTCCGGTGGACCCCAGTTCGGGTCAACTGGCGAAGTCTCGACGCACGGTGGGGGCGTTGTCTTGGCATCGCGTGACGCGTCGCTGCCCGTGACCCCGTTCAGGTTGATGGTTCCGGCACGGCGGGTGCCGTCAGCCTCAATGACCTCGACGGTGTACGGACCGCCCATGTCGTTGAATAGGAAGTCCAACAACAGACCCATGCGATCCACATGCAGCAGATTGGCGGGCACAAATCGGGTGACTCCGAATGCCCACACCTCTAACGTGCCGTCGGCGGCGATAGCTATACGGACCAGCGGCATGTCGTCCGTCCAAGAGAAGTGCGTAATAGTCATGCCAGTCAGGTGCGTGCGTGGTTCCGCGAACACGGCCTGTCGGCGACTCAGGGCGTAGCCTGATTTCGTGGCAATGGTGTGGATCGAACCGTGGGAGTTCCAATGTTGCGGCATCGATTTCAGGCCTGGTGACCGGGTCACATGGACGACGGAACCGGTAGATCCGCTGGATTGGCGAGGAACCTGGAAATGGGTTCTCCGGCAATTCCCACGCCTTGACGGACGATACTCGGCCCATGCAGAAGCAGGGACTCTACTCGGCGAGATCAGCGGGGTCGTTCGCGACATTCAGGGCGTTTGGTTTGGGTGGACCTACAACGACAACGGGGCGAGGACAGCCCCCGACCCTGATCAAGGTCTCAGGATGACTCAGCTCAGAGCCTGCACTGGCTGGGAGAAAGACCGGAATGGTCAAGAGGTAGACGGCTATCTGGTCAGTGTCGATCCGGCGATACCCACCCGGGGCTGAGCGGCCTACCGCATTCGGGCGGTTGTGTCGAACAGCGCCAGTTCGGCTGGGTGGAGCTGGTGTTGAACAACAAAGGAGCGGTCTTTGATCCGCCAAAGGCCCTGACCGGTTGAGAGGGTCGGCAACAGCTTCTTCTCCGTACCGGTCAGACCGAGCGTTTCGGCGGTGCCGGTGGTTTGGTCGGATTCTTGCCGGTAGATGATCCGGGTTTCGGCGTTGGCCAGCAGCGAGGATGCGAGCGCGCGCATGGCGCTGCCTTGGTCGCCGACGTTGTCGAGGTCGGTGAGTTTGTGGAAGATCAGCATGTTCGCAATGCCGTAATGCCGAGCAAGCCGCCACTGGGCGTCCATACGGCGCAGCAGTGCCGGATGGGACATGAGCCGCCAGGCTTCGTCGTAGATCACCCAGCGTTGCCCGCCTTCGGGATCGAGCAGGGCGGACTCCATCCATGCGGACGAGCAGGTCATCAGCACGGAGATCAGGGTGGAGTTCTCGGCGACAGCAGATAAGTCGAGGGACACCATTGGCAGCGTCGGGTCGAATCGGACAGTGGATGGGCCGTCAAAGAGCCCGGCAAGGTCACCGGCGACGAGGCGGCGCAGCGCGTGGCCGACTTGTCTGCCGTCCTCGGCCAGTCTGCCGTCGGGGTCGTCGGCCCGGTCGGGGGCGAGGATGTGGTCGACGACCATCGGCAGGATCGGCACGTCGGCGGACGCGACAGCACGAGTGAGTGCCACGTCGATGGCGGTGTGTTCCAGTGGTGTCATCGCTCGGTCGAGTACGGTTTCGGCGAGTGCGCCGATGAGGTCGCGTCGCCGTGAGGTGACTTGTGCCAGCCACTCGGCGTCGGTCAGATGGGCGGGCCGGTAGCCTTCGTCGAGTGGGTTGAGTCGGGTGTGGCGTCCGTGCCCGAGTTGGATGGCTTTGCCGCCGACGGCTTCAGCGACGGCGGTGTGCTCACCCTTCGGGTCGCCAGGCACGTAGACGCGTCTGCCAAACGGGATAGAGCGGGTGTAGAGCGACTTCGCCAGGGACGACTTGCCCGAGCCGACGATCCCGGCCAGGACGATGTTGGGAGCTGTAATGACTCCGGCCTGGTACAGCACCCACGGGTCGTACACGAACGACGCCCCGCCGAACATGTCCGAGCCGACGAACACCCCGTCTGCACCGAGCCCGCCCTCGGCAAGGAACGGGTACGCGCCGCCAAGAGTGGCGGTGGTGTCCTGATGTTGGGGTAGGTTGAGCTTGCCAGGCGTCCACAGTTGATGAGGTCCCGTCTCGCCAATTGCTGGTAGGTACCGGGCCAACTCGCGTTCTCGTTTCGTTGACTCCAGCGCGGCACGAGCCTGCTCTTTCTGAGAGCGCTCCTGGGCGGCGACGGCATCACGGGTGGCGCGGTCTTGGGCCTTGCGCTCGCGGCGGCGTTGTTTGGCGGGTCGTACGAGGACGGTGGCGTGTAGCTGTTCGGTTGATTCCACTCCTACACCTCCCGACATAGCGGCAGAGCGGCAGCGGTAAATGCTTGGGCCTGCTGGCCCACCAACGTCCGCGTTTCGCAGCTCGCTTGGACGGCAGCTTGCTCGATGGCAGCTAGCGCGGCCTGTAGGTCTTCCTCGGTGCTGGTGCTGACGGTGATGAGGCCGACGTAGCGGACGACACCATGGCCGCTGGTCAGGTCGGCTTCCTGCTTTAGCACGTCGGCGTATTCCGCCGTCGTGGCCGCATCCTCGATCTGACCTATCTTGGCGCGTTGGGCTTGATCGGCGATGTGTTCGGTCTTCTTGCGACGCAGGTCGCGGGCGGCTTGGTCGGCTCGCATCGGCATGACCATCAGGGAGAAGCTGCGCCGGATGCCTGACGACAGCAGCACCGGGGAGAGAAAGCCGGGGAAGACTTGGCTGCGGGGCCATTCGCTGATCCACAGGACGGCGTGATGGGCGGTGTCGGTGCGCATCGATGCCCAAGACTCGCGGACGGCGACAGGTCCGGCGTCGGCCAGGGCTCGCCCGACGACCGGGTAGCGGTCGAGGGTCGTCGACGAGGCGGGGTCGTAGGCAGTACGCAAGATGAACGCCAACTGCTCTGGGCTGAGCCATTTGCCGGGGTTCAGGTCCGCCGAACGGAGCGCCGTGGTCAAGGTGTTCATTTCTTGGCTGAGAACGGCGGCTGCGCCTTTCATGCCGCCGCCCGCGCCTCGGATGGCGCGTGACGCGGTTTTCATGTCGAGAGCCAGAGAGATGGTGGTGGCGTGGCGTTCGGAGGCCGGACCGGCGCGACGGATCAGCTCTTGGTACACCTTGGCGGTCCACGAGCCGTCGTCGCGTCCGTGGAGTCGCCACCAATCGGCTAGGCCTGAGCCGGAGTCGGGCAGGGTGCGTTCCAAGACTTGGAGCCGGGCGATGCGCCCGGAGCGACAGGCCGTTGCGAGCACCCGGCTCCAGGCTTGGACGCGGCGTTCTTGTTCGGCGGGGTCGAGCAGTACGAACGATGGGTGGGTGACCTCGACGATGGCGGTCAGGGTGGCGGCATGGGGGTCGTGGACCATGACCGCGCCCGAAGTGGGGTCAACCCATTGCCTCAGCGCGGCAGCGTCACCGGGCAGCGCGAGTGTTCCGGCAGGCCTCGGTTTGGCGATTCGGCGGTTGAACATGGTTTGTCCTTTCCGGGTGCGCGACGTCCAGCGGAGCACGATGGGTGCCCACTCGATGAGCTTCCTGCCACCGATGCCAAGGAGTGCCAGGGCGACTCCGGCTAGCCAGAGGGGTGATGTCCAGGCGATTCCCATGCCGCCGCCGACGTAGAGCCCGATCACGACGGTCAAACCTGACGCACCAAGGCAAGCCAACTGCGGGCCGGAGAGCCCGAGCATCAGGCCGCGTCGTGATAGTCGGGAGAACTTGACGGGATTCAGCTCGTACTCTCGCGCGGTGTTCGTGGAACCTGCCATGTCAGGCGCTCACCGAGGGTGCTGCTGGTGGTTCGGGCGGCGGGGTCGATGACGAGGGGATGAAGACGGTGCGCGGCACCGATGTTTGCGAGGCTGGCGGCGGATCGGCCGCTTCGGTCGTGTCCATCGCGGTGTCGCCTACAGTTCCGCCGGCGGTTGGTCCGGCGGTGGCCGCGCCATGGACGACTTGCGCCCCGATGATGACCGCAGCGGCTGGCCCGGCTGCTGCGGCACCTGCACCGGCTTCCGCGCCAGCGCCGGCAGCAGCGCCGTCGGCACCAGCTTCTGCTCCGGCATCGGTTCCTGCCGTTGCGGTGACGTCGGTCGTCTGTCCGCCCGCTGGTTGTGCCGGTGTTCCGCCATCGCCGCTCGAACCGAGAACTTGCGGTGGGCTACTCATCGAAGTGCGAACAGGCAGGGGCCGGTTCATTGCGCTCTTCGCTTCCTGCTCGGCGCTCATGAGGTGGTACATGTCGGAGCCCATGAACGCGATCAGCTTGTAGGTCATGTAGGGAGCGAAAGCAGCGATCATCATCAGCACAACCCCGGCTATCGGCTCGGAGATCGACGCCAAATCAGGGGCTAACGGCGAAGCGGTTTGCGTGACCGCAACCAACAGCGTCACGACGAGGACAAGCTTGGACAAGATCATGGCGATGACAAACGATGCCCACTTGCCGAACCAGCCTTTCGTCACATCCCACGACTGCCCGGCCAACGCGAATGGTGCGAGCACAATCGACACCAGCAGCAAGGCCTTGCGGATCAGCAACGAGAACCACACCACCAGCGCCGAGCTAATGGCCAATCCGGCCAGGAAGATAGTGATGATGGCTCCGGCTCCGGGAGCGGCCACCGTAATTCCAGCCAGACCTCCGGCGAGCAGGGCGATGCGTCCGCCCATGTCCTGCATCGTCTGGCCGGTGGCTTGAACGATGCCCACGCACAGTTGATCGGTGGCTTCAAGTAGCAGGCCGGTGATCGTCAAGGCGATGAACGAGCCGAGCACCGATTTGGCGAGCCCGGTGACGGCTCGTCCCAACGCGCCAGGTTCATGACGGGCGAGGCCGGTGATGAGTTGAAAGCAGAAGAAGATGAGCATCAGGAATACAGCGATGCCGAAGATGAGTGAGTAGACGTGGGTGTACCCGGCGGCAGTGACATCGACCAGTGTGGTGGTGTCGAAAATCGTCCACACCTGCTGGAACACCCACGACGCGGCTGACCCCATGGCGGAGGCCAGCCAGTCGAATGGGGCCGAGATCAAGCTCGCCGCGCCTTCGCCGACTGCGTCGCAGACCGACGAGATGACCGGTACGTCGCAAACGCCCATCGCCGTGCTCCTTCAATCGATCCGAGGTCAGACGGACTGCCCGACGTTCCAGAAGAAGTTGATCAGCGTGACCGATGCGCCACAGATGATCGCGGCAACACACGCGATGATCACGCCGAGCTTGCCCTGGCTCGCCATGTGGGGGTTCGACGAGTTTGACTCGAAACCCCAGATGATGGCGGAGATGATCAGTGCGAGGACCGACAGAATCAAACCAACGGTCATGATCGCGCCGACGATGGTTTTCAATTGTGCGATACCCGGCAGGCCGGTGTCGTTTGGGTCGATGGTGATGTCCATCGGTAACATCGCAACAATCGGACCAATGAAGTCTGGGATGAGCGTAACCACTGGTACTCCTTTGACAGGCCCCAACGGGGCACGGATAACCAGTAGGTGCGCGGCTTATCCCATGGCGAAAGCCCCTGCTCAGGTCGTACGATTGATAGTGAGGCGGATTTCTGTACTCACGCGACTCTTCCGGGAGCCGGTCTTCGGACCACTCATCACGCACTGCCTCACTCGACTAACCGTGACTTGAGAGGTGCGTGCCATGATCCGACTGCTATGGGCTATCAGCCCAACAATTCGTGACTTTCTTCAACGTTGGATGCCGACCAATCGGCTGTTAGCGACGATCCGCACACCGCGCGGCCTGAAGTGGGGCGTGCCTGCCATGGGTATCGGAATGCTGTACTTCCTCGCTGCCGCTAGTTTGACCAGCGCCATTCGTGACGGCGGGCCGGAATGGCTATACGCCCTTGTTCTCCTGTTTATCTGGAATGGTTTCGGATTCGCGTTGATCGGGCCAGTGTCATTGGTGTACCTAATCCGACGAGCAATCCAACAGCGATGGGGCGCATTGGACCTGCCTGGCACTACGCCTTCTTTTGGACCCATTCGCGAAGCCAAATCGAACCGTCCTCAAGCTCAATGCAGTCAATCTCGGCCAGCCGGTCGAGACAATGCTCGAAAGCCGGTTTCGTCAGTTCCATCAATCCTTGGTTGACTCGCGCTTCGTTCGTGGCTCGGAAAGCCTCACCGGAGGCAATCCGGTGATCATGGGCGGCGTTTGCCCACAGAGTCTCGATAACGGATGCCTCGCTGCTCGACAATTCCTCTTCGGACGCCCGCCAGAGTCTGTTCCAAACATAGAGCGCTACTAGCCCGCGAACGAACGGCCCTTCGCCAACGGCCCCAGCAACTGCCAAGGCGGTGTCAGGCCCAAGATCGAGCAGCGTGCGCCAATTGAGCCTTATGTTGCCGGGCTTCCGAGATGTCGCCCCGTTGTCAAAACCCGCACTAAGCGTGATGAATCGCATCTCAAACGTGACCTCGGGTTCAGTCACACGGACGAAGTGGTTCAGCCACGTATAGAGACGCGCATCAGAAACCGCACTGGCGCACGGCAACGACCTCGCAAACCGGCGGACATCATCCATCGTGACCCACGGTTGCGCAGGGGACATACGAGAACTACTAGGCTGCACGGTCACCACTCTATGCGCATCGATTGTCTCGGTTCGGCTGATTCCAGTGGTGGTTTGATTTCGTGATGCCGGTGAATCACATCTGCTGGCCAACGTGGACGAGGAAGTTCATCAGCGCGACGGCAGAGCCAGAGAGGACCGCTGCACCCAGCGCGACAAGAACCCCCATTTTGCCTTTTTGAGTGGCTTGATAGTAGCCGTTGGCTTGGCCGTATGCCCAAAGGATGGCTGCGGCAATGAGACTGGCGACCGAGGCGATCAGGACGATGGTGAGCAGCGCCCCGACCACGCTGGCGAGGGTGGTTCCGGTGACAGCGGAGGTGTCGGGGGTCACGTCGAGCGGGATCATGCGTTGGCTCCTTGGAGATAGCAGCCTTGGGGGCTGGTGGTTGCGCCGTTGAGGGTAGTGGCCCCATGGTCGGCGAGCCACTGGTTGGAATCGATTGCCGTGCCGCCGCCGGGTCTGATCTCGAAATGCAGGTGCGGGCCGGTGGATTGGCCGTTGCTGCCAACGTCGGCGATATGTTGTCCGGCAACGACGTGGTCGCCGGTCTTGACGTAGAGGTGGCCGTCCCACATGTGCCCGTACAGGCTGGTGTACGGCTGGCCACTGACAGTGTGGTTGATGAGGATGGCATTGCCGTACCCGCTCATCGGTCCGGCATAGCTGACCACACCGTCAGCGACGGCGAGGATGGGCGTGCCGTCGGGGGCGGCATAGTCGGTGCCGGTATGAAGCGTGCGGACGCCGGTGATTGGGTGAATGCGATATCCGAACGGTGAGGACAGCACCCCGGTACCCGCCGGAAGTGGGAACACCACCGTCATGCTCTCTGGCACCGATGATGAACCATCACCGCTGCTTGAACCGCCTGTAGTCAAGACGTTGAGAATGGCGACGGCGACGGGTTCCCAGTTGGCGTAGCGGTCGGGGTAGGCGGAGACTTCGACGGCTTGGGCAGCGGCACCCTTGGACAGTGTTTGCCAATCGGTGATGTCGAGCAGGCCGCGTGGCGAAGGGTAGTTGGGTCCGGTCGGCCCGCCCAGGAAGGCGCGGACCTGATAGGTCGGGTCCATGAGATTGACGACGGTGCCCCAGCCGGATTGGTGCCGCATTTGGAACAAGCCGAGGCTGTCGTGGTCGGAGCCGTCGCCGTCGTTGGGATAGTTGACGGACTCCGGGTAAGCGGTCGTGTTAGCGAGCATCCGCAGCCGAGACTCCGCGAGAGCGGCCATGAGAGCGATGATGATGGCATCCCTGTTGGTTCCCTGAATGCGTGAGCCGGCGGTGATGATGGTGGCCGCTTGAGTGAGCTGCTGGCGGTCCAGGGTGACGGTCGTCCCGTCGCCGGTGGTAGCAGTCAACGAGTCGGGGATGTTGCCCACCGACAGGCCGGAGTTCATGACACAGGTACCTTTGGCGGCCGGGTTCATCAAAACGGCGACAGCCAGCAGCGGTACGGAGGGACCGAACAGTAGAAGCACGGCCAGCAGGATCAGGGCGGCATTCTTCATCCGAGCCTCAATTCAGAGGCTGCTCTGGCAGCGACAGTCGCAGCAGGTGGCAGTCGGGGTATGAGGGGGCGCAGACAATGAACAGGGTGAACGTGGCAGGTGCGGTGTAGCTGGTCGGCTGAGTGTTCCACACGCCTTCCCGATGCCGGGTGCCACTGATGGTGTAGGCGACGGTGCCTGGCAGTATCTGTCCGGGTTCGGCTTGTTGTTTCGCCTGCCCCCAGGCATCGGGCACGACCACGGTGTCGATCTGAAGCCACTGGCGGGTGGCGTAGCCGCGCAACGTCGCCCAGGTGGCCTGGTCGGGCAGGTAGTTGGCGATATCGGAAGCCAGACCGGGCGTCTCGTCACCGGACGGGTCCGCGACCACGATGAGCTTGTCGGTGACGTCCGCCGGGTTCATCGTGGCGGTGTCCCAATCGAACAACGCCGACGCCGCCCAGCGGGCGAACGTTTCGGGGTCGCTCATTGACGTGGGACTACCGTTCGGTGTGCTAGACGTTGATTCCGGTGGTGATGGGAGGCCGGTAGAGGTGGTCGGAGCCGGTTGGGCCTGGCGATGTGGTGCGATGACCAGCCCGAATATGCCGACGCCGACGGCGGCCAGCAGCGTGACAGTGATCACGATGATTAGCGGCAGGCGCAATGGGTCGCGGTTGTCGTCGGTTTCGCGGGTGTGGTTCACGGTGGGCTCCTCGGCAAGAAGATGGTTCTGCCGGGTAGGTGCGACATTGCACCCCAGGCGCGACCTATGCGGCGAATAAGTGGTCGGCGCGTAGCTCGTCCACGGTTTCCATGAAATCGATACTCGCGCTCATGGTGTGCTTGAACGCCAGCCATTTGTCGGCTGGTACTTCGGTAGCGATGGTGTTGGGGTCGTAGTCGTCTGGCCAGGTGGCCATTTCGCCCCAAAGCCAGACAAAGTGGCGGGCGGTCTTCTTCTTCGGTTCGGCGGGTTCGGCGGGCCTCGGCTTGGTGGGTGCGGCGGTCTTCTTGCCGCGTTTGGCGATCATGACACGTTCCAGCGCAGCGTGCGCGGCCCGCTCCATTTCCTGGTCGGACAACTTGCCCTCATCGGTGAGTTTGGCTAGCAGCATCGAACCGGAGCGGGCGGCGGCGCGTACCTCGGATGTCTCCTCGGCGTCGTCGCCAATGAGGTCTAGTTCCTCGGTTTGCACCTTGATGCGCAGTGTGATGAACAGTGGATCGACCGGCGCGCCTTCGTCGATCTGCTGAACTGCTTCGGAGGCTCGGCGGCGCAGTTCGGGGCTATAGCGGTCGTCGGCGGCAACCATCTGTATCGCGCCGATCTTTTCCATCGTCTTGTATGGCGCGCCGAGCATCTTCGCGGCCTGGGCGCGGGAGTCGCCAGTGGGCTCTCCTAACGGTGTCGGCAACTTGCCGATACCGTCTGATTGGGCGGTTCGCGTCGCTGACCCGAACTGGGTGGCTTGCTGGCGGCGGGCGGCATCAGCAGCGATCTCGGCTTTGAGTTCCTGATACATGTCGGCCAACTCGACTTTGCTGTACTGCTTGTGGGACACCACGTCGTCACGTTCGGCCATCAGCGCGGCGAGCTTGCCAGACAAGCCGGTGCGGACCCATACGTTGACGGTGCGCCAGCCGAGGGTTTTGACCGCCGCCAACCGTCGCGCCCCATAGATCAACACACCGTCTGGGGTGATGGTCGGTAGTTGCAAGAGCCCGACTTGGCTGATCGAGTCGGCCAACGCGGCGATGTCGCCAAGGTCTTTGCGGTGGCGGGCTCCGACGATGATCTGATCGACCGCCCAGTCCACTTCGACGCGGTTGGAGTCGCTCATGATGTGCGCCTCCACTGCTTGCCGGGTTTCACGAGACGGATGCCCTTGGCGAGGGTCTCGTCGTTGGCCAGGTCGTCGATGGTCTCACCCAAGGCGAGGCGCAGCATGATGCCGCGTCCCTTATCGGTGACGCCGGCCCAGTCGTTTGGCGTGCCGAGCAGTAGCCGCAGTAGCCCGGTCCAAGAGGCGGATGGCATGTCGGTGATGGCACGCCAACGCTTATCGCGTCGCAGCATTTCGTACGCAGCGGGGCGCGTCCCGGCATCGGCTAGGCGGCGCAGGATCACCTCGACGGCGGTGGCTGTGGAGTCCACCGACCAGCCGTGTTCGGCGAACAACAGGGCCAGCATTTCGGCTTGCTCCCTGATCGACGGGCCAGAAGTCTCGTCATCTTCATTGCGCTCATCACAGGTGGCGAACGCCGGGTCGTATTCCCAAACTTCCTTCTCACGGTCTGAGAACCGTTCAGGGGTGCAACCGGTCAACCCGCCGCGTCGGGCGGTTTCGACCGAGCAGAGAGCCTGGTCGGCGAACTCCCAGGCGGCGAGCGTGGTCTTGACGGCGTGGACGATGATGCCCCACGGATCATCGCCGAAGATAACCGATGGGTTGCGCATCGCCTCGAAGGCCGCCGAACCGCCGTCGTCCGGATCAAGACCGTGTTTGCGGGCCAAATCGGCGAATCGGTCGATAGCGAACCGCAGAAGTTCGTCGGCCTCCGGATCGGTTCGCCAAGAGTCGGCACCTTTGACGTACAGGCGCATGAGGACGCGGCGCAGATACTCCGAATCGCGGAACCGTTCACGATTGGACATGGCCACCTCCTCCCGCCTAGAAGTCGTCTGACGAGCTGTCGTGTTCACCTGCCCACCGCCCCTCTACCAGCGGACGGCGCGGGCGGTGTCTGGCCGAACGCGGTCACCGGCGGCAGCGAATTAGCAGAGCGGCGGGCGATGCCGCTACGGGATACCGGGTTGATCGACGCCATGCCACCGCGCATCTTGCGAATGACGCTCTCCTGGCTGTTAGCGCCCCGGTCAGCGACACGGACGCCGCCTCTTGCTAGAAGGTCAGAAGCGCGGACCCACTCGATGCCACCACGACGGGCGGACCGGCGAGTAGCATCGTTGCTCGACGTTTCGCTGTGCAGAGATGGGTCGCCGTGTCTGGCGAGATCGGACACCTCGGCTGGATTGGCTTCCTGTGTCGGTGGCTTGTCGCTCAGTGCAGCAACGGCTTGCTGGCGGTCGTTGGGGTCATTCATGGTCGGTCTCCTGGCTTGTCTTCCTCAGCCAGCGCCCGATGGTTGTGGGGTCTACGCCGAGCTGCTCACCGATAGCCCGGTTCGTGAGACCATCGCCCTTCAGACGTTTGGCTTCTTCCACCAAGTAGGTGCGCGACGGTTCCCCAGTCACATCGATGTTGGTAGGTGTCTCAGTACCGATGTCCAGCAGCAAACGGCGCAAGTCCTCCTCTGACAGATCGTCCAAGCTGTCCTCGGGCTGAGGCTCGGGACCTGCCGCAGAACGCTCAGTGTTTGGTCCGATGGGTGCAAGCGCTGGTATCACCGCTGGCCTCGCTGCTTCAGGCTTCGGCATCACCGGAACCACTGGAGTCGCGTCCGCAGAGTCCGGCTCAGTCTGGTCCTCGTGTCTGGCGAGGACGACGGTCAGGTGGGTGATGGCGAGTAGGACGATGGGGGCACCGCCGACACGGCGGCGGCCAGTGCCGGAGGCAAGTTCATCCCAGCGGGCATCGCGGCCTGGATGGCGTTGGCCGTCACGGATACCAACGCGCCGCAGATCAGCAGGAGCCACGAGTAGCCCTGGCCTTTGCGTTGGCGCAGTGCGACGACGGCGACGGTGGCGACGACGATGATGCCGTCCACGATCAGCGGCCAGGCCCACGCCTGCTGTTCGGCGATCCCGGCACGGACAGCCAGATGCCTTAGCGCGGTGAACGATAGCCAGAACGCCAAACCGGCGATGAACACCGTCCCGGTGATTCCCGTACCCACCACCCAGCGGGACACCTTCTTTGTCGTCACAGTGCCATCGCCGCCCCACGCTCAGGGACGAAAGGGCGCGACGGCCCCTGGTTGACGGGGGCGGGCGCTTCGGGTGCGGCGTGTCGGTAGGCGGAGCGAACGGTCGCGGCGATCTCCAGGTCGAGCAGCCCGCAGTTTTGTGCCGATGGGGTCAGCGCGTCCAAGGTGGTGTCAATGGGGTGTCCAGCCTCAGCCATCTTGCAACTGGCCCAGAACAGTCCGGCATTACGTTCACCTTCGGGACGGGTGGACACCCATGCTTTCAACGCCTCCGTCCGCGCCTGAGTTGGTTGCCGACCGATCTTGGCGGCGAACCGACGCTGCGCCAGTTCGGGTTCAAGGAAGTCACGCAGCGCGGCTGAGTCGATGGGGTTCGCGTTCGACTGGGTTTCGACGATGACATACGGCTGATGTAAGTCGTGCCCGCAGAGGCCGACTGATGGCGGCAGGATGATGTAGCCGCCCGCGCCTCGAAAGTCGATGTGGGCTTTCGCGGACACCCAGTTGGCTTGGGCGCGTCCCGGCTCGCATGGGTAGTAGAAGTGCATCCCGCCCGACGGGGTGAGCACCCGGAACGCCCAATCGTCGGCATCGAGCCGCCTCACAGCCCGGTGGAACGACTCGTAGCCTGAGCCTGATTCGCGCACGTCAACGTCCACCACATCGAACCCGGACGTTGGCCCGGTCGGCATGGCGATGTTCGCCGCCGGCCAGCGGTTCCACCAGCGTTCTGCCTTGGTGGCGTCCACGGTGGCATCGAGTAGACCGTGCGCGGTCAGTGGCTTCTTGCCTGTTTCGGCGCAGGGGAAAACGGGCAGGCCGTTGGCGGCTAGGTATGGCCCGGCTTTGCGCAGTGGCATCCGTTGGGCGCGAATCAGCGCGTCCACCTTGGCGTTAGTCGTGCGGTTCATACGCTCACCGCCATCGACTGGCCCGCCATCGCCGGGGCCTGAACAGTCGTGAAAGCCGGACCTTTGGCCTGGTGAGGGTTGGCCAGCTTGGCCCGGTCGAGGCCGGGCGGGTCGCCGCCGCCGATCTGCTCGGTGTCCAACGCGTTCAGAATCGACAGCGCGGTCGCGCGGACCCGCTCACCCGTGGCCTGGACGACCTCGGCCGGCGTCTTGCCCTGTACCGTCGTCGCCCAACCGGAGACGTACGGGATGGTGTAGCTGTCGGTCGGCATCCCGTGGGCCGCGCCGATCATCATCGCCACCGACTCGGCCTCAACCTCGCCGATCCCGCGATGATGCCACGACTCTGCGTCGTCCGGGTTGTGCATCGTGACGTGCGCCAACTCGTGCGCGAGGGTCTTGACTTGGGCGGCGGGGTCCATATCAAGACGTACCTTGACGGTGTGGTCGGCGTAGTTGGTGACGCCGTTCGCGCCGCCGATCTCTTTCGCCGTGGCGACTTGGCTCAGGTCGAAACCGTGAGCGGTGATGAGTCGGGTCAGACCGTTCCACAGGCCATCGGGTGCTTGGCCTTCCAACAGTGTTGGACCGGGTCGGACGGGCACCGGGTCGCCGTCGGTTTGACACACGTCCCACACGTAGGCGGGTTTCACATTGATGATCCGGGTCCGCACCTGCTCACCCGGCTGCGGCGGCTCGCGGAACCCGAGCTTGCGCAATGCCGTGCCGTCCGGCGTCGCCTCGGCCGCCCAGCGTTCGGTCACCGGAGCCTGGATCATGTAACCGCGTTGACCCTTGAGTACCGAGCGCCCGAGTGACTCCCACTGCCGGAACCCCGCCACGTAGGTGGGCCACGGCTCCGACACCGACCCGACTTCGTACCGCTCGGCGTGCTGCGCGTAGATCAGCAGCGTGTTAGCGAAACTGCGGGATCGGAACTGCGCCGCGAACGTCATCGCCCTGATCCAGTCGTCGCCGGTCACCAGCGACTCGACGGCAGTCGTCAACCGCTCATGCAGAGCGTCGAGTTTCGCCTCGCGCGCGTCCCGCCAGTCCGGGTTCGATGCCATCACGCCTCCTCAGGGAACGTCAGATCACCTGATAGGTGCGTTTAGTTCACCGGAGGAGGTAGTAGGCGTCTAACGACGGACCCTGAGCAGGATTGTTAGGCCAAAGACCTTGGGGCGTACCCGGACAAAGAGGCTCGGCACCTGGCCAGGACCAACAGTTCTTTGCCTTCGCCCTTGAATGTGCGGCGTGGTTGTCAGACCAGCTCGTAAAGCGTTCCGTGCTTCGAGGCCATGGTCGCTTCCACTGATGTTGCGAGAGCCGAGTCTTGAATGAGAAGGCCGAACTCGATGTTGCGGTTTTCGGCGCTCCAAGAGAAGTTCGCGCTTGTGAGCAGTAGCAGTTCGTGGTCGATGATGACGAACTTGGCGTGGCTGACGAGCCGTCTGCCACCAGCGAGTGTGCCGGACTTGTAGACCGTTGCTCGGGGCAGTTGGGCTTTGACGATGGTTGCGTCGACAGCATCGGCGTCGACATAGACGGTGACGATGACTCCTGCTGTCTCGGAGGCTTGCTTGAGGACGGACCACATTTACGATGTCGGCTGGAAGTTGTAGGTTGCGCAGGTCACGGATTGGCGGGCGGCCGACACGAGTCGGTGAAACTCGCCGGTCAGATGGCCGAGGTCGGCTTGTTCGCCCGGCATCGTCCACACTGGGATGAGATCGTGGTGGATGGACTTCGCCCCGGCGACGGCAAAAAGAACGGCAACGGCTTTCGCGGGGTCGAGATGGCTGAGTCCGGCGTCTTCCAGCAACCTGCTGGCCTCGTCGCGGCGGGTTTGGCTCACGGCGTTGACGGCAAGGGCGATGTGTTGGCCAGCTTCGAGGAGCACGGCGACGGCTTCGGCTTCGGTGGCCGTCAGGAGCGCGCCGAGCGCCGCGTACGGGTCCCGCTCAGACGGCATCGACGTCCCCAAAGAAGCCATGGACATGATCGCTGCCGTCCGCCACTGGCAGGTCGAGAAGGAAGCGCCGGTCGAGGAAGCGGTTTGCCCGCTCGCATGAGGTTTCCGAAACGAACGTGCAGCAGTGGCAAGCCGCCCCGTGAAGGAAGTCCTCCGTACCGCTCGGCGTGCGCGTTGCACACACTGGATCGGATGAGCAGCGGGCGGCGCGGCGGAACGCCGACCGGATGACCGCTTGCAGCTTGTCTGGGTTGGCCATCGCGACCAATCCGCCGAGGGTGCCCTCTGAATCGGAGGCGGTAGTACAGATCAGTAGTCCAGCGGCCGCTTCCCTGGTGGGCGACTCCGGCCAAGCGTAAATGCGTTCCGTGAGGCTGGCCGCACCGTAGCCACAAGACATGGCCATCTCGCGCAGCAGAATATGGGCAAGAGTGTGAACAAGCCAGTAGCGCGGCGCAGGCAGACGAGTGTCGGGGTTGATGGCGGCGGCGGTCTCGGAGAAGCGGTTTTGGAAATTGCGGCGGTGGGCTGCTTTGTGAGCCGCCCACAGATGGCTGTCCAGAACTGTTGCCTCCCACGTTGTCACGGCATCCAGGTCGAGTTGGAGGAAGATGCCTTCGCCTCGGTCTTCGGTGGCCGGCACCCAGGTGGGCTTGCCGTCTCGGGTGAGTTTCACGAGACGGGCGATGGCGTCGTTGGCCCGATCCATTTGATCCAGGCGGGTGAAGCCGATCATCGCGTTGATCTTCTTCAGCTTGTTGACGGCGACCACTCGGCTGATCAGCAATGGTAACTGTGGGCTTCGCGGCATTTCGGTAACCATGAGACCGGAAGCGTTCTGCTGTTGCGGGAACAAGGCAGGTTTCTGGAGGTAACGCCACTCGGGCACCAGCAGGTCTACTGGGTCCCAACTTTCCAGCTTCTTGATCCGTTCAGCATAGGCATCGGGCGGCGTCAAAGCATCGGAGACTGCGGCTGCGATGTCGTCGTCAGTCACGCCGCTAAGGTCGATCTCTTTCAGCCCAGCCATGGCACGGATAGCGACAGGCTGGTTCTTGAACATGGCAATCTGTTCGATGCCAAGTCCGGCTCTGAGTTGATCGGAGAGCGCCTCTGCCCGCTCCTCGTCGGTGCGGGGCATGACGATGATCGACTGTGTGGCGGCGAACCAGAGGTTTGAGGCGTTCATCATGATGATGTGCGGCTCGGCACCGCAGTTTGGGTCGAAGGCGTTCAGGTGCGGGTGGCGTCCCCTGCACTTCTGGGGGAGCTTAGCTCTTCCCGCCTGGCCTTGAGCTTCGGCCATGCCACGTCGCTTGCCGCAGGACATGCATACGATGACCGAACCGACAGACCTGCCGACGTTCGCATCGACCATCTTGAGGTCGGGATTGGGCGCTACCGCGCATTGCCCGCCTTCGTGTACCCACAAACGGTAAGGGAACTCGTCCAGGTGCCCGTTAGCGCAAGTCAGCAAGTGGGGTGCGGGCACAGCGGGGCTGTCGCTTGAGCCTCTGCCGCTGCGTCCGGGGCAGTTACGGTGGGTGAACTGCGCCAGGTCCGGTCGGTACGGGTGCTCGTTGGTGTAGTGAAACCGGCTGAGCGGACCGAGATAGTCACAAACGGTGCAGCGAAGCCATTGCGGGAAGACCCTGGCCGGTAGTCCGAGATCACTGCCTTCTTTGGACATGGCCGTCTGTTTGGGCTGCCACGGGAAAGGCCGCAGCGTGTCCACTTGTGGGCCGAGGTGCAGGCGTACCACGTTCAGCAGGCGTGGCTCCATGATGATGGGGATGGTGGGACGACGTTTCCAGATCGGTTCCCAGTCGTCGAGTCCCGCTGGCATGACGGAGAATCCGGGTAGGTTCATGACCGCGCCCGGCCCGTAGGTGTACAACAGTGACGACGGACGGGCGGAGCCGACCTTCGCCCGGTTCTTGTTTTGTGCCTCTTCAGCGTCGGCCAGTGGGTCGAGAATCTCGGTCTCGTCATGGAGCATGACGATGTTTGGCTCCTCGATTGGGGCCTGATCAGTGGTTGGTTCGCTCATCACTCGTCGCCTCCTTGGGGCAGCACCCAGTCGGCCACGTCGTCAGGCGGCACTACGAAGAGCCGCTCGGGTAGGGGGCTGACAAGCACGTTGATCTCGGGTTGGACTTCACGCATCGAATTGGCGATAACAAACGGCACCTGGCCGGGCATCGCGGCCACCCTGGCATTCTCGGGGCTGATGATCAACGCCACAAGATCGTCACGGTCACCCGTGCGCTCGTAGACCAACTGCTTGTCAAGCTTCTCGGCTCGCTGTTCACGTTCTAGCCAGCGGTCGATACGGTTCACCAGCAGATCGCTGGCTCGTTTGGTTGCGTCGTCGTCCTGAGCAGCGGCAGCGATCCGTTTCGTCAGCCGGTCGGTCATCGACTTCACGGCGTCGCGCTGATCGGTGATCCGGTAGGCGTTCCGCTCTGGCGAGAGGCCGTCGGGCACGGCTGCTTGTATCACCCTTGCGACGGAGATCAAGAGAGCGTCGATGCCGCGATCCAGCGAGGTCGGCGAGTACGGGGTGACCGACAGCGCTTCGACTTGGGCGTAGAAGGTCTCGTGATAGTGGCGGAACTGCTCGAAATGCGCCAAGTCGCGGGGCCTGGCCCAGTTGCCGAGCGACACCACCAGGCCGGGCCGGGCCGTTGCGTCACGGCCGACGCGGGACGACGCCTGAATGTACTCGGCGGTGTTCTTCGGCTGGCCAACGACGAGCATCAAGCCGAGCCGCTGCACGTCCACGCCCACCTGGAGCATCGATGTGGCCAGCACTACGTCAAATGGCAACTCGCGCCGGTTCGGCAGTTTCTCCCCAGCTTTGAGGCGAGCGATCCGGTCTTTGTAAGCGGCTGTCGTGTCGTAGCCTGGATCAAATGCGAGGCTGAGGCGATCGAGGGTTGC
>Ga0123354_10000562_pt1 | contig 38274 bp, 40 predicted proteins | sample TergutLab28metaG_2_FD_97872 | JGI IMG/M metagenome (GOLD analysis project Ga0123354, IMG submission 97872) | Labiotermes labralis P4 segment gut microbial communities from Petit-Saut dam, French Guiana - Lab288 P4 | ecosystem: Host-associated > Arthropoda: Insects > Digestive system > Gut ... | reverse complement strand
GTGGGTATAGGGTTAGCCATACACAATTTTCCTGAACGGACTAGCTATTGGTTCTGGCTTTGATGTGTCGCCGGTATTGGGCTATTCTCTAGCAATAGCAATAGCTCTGCATGATATCCCAGAAGGAATAATCCTGTATGTAGTGTGATTAAAGAAAATATAATTTTGAACTAGAAAATAGGCTGTTTCAAGCAATTGAATTAGCTTGTTTTTTTATGTCAAAAAGAAAGGAGACAAAATGTCGCAATGTAAAGTAATAGCAATAGCAAATCAAAAGCGGTGGAGTTGGTAAAACTACTACTGCTTTAAATTTAGGAGTAGAACTTAAAAATCTAGGTAAAAAAGTCTTATTAATTGACTGTGACCCACAAGGAGATTTAACATCTTCATTGGGTTTTACAAATGTAGACGAATTACCAGTAACACTTGCAACAATTATGGACAAGATAGTAAAAGGTATTCCACTAAAAGAGAAAGAGGGTATTTTAAGAAATAGTGAAGGTATGGATTTAGTTCCTTCCAATATAGATTTAGAAAGTATGGAAGTAGGCTTAGTAAATGTAATGAGTCGAGAATATACTTTAAAAAGATATATAAATTCAATAAAAGAAGGATATGACTATATTTTAATTGATTGTAGACCTTCCTTAGGAATGCTAACAATAAATGCACTAGCAACAAGTGATAGCGTTATAATACCAGTTCAAGCACATTATTTGCCATTAAAAGGAATGACTGGATTAATACAAACAATAAATAAGGTAAAAGAACAGATAAACCCTAATCTAAAAATAGATGGGGTTTTATTAACATTGGCAGATATGAAAACAAGAATTGGTAGAACAGTTGCAGAAACATTGGAAAAAAGTTATGGTAGCAGAATGAAAATATATAGTACAGTTATTCCAATGGGAGTAAAAGCAGTCGAAGCAAGCAGTGGAGGTAAAAGTTTGTCTATATATGCTGAAAATAGTAAGCCTGCACTTGCATATAAAGAGTTTGCAAAGGAGGTATTGAAAAGCGATGAAAAACAACGAAATAAACTTAAATCTACCCAATGCAGATGACTTGTTTAAAATAGGAAATCATACGGAAAGAGTTATAAGGGTAAATTTACAAGAAATATCTAATTTTCCTAACCACCCATACAAAGTAAAAGACGATGAAGAAATGCTTAATATGGTAGAAACTATAAAACAAAAGGGAGTTATACTTCCTGTAATAGTTCGTCAAAAAGAAGATGGTAGTTATGAAATGATTTCTCGGACATAGAAGAAAAAGAGCAAGTGAACTTGCAGGGCTTAAAGATATTCCTTGTATTGTTAGACAATTAACAGATGATGAGGCAACAATATTAATGGTAGATTCTAATATTCAAAGAACTAAAATACTTCCTAGTGAGAAAGCATTTGCATATAAAATGAAATTAGAGGCAGAGAAACATCAAGGAAAAAGAACAGATTTAACTTCGTCGCAACTTGCGACAAAGTCGAAAAGAGCGACAGATGTTATAGAAGAGTCTACGGGAGAAAGTAGAGACACAATTTATAGATATATTAGGCTTACTGAACTAATGCCAGAAATATTGCAGATGGTAGACGATGAAGAGATTGCTTTTACTCCTGCTGTTGAAATGTCTTATTTAACGAATGGTGAGCAATACATATTATTAGATAATATGCAGATGTATGATGCTACTCCATCACTTGCACAAGCAATACATATGAAAAAACTTTCTCAAGAAGGAAAACTTACAGCGGATAAAATAGACGAGATTATGGGAGAAGAAAAGCCAAACCAAATACCAAAAGTAAAATTCAATGAAGATAGATTGCGAAGTGTACTCCCAAGTCATGTAAATACACAAGAACAAATCGAAGATTTTGTTATAACTTGTATACAGGAGCATAATCAAAGAGAAAAAAGTAAAATGCTTTCACGATAAAAATAGTGGTAGTATTTTTTACTTTTTCCCCCTTACAATCCCCTTTAATACTTACTGTACTTGCTGAAAAAAGAATATATTATATTAAAAAAATATAAAATATATATTTGCATTTTACTGTAGGAATAAGTATAATAGAGGATAAAATAACTAGAACTATTTTTTTTCAGCAAGTAAAAAGTAATAAATAGTTATAGAAAGCAGGTATTTGTATGAACAAGAAAATTGTTTTTATTGTAATATTAATTTTAATAATTTTGGGTGGAATAATTTTTGTTATATTTTCAAAAATGAATAGAGATATAGGAAGATTAGATGCTAGTGAAGTTGTAGCAGAATTAGAAGTTAATAGTGTACAAAATATGGCAAATATAGAGACCATGCAGGAACAGGAAAGTGATAATGCTATTGGTGTAGAAGTAAATGTGCCAGTTGTAGAAAATAATAGTAATGGCGTTAATTCAAAAAATGAAGTAAAAGCAAATACGATTGATAACACAGTAGAATCAAACACTAAGAATAATACTACTACACAAAACACAACTCAAAATAAGACTAATAATACCCAAACTACTAATACAACAAATTCTGTAAATCAAAATAAAATAAATAATACAAGCAATACAATCCAAACAAATAGCACAAATAACACAAACGATACAACCAATACAACAAATACAAACGAAACACCTTCTACACAAGAAGTAGGAGAAAGATGGCAATATAATTCAAATGTAGAGTCAACCTTAGTAAGTGTTATAAAAGAAACATTGCCTCAAAGCATAGTTCAAACTGGCAAAAGCGGAATAATAAGCACAGCAGGTTATTTTACTGTTAATACTAAAACAGACAATGTAAAATCGACAATAGTAAATAGAGTGCAAGGAGCATTACAATGGGCAGGCGATACAATTCAAGTATATGCTAGGGATTACTATAAAAATGGCAACTATGTATGGACAGAATGTTATGTTTTATAAATTAAATAAATTAAGAATCATAAAAGCACGTAATAGGTGCTTTTTTTGATGGAATGGAGAGAAAAGAATGAAAAAAATAAGTAAAAAAACATTAATTATTATTTTGCTGATGATATTTATATTATCAGTATTTCAAAATTATTCACATGCTGAAACAGAAATAAGTAGTGCAGATGTAAAAGGAGGGGCGGATTGTGGAATGCATATTCAATACATGTACAATGGAGCATGGACTTATGTTACTGGTCATTATCAATATTATACTTATAATGGAACTAATTATCCTGCATACTGTCTTAATGTAGACCTTGCTGGAGCATATGAGACTGGCGGTTATACAGTGAATGTAAATGATGTAGTAAGTAATATTCAAATATGGAGAGTGGTAACAGCAGGATATCCATATAAAACGCCAGCACAAATGGGTGTAGCAAATTATTTGGATGCCTATATGGCAACGAAACATGCTGTTTACTGCATATTATACGGAAGAGACCCAAGTACGTTTTATAAGGGTGGAGATACAAGGGGAGTGAATATAGTAAATGCCATTATTAGCTTAGTAAATGAAGGGCGTAATGGCACTAGAACACCACAAACACCAAGTATTACATTCAATAAAGTGGGAAATATTACTTTAGAAGGAGATTACTATACTCAAACATATTCTGTATCATGTTCAGTAAATATGCAAAACTATACCATTACCGCAACAAATAATATGCCAAGTGGTGGATTTGTTGCAGATATTAATGGAGGTGCAAAAACTACTTTTAATGCAGGAGAAAACTTTAAAGTGTATATTCCTAAAAGTCAGTTTATTGACAATATAGATGTTACAATAAAAGCAATAGCAAGGTGTGAAACATATCCAGTTTTTTATGGAGAAAGCCCAAATTCAGCATGGCAAGACTTCGCATTAGCTTTTGACCCATTTAGTATGAATGGAGGACAAACTACTTTAGATATAAATGTATTTCAATCTACACTTAATATTAATAAAAAAAGCCAAGATACCAGTGAGAACTTGCAAGGTGTTGTGTATGAAGTAAGATATGCAGATAATAGTTTAATAGGAAACTTTACAACAGATAAAAACGGAAATATAACAATCAACAATTTAAGACCAGGGTCGATTAAAATAATTGAAAAATCTACGTTACAAGAATACATAACAGACTTAACAGAGCATAACACAGTTTTAGAATTTAAAGGCAATAACGTAGTAAATTTAACAAATGCTTTAAAAAGAGGCAATTTAGAAGTGTTAAAATCTTCTGAGGATAACATGATTGAAGGAGTTAAATTTCACCTTTACGGGACTTCACTTTCTGGAATACAAGTCGACGAGTATGCCACAACAGATAGTACAGGAATAGCAAATTTCAAAGATATTTTAACAAGTGGAAGTCAAGGGTATATGTTAGAGGAAGTAAATACGCCAAGCAAATATGTAATTCCTACAACTCTTAATTTAACAGTGAAATGGAATGAGGTTACAAAAGCAACGGTATCAAATGTATTAAAGAAATTTAGAGTTACTTTAACAAAAACAGATAAAGAAAAGTCAACTTCACAAGGGGATGCAAAATTATCTGGTGCAGTATATGGAATATATGAAGGAAATACTCTAATAGATACATATACAACAGATAATAATGGACAATTCACAACAAAGTATTATGTATGTGGAGATGATTGGAGCATAGCAGAAATAACACCTAGTGAAGGTTATTTATTAGATAAAACTTCTTATCATGTAGGTGCTGAAACAGCAAAGTATACTGCTGAATATAATACAACAACAAATGCAGTTGCAGAGCAAGTGATAAAAGGAAATGTATCTATTATTAAACATTCTGATGATGGGACAACAAAGATAGAAACACCAGAAGTGGGTGCAACATTTCAAATATATTTGAAATCAGCAGGCTCGTATGATAATGCAAAGGCAACAGAAAAAGATACTTTAGTATGTGATGAGAACGGATTTTCAGAAAGCAAAATGCTACCTTATGGAATTTATACAGTACATCAAACAGTAGGAATGGAAGGCAGAGAATTAATAAAAGACTTTAATGTGTATATTTTACAAGATGGAAAAACGTATTCATTTCTTATCAATAATGCAAACTTTATGAGCTATATTAAAATTGTAAAAAAAGATGTAGAAACAGGCAATGCAATAGCAGTTGAAGGAACAGGCTTCCAGATATATGATAAAAATAAAAACCTTATCACAATGCAATATACTTATCCGCAAGTAACTAAGGTTGATACATTTTATACAAATACTGATGGTTACTTAATAACACCACAAACTTTGGAGTATGGGGAATATTATTTAAAAGAAGTACAAGCACCATATGGATATACATTAAATAAAGATTTTATTCCATTTACAGTAAATCAAGATAATAGTTCAGAAGATAATAATGTGACAGTAATTGAAGTAGCAGCAAAGAATATGGCACAAAAAGGAACAATTACAGTAGATAAGTCTGGCGAAGTATTTAGTTCTGTTACAGATAATGATAATTTATATAAACCAATTTATACCGTTTCTGGTTTAGCTGATGCAACATATCAAATTATTGCAGACGAAGATATTACAACACTAGATGGAACAGTAAGAGTAAATAAAGGAACAGTAGTTGATACAATAACAACAGGAGAAGACTCAAAAGCAACAAGTAAGCCACTTTATCTTGGAAAATATAAGGTAAAAGAAATAACAGCACCTTATGGCATGGTATTGAGTGATGAAATTCATAATGTAGAATTAACTTATGCAGGGCAAAACGTTGATATTACTGCAACATCTACTTCTTTCTATAATGAAAGACAAAAAGTAGAAATTGATTTAACAAAAATATTAGAAACAGATAAGAACTATGGAGTAGGTTTAAATAATGAAATATTGGATGTTACTTTTGGCTTATATGCAGATGAAGATATAGTGGCAAAGGATGGGAAATTTATACCAAAAGATGGATTAATTGAAGTAATAAGAGTTGATAAAAATGGAAAAGGAAATTTTACAACAGATTTACCATTTGGAAAATACTATGTTTCAGAATTATCAACAAATAAAGCATATGGGATAGATAGAACAAAGTATCCAGTTGAATTTTCTTATGCAGGACAAGATACAAAAGTAGTAAAAGTAACAGTAAATGATAATAAAAATATTACTAATAAGCTTATTCGTGGCAGTATAAAAGGAATAAAATTATCCGAAGATGACATTCCTTTAGAAAATGCTATAATAGGTATATTTAAACCAAACACTACTGAATTTTCTGCAAAAACAGCAATATATACAACGGTTTCACAAAAAGACGGTAGTTTTTCTTTTGAAAATGTACCATATGGAGATTGGGTAATAAAAGAATTAAAACAACCAAACGAAAAATATGTGCTTTCTGATGAACAGATTCCAGTAATGATTTCTGAACAAGGGCAAACAGTTAAGGTTGAACTAAAAAATTATTATGTAAGAGGCAATATTATTTTAACAAAATATGATAAAGATTACCCAGATATTCACTTAGAAGGTGCGGAGTTTGCAGTATATGACGAATGTAATAACTTCATAGAAAATATGGAAGAATTGCAAAATGGTGTTTATAGGTTAGATAATATAAAATATGGAAAATATTTTGTAAGAGAAATCAAAGCACCAGAGGGCTTTTTACTTGATGAAAATACATATGAAGTTAATATTACTAAAAATGGGAAAACGTATTCAATTGAAAATGAAGCAGGCAAAGGATTTGCTAATCAAGCTATGCTAGGTAATATTAAAATAAAGAAAACATCTTCTGATGGAAAGTTGGATGGATTTACATTTATTATAGAGGGAACAGATTTAACGGGAAGATATATTAAACAATCATATGTAACCAATGAAAATGGGGAGATAAATATTGAGAGGCTTAGAGTAGGAGAATATAAAATTTATGAGGTTTCTGATGAAACGAATAGTAGATATATTCTTCCAGAACCTCAAATTATTACAGTAGAATATGGTAAAACAGTCGAGGTATCCTTCTATAATAATGAATTAGAGATACCAAATACAGGAACGAATGATAATAAAGAAACAATGATTAAAATACTTATAATTGTAGTATTAGGTAGTATAACATGGGGTGTTATAGAACTAAAGAAGAAATATAAAAATAAAAAAGATAAGAAAAATAAATAAGATGTATTATAAGGTGGCAAATCAAACCACCTTGTAAGTTTTTTATAGAAGGAGTGGTAGTAGAATGGCAAAATATACAATAAATCAAATAATAAAAACAACAGATAAATTATTTGGAGCAGGATTTAATACAGATAAATTGATACTAAATATGAAGGTAGAAGATGTATTAAAAATCCCTAAAATCACAACAAATGAAATGCAAGTAATAGGAAATTTACAAAGAGCAATAAAGTCTAAAAACTTTATTGCTTTTCTAAAGGGAGAAGAGATTGAAGAATTACAAAAATAGGAGAGGAGGAAACAAAATGCCGAGCAAATATAATTTAATTACTGATATTTATAGCGAAACACTTAATAAAGTAACTAAAACACCAGATGAGTGGATAAGCTTTTTAAATACAGCTTCTTGGAACTATAAATATGACTTTGGAGAGCAGATTTTAATATATGCACAAAGACCAGACGCAACAGCATGTGCAGATATTGGAACTTGGAATACAAAGTTAAAAAGATGGGTTAATAAAGGTGCAAAAGGTATTGCTTTACTAGAAGAAAGATTTGGAGAAAATAGATTAAAGTATGTTTTTGATGTAAGTGATACAAGTAGCATTTATAGAAAAAATATTGTACTTTGGAATGTGCCAAAACAATATGAGGCAAACATTATAGAAAGTTTAGAAAATAAATTTGGAGATTTAGAAACAAAGGACATCTTAGCAAATGCAATTATTTCGGTAGCATTTAATTTGGCAGTAGACAATTTTAAAGACTATGAAATAGATGAGAAGTATTTAAGCATGATTAGTTTAAGTACAGCATATGTAATGCTAGAAAGATGTAAATTAGAGCCACAAAAATATATTTCAAAAAATGATTTAAAAGAAATAATTGAATTTAATACTTATGACGATATAAATAAATTAGGAACTCTTGTTAGTGATATATCTGAAATGGGACTTAGAGAAATACAAAATACTATAAAAAATCTGCAAATTGAAGAAAAAAATAAAATTCGTACATTTGAAAATAAAAAACAACAAAAGTATAATGAAAATATAAGTAGTAAAAATATTGAAAGGAGCGATGAAAATGATAGAATACAATCAAGTGAAAGATTATCAAATACCGAATCTAGTATTACAGGGAGAGAACAAAGAACCATTGGGCAAATACGCACAGATGAGGCTACAATACCTAAAGGAGAGCAAGAAGCCAGAGTACACAGGATTGAAGATGAAGGACGAACTCAAAGCACATCTATTGGAAGTACAGACTCAAGCAAAACAGATAGAACAACAACTGACAGAGAAAATGAAAAAGACGGAGAACTTGACGGAAGAACTAAAGGAAAGAGATCCAATGACTTGGACAGGACTAATGAACAATCTTCATCAGAGAGTAACAGAGATAGTATTAGCGGAAGTGATATACGTTTAGATAATGAGCAACAGACCCTATTTCTTACTATTGGAGAACAAGTAAATATAATTAAGCAAGCAGAGGATAATACCTCTGTTTTGTCGTTTACAGAGGAAGAAATACAAGAAACAATTACAGAAAAACTACAATTCAAAATAACAGACGATAATTTAGGGGTAGGGACACCAAAAGAGCGATATAGAAACAACATAGAGGCAATTAAAGTGTTGCAAAAATGCGAAGATGAAAACTGTTTAGCAACACCAGAGGAGCAAGAGATATTATCAAAATATGTTGGGTGGGGTGGATTACCAGATGTATTTGATAAAGACAATAGCAGTTGGACAAGTGAATACATAGAACTTAAAAATTTACTTACTGAAGAAGAATATACAAATGCACGAGAAAGTACACTTACAGCATTTTATACTCCGCCATTAGCAATAAAATCAATATATAAAGCATTGAGTAATGTGGGATTTACAAAAGGTAATATATTAGAGCCATCTTGTGGAACGGGTAACTTTATTGGAATGCTACCAGACAATATGCAAAATTCAAAAATATATGGAGTTGAATTAGACAGTATTAGTGGGAAAATTGCTAAACAATTATATCAAAAATCAAATATTCAAATTAATGGATTTGAAAAGGTAGATTATAACGATAATTTTTTTGATGTAGCAGTAGGAAATGTACCATTTGGAAACTTTAAACTAGCAGATAGAAGATATGATAAAAATAATTTTTTAATACACGATTACTTTTTCGCAAAGACATTAGATAAAGTAAGACCTAATGGAATAATAGCATTTATTACAAGTAAAGGAACATTAGATAAAGAAAATGATAATATTAGAAAGTACATATCAGAAAGGGCAGAGTTTATAGGAGCAATAAGACTTCCAGATAATACTTTTAAAGCAAATGCAGGAACAGAGGTAACATCAGATATTATATTTCTTCAAAAACGTGACCACATTGAAAATAAAGACCAAAGTTTTGTGAAATTAGGAAAAACAGAAGATAATATAGAAATAAACCAATATTTTGTAGAGCATCCAGAGATGATAGTAGGCAAAATGAAAATGGGAAGTACAAGATATGGATTTGATTCTGCTTGTAAGTTACAAGAAAACCAAAACTTTGAAGAGTTATTAAATGTTGCAATTCAAAACATAAAGGCACAAGTTACAGATTATACGATTGATGATGATATAGAAAAATTAGAGGATACCAGTATTCCTGCTAATGAAAATGTTAGAAATTTCTCATATGTAGTAATAGATAATAAAATCTATTTTAGAGAAAATAGTAAAATGAATTTGCAGGAAATGAGTATTACAGCTGAAAACAGAGTTAAAGGTATGATTGCAATTAGGGAATCAGTAAGAAAACTTATTGAACTTCAAACAGAAGACTTTCCAGATGATGAAATTGAACAGGAGCAACATAACTTAAATACTTTATATGATAACTTTACAAAGAAATATGGACTTATAAATAGCAGAGGAAATTCCTCTGTTTTTTCAGATGATAGTAGCTATTGTTTACTTTGCTCACTTGAAATATTAGATAATGATGGAAATTTAAAACAAAAAGCAGATATGTTTTCTAAAAGAACTATAAAACCACATAAGAATGTAACAAGAGTAGATACAGCAAGTGAGGCATTAGCAGTATCAATTGCAGAAAAAGGGAAAATTGACCTTTCATTTATGCTTGGACTTACAGATATGTACATGGATAAAATGGTAGAAGATTTAAAAGGTGTAATATTCAGAGTGCCAGTGTATGGTGACCCTAATGTTTGGGTTACTGCAGATGAATATTTAAGTGGAAATGTAAGAGAAAAACTAGAAATGGCTAAAATATTTGCTAAAGATAACACTACCTTTGAAATAAATGTAGAAAGGTTAGAACAAGTTATTCCTAAAGATTTAACTGCAAGTGAGATAAATGTAAAATTACGGCAGTACATGGATTGATGTAAATGATATTGAAGACTTTGTATTTGAACTTTTAGAAACTCCAAGATATGCTCAAAACAATATAAGTGTACATTATTCAGATGTTACAGCAGAATGGAATATAGCAGGGAAAAATTACGATAAAAGTAACATTAAGGCATACAGCACTTATGGAACAAGCAGAATCGGTGCTTATAAAATTATTGAAGACACACTTAACTTAAAGGATGCCAAAGTGTACGATAATGGTATAGATAGTAATGGAAATAAGGCAAGAGTTCTTAATAAAAAAGAAACTGCTATTGCAATGTCAAAGCAAGAACTTATAAAACAAGAATTTGAGGACTGGATATGGGAAGCCCCAGAGCGTAGAGAAAGACTAACAAAAAAATATAATCAAAAATTTAATTCTATAAGACCTAGAGAATATGATGGAAAACATATTACTTTTGGAGGAATAAATCCAGAAATCAATTTGATGGAACATCAAATAAATGCTATTGCACATATTCTATATGGAAATAATACCCTTTTAGCACATGAAGTTGGTGCAGGAAAGACTTATGAAATGATTGCGGGAGCAATGGAAAGTAAAAGATTAGGACTTTGTAATAAATCCTTGTTTGTTGTTCCAAATCATATAATAGAACAAATAGCTAACGATTTTTTATGTCTGTATCCATCAGCCAACCTTTTAGTTGCTACTAAAAAAGATTTTGAAACGCAAAATAGAAAGAAATTTTGTAGCAGAATTGCAACTGGAGATTATGATGCAGTAATTATTGGACATTCACAATTTGAGAAAATTCCTATGAGCTTGGAAAGACAAAGAAATATTATAGAAGAACAGATTGAGGAAATAACAAATGGTGTTGATGAATTAAAACGAAATAATGGAGAGCGTTATAGTATAAAGCAATTAGAAAAGACTAAAAAAATGTTAAGTACAAAACTAGAAAAGCTAAACGATACAAGTAGAAAAGATGATGTTGTGACATTTGAGGAATTAGGAGTAGACAAGCTATTTATAGACGAAGCACATCGGATTTAAGAACTTATTTCTTTATACTAAAATGAGAAATGTTGGAGGTATTGCACAGACTGAGGCACAAAAGAGTTCTGACTTATTTATGAAATGTAGATACATGGATGAACTGACTGGAGGAAAAGGAACTGTGTTTGCGACAGGAACACCAATATCAAATTCTATGGTAGAGCTATATACAATGCAGAGATACCTACAATATGACACTTTAAGAAAAAACAGTTTACTACATTTTGATGAATGGGCTTCTACTTTTGGAGAAACTGTAACAGCAATAGAATTATCTCCAGAGGGTACAGGATACCGAGCAAAAACAAGATTTGCAAAGTTTTATAATTTACCAGAGTTAATGGCAATGTTTAAAGAAATTGCGGATATTAAAACAGCTGATGTGTTAAATTTACCAGTACCAAAAGCAAATTATCATACAGAAATTATAAAACCTAGCGAAATGCAACAAAAAATGATAAAAGATTTAGCAGAAAGGGCAGAACGTGTTAGGGCAAGAATGGTAGATAGTAATGTAGATAATATGCTTAAAATTACAAATGATGGGCGTAAATTAGCACTAGACCAAAGACTTGCAAATGAATTATTGCCAGACTTTGAAGGAAGTAAAGTATCAGTATGCAGTAATAATATTTATAACATCTGGAATGATACGAAAGAACAAAAATTAACTCAACTTGTATTTTGTGATTTATCTACACCACATGGTGATGGCAAGTTTAATGTATATGATGATATTAGAAATAAACTAACTGATAAAGGGATTTCAAAAGAAGAAATAGCATTTATTCACGAAGCAGATACGGAAGCAAGAAAAAAAGACTTATTTGCTAAAATGCGTACTGGAGATGTAAGAATATTATTTGGTAGCACAGCAAAATGTGGTGCGGGAATGAATGTGCAAAATAAACTTGTGGCACTTCACGATTTGGATTGTCCGTGGCGACCTTCGGACTTAATCCAACGAAGTGGAAGAATTATAAGGCAAGGTAATGACAATGAAGAAGTAGACATTTTTAGATATGTTACAGAAAAAACTTTTGATTCATATTTGTACCAACTAATTGAAAATAAGCAGAAGTTTGTTTCACAAATAATGACATCGAAAACCCCAGTAAGAGTAGCAGAAGATATAGACGAAACAGCATTATCATATGCAGAAATTAAAGCACTTGCTTGTGGGAATCCACTTATAATTGAAAAAACACAGTTAGATACTGAAGTTGCAAAACTAAAATTACTAAAGCAGAGCCATTTGAGTCAAATATATAGTTTACAAGATAGAATAATAAAATATTATCCATCAGAAATAAAAAGGCTAGAAGAACGAATTACAGGGTTGCAAAAGGATATTGCATATACACAGCCACTTACAGATAAATTTTCTGGTATGATTATCAATAATGTTAATATAACAGATAAAGAGCAAGCAGGAAAAAAGATAATAGAGTTGTGTCAGAATATAACTAATACAGACCCTGTAAGTATTGGAGAATATAGAAATTTCAAAATAGAATTATATTTTGAAACATTTGGCAAGGAATATAAGATTAAATTAAAAAACAATCTTAATCATACAGTAACTCTTGGTACAGACGTATTTGGTAATATTACACGTTTAGATAATGGATTAGAGGCTATACCGAAAGAATTAGAGAAATCAGTAGAAATACTGGAAGATACGAAAAATCAATTTGAAAACGCTAAACAAGAAGTAGAAAAGCCTTTTATAAACGAAGTAGAACTACAAGAAAAAAGTAAAAGGCTAAAAGAAGTAGACGCATTATTAAATCTAAACGAAAAAGATACAGTTGTACTAGATGATGGAGAAAAAGAAGAAGGATTTGGCATAGGAGAAAGGGATAAGAACACAGAAAGATAGAAACTTCAAAAAATATTATCAAAATTGTTGTTTTTTTTTGATTGTTCGCATATAATAACATATAGACGGTTATCTATATGTAGAGGAGTTATAATTAAATGAGTTATGAACAAGCAATAATAGTATTCAAAGCATTATCAGATAATAATAGACTACAAATAGTTGATATGCTTTCTTGTGGAGAATTGTGTGCTTGTAAAATTTTAGAGAAATTTAATATTACACAGCCCACACTATCACATCATATGAAAGTGTTGAATGAAGCAGGAATTGTAAATTCAAGAAAACAAGGTTCGTGGAGTTATTATTCATTGAATAGTAAGAATATTGCTAATATTATGGAATTTATAAAAAGTATTTCGTCTAACAAAGATAATTGTATATGTAAATATTAGAATGAGGGGAGAAAACTAATATGGATGAATTAGATATGGATAAAATTCATAGAAAGGTACAAAACGATTATAAAAAAGTGGCAATGGAGGAGGCACAGGGCTGTAATTGTTGTAGTTCAAGTTGTTGTTCATCATCAGAGTTAAGCAATCTATCTACACAACTTGGATATTCAGAAGAAGAACAAAATTCAATTCCTAAGGGTGCAAATATGGGACTTGGTTGTGGCAACCCACAAGCGGTAGCAAATATTAAATTAGGAGAAACAGTTTTGGATTTAGGTAGTGGGGGAGGATTTGATTGTTTTCTAGCCTCAAAACAAGTAGGAGATATAGGAAAAGTTATAGGAATAGATATGACGGCAGAAATGATTAGTAAGGCTCGTAATAATGCAAAGGAAAATAATTTTACAAATGTAGAATTTAGATTAGGCGAAATTGAAAATATGCCAGTTGCTAATGAAACAGTTGATGTAATCATTTCAAATTGTGTAATTAATTTATCTCCTAATAAAGAGCAAGTATTTAAAGAAGCATATAGAGTATTAAAAAATGGAGGTAGACTTGCAATTTCTGATATTGTTTTGACAGCAGAGTTGCCAGATGAAGTAAAAAAAGATTTGAGTTTATATTCGGCATGTGTATCTGGAGCAAGTTATATGAAAGATTTAGAAAAATATATAAGTTTAGCAGGATTTAAGAATATTCAAATTACTCCAAAAGAAGAATCAAAAGAATTTATTAAAGAGTGGACACCAGAGTTTAATGTTCAAGATTTTATTGTGTCAGCAAATATTGAGGCAATAAAATAAATTTAATTATTTATATTTTGGAAGTAGAAATAAAACGCTACTTCTTTTTTTATGTCAAAATTTAAAAGAAAGAAGGAAATGTAATGGAAGATTTAAGAGGAAAATTAAACAAAAGAGTTGAAAATGAGTATGAAAATTTTATCGAGGAATTAAAGAAAAAACCAGTAGAACAGATGATATCTAGTTCTTATGAGAAGGTGTTTAAAGAAGATTTAAAAGAGATAATTTTAAATACTGAGCTAGAACCTCAAGAAGTAAAAGCATTATTAAAACTAGATAACGTATTACAAACATCATATGATGGCTGGATGGATTTGGATGCATCATATATGGATATATTAGACAATTCTTTAAGAGAGACAATAGATGTTGTAGTAAAAGATTTTAAAGCTGAAACTAAACAAAAAAATAAGCAAAAAGATTGTAGGTGACCACCATGGCATATTATTCTTCAGAACAGATATTAAAAGCAAAAAGTATAGACTTGTTAACATATTTGCAAGAGAATGAACCACATGAACTGGTACATATTAATGGCAATAACTATACTACAAAAACACACGACAGCTTGAAGATTAGTAACGGAAAATGGAACTGGTTTTCACAGGGAATTGGAGGGAAAACAGCAATAAATTATTTAACAGAGGTTAGAGGTTATACTTTTCTTGAAGCAATGGATATTATGACTAAAAATGCTAATATAATTTCAAAAACAGATACTGTAAAATCTAAAAAAATAACTGCAAAAAACTTGATTTTACCTATAAAGGCAGATAATAATTTTAAGATTATACAGTATTTAAAATCACGAGGAATAGATAGCGAAGTTATAAATTATTGCATAGATAAGGGGCTGATTTATCAAGAAAAAGATACAAATAATGTTGTATTCATTGGATACGATAATAATAAAAATCCACATTATGTTGGACTTCGTGGAATAACTGAAAAACGATTTATGAAAGAGGCAACTGGGAGCAAAAAAGAGTATTCTTTTAGGCTAGAATCTGCTACAAAAAACAATACAGTTCATATATTCGAAAGTAGTATAGATTTATTAAGTTATGCAACTATTTTAAAGTCTAAAAATAGAAACTGGAAAGAAGAAAACTTGTTAAGTTTAGCAGGAATTTATCAGCCACAAAAGGTTATAGGAAATAGTAAAATTCCTAAAGCAATAGAGATATTTTTAAGCCAAAATCCTCATATCAAATGTATAATTTTACATCTTGATAGAGATGTTGCAGGAAGAAATTCTGCCATTGCTTTGCAGACAGTAATTTCTAAAAAGTATACTGTAATTGATTCTCCACCAACTATAGGAAAAGATGTAAATGAATATTTATGTAGTACAAAAAAATTACTAAAACAACAGCAAGATTTTGAGGACAGATAAGTAAAAAATTTAAGAATTTAGGACTCAAATATAGAGTTCTTTTTTTAGTTTGGGATTGGTTTCTTATGTCCTAGCAAGCAATGAATATGTACTCCCTTCCATATTCAAATCATGGGCGAACCCAAACCCCGAAAAGCAATTTTAAAAAGAAATGGAGATGATGAAAAATTATGAGAAAAAGAAATATTAAAAAGCAAGTTTGGTTAAACAAAAGTGAGGCAGAACTATTAAGAAAAAAATCAAGGAAAGTTGGGATAAACGAATCAACATTTATTAGAGATTTAATCTTAGGCTATGAGCCGAAAGAAAAACCAGATGATAAATTTTATGAATACATAAAAGAATTAAGAGCTATAGGAAATAATTTAAATCAAATAGCGACAAAAGCAAATTCAATAGGATTTATTAATGTAGATAAATACAATGAAGAAACTAAAAAATTGAATAAATTTATAATAGATATAAAAAAGAATTTTCTATTAAAAAATGGAGTGTGATTTTATGGCTACTACATCAATTTGGAAAATTACAAAAAGGCTAGACCATGTTGTGGATTATACTACTAAAAATGAGAAAACAGAGAATGTGGCATATGGGGATTTGCATAAAGCACTTGAATATACAAAAGCTTCATACAAAACAGAAAAAAAGTTTTACACAACTGGTATAAATTGTTCAGTAGATACAGCATTAGAAGAAATGTTAATTACAAAACAATATTATAGTAAGACAGATGGTATTTTAGGATATCATGCATTTCAATCTTTTAAAGAGGGAGAAGTTACACCCCAGATAGCACACGAAATAGGAATTAGACTTGCAGAAGAAATATGGGGAGAACGTTTTGAAGTTTTAGTATCTACACATTTAAACACAAAACATTTACATTCACATTTTGTAATCAATTCCGTATCATTTAAAGATGGAAAAAGATATTATAATAATCGAGAAAACTATGCACTAATTAGAAAAATATCAGATGATATTTGTAATGAATATGGAATTAGTACAATAAAAGAAAAAGTGTGTGGCAGACACAATATAGACTATACAAAATATTATAATCAAAATGAATCAAAAAATGGATATGTAAGTATTGCAAAAACAGAAATAGATAGAGCAATAGAAATGGCAAAGTCATATGCTGATTTTGAAAACATTTTAAAGCAAATGGACTATGAAATTACATATAGAGCGGGCAAGTTAAGTGTATGTAGACCACCATATAAAAGAAACATAAGAATTGAAAGGGCGTTTGGAGAAGAATATAGTATAGCGAATATTAAAACTAGAATTGCAAACACAGATAAGCCGAGAGTTCCATTTTTATGTGCAGAAAGAAAAATATATAGAGGTTATAATTTAATAAAGTATAAAAAGCCAGTTGGGAAATTAGCACGATTATATTTATACTATTGCTATTTATTAAAAATTTATCCTAAAGTTCAACATACTAAAAAAGTGTCTAACTTACTTCGTAAAGATGTAAAAAAGATGGATGAATATTCAAAACAAATAAGATTCCTTTGTAGTAAAAATATAAATACTCCAGAGGAACTTTTTTTATATAAAAACTCTATAGAGATAGAAATTAAAACGCTAGAAACTTTGAGAGATAGTCTTTGGAATAAATACAGATATGTAAAAACAAACGAAGAAAGACTAGAAATAAAAAGCAAGGTAACCAAGGAAACCCATGCAATTGGGCTACTGCGAAGGGAGGCGAGGTTATGCTTCAAGATTGAAGAAAATAATCCAAAGATAAAAGAAAATATTGAGAAATTAGAAGAAATCCAAAAAAGAAGGGAGAAGATGAAAGATGACAAATTCAGGTGATTCAGCAGAACAAATTGTAAGATTAAGTCTTAATGGTGTGGAAGTTATGGCTAAAATCACAGGAGAAACTGCAAAAAGTATAGGGGTATTACTGTATACTATTATGAAGAATAAAACGCAAACTGCAGGAAAGACGAGACTTACAAATATGCTTAAAACTGGAAAAGAACTAAAGATATTTTCTATTAAAGCACAAGATTTACAGAAGTTTAAAGATAAAGCAAAAGAATATGGGATATTATATTGTGCTTTAATAGATAGAAAAAACAAAAATTCAGATGGAATGGTAGATGTTATGGTAAAAGCAGAGGACGCAAGTAGAATAAACAGAATTATAGAGCGATTTAAACTTGCTACAATAGATACTGCTAAAATCAAAACGGAAATAGGTAAAATTAAAGTAAACCCCAAGTCAGCTTTGATGGACAAAGAAAATCTGTCAAAGCATACATCAAAGAACAATGGGGTAACTAAACCTTCTGTAAAAAAAGAACTAGATAAAATAACTAAAGAAATGAAATTAGAAGGTAAAATACCAGTATTAACGCAAGACAAAAAGAAGGGGGTACAAGTGAAATGAGTGATGTTGTATGGAATTTAAAATTAGACAAATATGAATATTGCATTATTATTAATGCCCTAAATAATTTAAGGACAGAACTTATAAGGCAAGAAAGAAATACAGAGTCGGTAGATGAAATCTTGGTTAAAATTATTGATACACCACCAAAACACAATAAGAAGGAAAGATATTATTGTGAAGCGAGATAATAAAGTATTCTATTTTTTAGGAGTGATTCCAGTTATATGGATTGCATTACTTATAGCACCTATTGTAAACAAAGGACTTATTGGAATAATACAAAACTTTGGAGCAGTTATTAACAATCCATTTAAAATAGTATTTTGTGAGAATAGCATAAAGGCCATTCTTTTTTTATTGGCAGTATATGTACTTGGAATAGGTATTTATATATCTACAAAAAGAAATATGCGACCTAAAGAGGAACATGGTTCAGCGAAATGGGGCAATGCAAAGGCTATAAATAAAAAGTATATGCAAAAGCCGATAAATCAAAATAAAATATTAACTGGAAATGTAAAAATAGGATTAAATGGAAGGAAACATCGAAGGAATTTGAATGTTCTAGTATGTGGTGGTAGTGGAGCAGGAAAAACAAGATTCTATTGCAAACCTAATGTAATGCAAGCAAATACTTCATTTGTAATACTAGACCCAAAACGGAGAAATGCTCCGTGATACTGGATATTTACTAGAAAAACAAGGTTATGATGTTAAAATATTAGACTTATATGATATGTCAAAAAGCCATTGCTATAATCCTTTTGTATATATAAAAACGGATAACGATGTACAAAAACTAGTAACAAATCTTTTTAAAAGTACAACACCAAAAGGAACTCAGATTACAGACCCATTTTGGGATATTTCAGCAATGATGTTGTTATCAGCACTTATATATTATTTAAAATATGAAGCACCAGAGGAAGAACAAAACTTTCCTATGGTAATGGAAATGTTAAGAGTAGGAGCAGTCAAGGAAGAAGATGATAATTATAAAAGTCCACTTGATACATTATTTGAACAATTAGAAGATGCAGAGCCAAACCATATTGCTGTAAAATACTATAAAAGCTATAGGGTAGGTGCAGGAAGAACACTAAAATCTATACAATCTACATTAAATTCAAAACTAGAAAAATTTAATATACCAGAAGTTATAGGGATAACTACAACTGACGAATTAGATTTACCTAGCATAGGAGAAAAGAAAACTGCATTATTTGCACTTATACCAGATAACGATACAAGTTTTAATTTTATAGTAAGTATTTTATATACACAATTATTTCAGCAACTATTCTATTTGGCAGAAACAGTATATAAAGGCAGATTACCAATACATGTTCATTTTGTTATGGACGAATTTGCGAATGTTAGCCTACCAGACGACTTTGATAAAATACTTTCGGTAATGCGTTCAAGGGAGGTATCAGTAAGTATAATACTTCAGAATTTAGCACAATTAAAAGCATTGTTTGAAAAACAGTGGGAAAGCATTGTTGGCAACTGTGATGAGTTTTTGTACTTAGGCGGAAATGAGCAGTCAACACATAAGTATGTTTCAGAACTTTTAGGAAAGGAAACAATAGATACAAACAGTTTTGGTAAAAGTAGTGGCAGAAGTGGTAATTACTCTACCAATTATCAAATAATTGGCAGAGAACTCTTAATGCCAGATGAAGTAAGAAGAATAGAAGATAAATATGCCTTGCTGTTTATTCGTGGAGAAAAGCCTGTTATAGACTTAAAGTACGATATTTTAAAGCATCAAAACATAAAGGATACAGCAGATGGAAGTGCAGATATATATATTCATGGAAGAACAAATGAATCCATTGCAAGCATTATATTAGAACAAGACTTTATTGATACAAAAGAAAATGAAATTGAAATAGAAAATAGTAATTATGAACTTCTATCTGAAAAAGAGATAGAAGATTTTTTAAATTCTAATGAGGATTAGCGAAATTAGAATTAATTTATAAGAAAGAGGTAAAGAAAATGAGTAAAAAAATATTTAAAAAATCAGTAATGATAATAGGAAAAATACTATTAATAGCAACTGCTTTAAGTGTAATAAACACAATAACATTTGCAGCTGATGACCCAATGTCAGTTGTAAATAATTTATCAAATTTTATGTTTGGGTTAATAAGAGCATTAGGAATGATACTTTTAGGTTTTGGAATAGTACAAGTTGGATTATCACTAAAATCACATGACCCATCACAACGTGCAAATGGATTTATGACGCTTGCAGGAGGAATTATCATTACCTTTTCTAAAGAAATATTAACTTTGATTATGGGAGGTTAACAAAAATGAGAACAAAAAGAGAATCTATGAAATTTAAATGCAAATGTGGAAATGAAATGAGAATAAAAAGAATAATGCTAGGATATATAACTAAATGCAGTAAGTGTAATAGAAACATTTCAAAAGTAGAGGCAGAACAAGAGATAATAAATCAAAAAAAGTTAAAAAGAGGTGGTTGCTTTGAGTGATAATTGGGTAGTTCAAAATTTACAAAATGCACTTGATACATGGAATAGTAAATTAAGTGAAATTTGGGGACTTTTAACAGAGTCCCCAGAACACTTTAAAGGCGGTGGAATTTGGAATGTAATATTAAATATACATGGAGCAATACAAGGAATAGCACTTGCTTTACTTGTATTATTTTTTGTAGTAGGAATAATGAAAACTTTTGGTAGTTTTGCAGAAATTAAAAAGCCAGAACATGCAATAAAGTTGTTTATTAGATTTGCAATAGCAAAAATACTTGTTACATATGGATTAGAACTAATGCTTGCAATATTTAATATTGTACAGGGTTTGATTTCAACAATAATACAGTCAGCAGGATTTGGAGCAACTAGCCAAACGGTATTACCACAAGAAATAATAACAGCAATAGAAAGCTGTGGATTTTTTGAAAGCATACCACTTTGGGCAGTAACTTTAATTGGAGGATTATTTATAACTGTAATGTCATTTATTATGATATTTACTGTTTATGGAAGGTTTTTCAAATTATATATGTATACAGCAATATCGCCGATTCCATTTAGTACATTTGCAGGAGAACCTAGTCAAAGTGTAGGAAAAAGCTTTATAAAATCCTATGCTTCGGTATGTATGGAAGGAGCAATAATTGTACTTGCTTGCATTATATTTTCACTATTTGCAAGCAGTCCACCAGTTGCAGATGTTGGGGCAAGTCCAGTAACTCAAGTGTGGAAATACATAGGCGAGTTAATTTTCAATATGTTAGTGTTAGTTGGAGCTGTAAAAATGGCAGACCGCATTGTGCGTGAAATGATGGGATTGTGAGGAGGGAGAAGAAGATGGAAGTTAAAGTAAATAAAGAAATACGAGAATATTCAGAAAGTATATTCTTTGGGTTAAATTTAAGGCAATTTATATTTTCAATTTTAGCATGTGTAATAGCAGTAATAATATATTTCATATTAAGACCATATTTTGGAATAGAAACATTATCTTGGGTTTGCATATTAGGTGCAATCCCTTTTGCTTTATTAGGGTTCCTAAAATATAACGGAATGACAGCAGAGAAAGTTGTTATTGCTTATATAAAATCTGAAATATTAATGCCTAGCAAATTATTGTTTAAACCAGTAAATATATATGCTGAATTATTAAAAGTCAAAGAAAAATCAAAAAAAGGGAGGCAAGAGAAAAAATGAAATTAATAGATAAAATAAACAAGCGAAACAAAGAAAAATATACCGTACCTAAAAGTGTGCAAGATATTATTCCAGTAAAGGAAATATACGAAGATGGAATATTTCTAGTTGGCAAAAATGAATACTCAAAATGTTATTCATTTGCAGATATTAATTATGCGGTAGCAAGTGATAATGATAAATCAAGTATGTTTTTAAAATATGCAGGGATACTTAACTCTTTAGATACAGGAGCGATAACAAAAATTACTATTTTCAATAGAAAATTAAATGAAATAGAGTTTGAAAAGAATGTTATTCTACCAATTACAAAAGAGGAACAGGATTATTTGTGTGAAGAATATAATACTATGTTAAAAAACAAGGTAAACCAATCAAATGGAATGATGCAAGATAAGTTTATAACTATATCTATAAATAAAAAGAATATAGAAGAAGCAAGGAGTTATTTTTCGAGAATTGGAGCAGAATTAATAAAACAATTTAGAAATGAATTAAAATCAGACTGCAAAGAACTTTCTACATCTGAAAGACTACGCATATTTCATAATTTTTATAGGGAAGGGGAAGAAACCTCTTTTTATTTTAATTTTAAGGAACTATTAGAAAAAGGGCATAGTTTTAAAGACTTTATATCTCCAGACATAGCAGAATTTGGAAGTGATTATTTTAAAATAGGCGATAGATACGGCAGAGTATTATTTTTAAAGGATTACGCTAATTACATCAAAGATAGTATGATTTCAGAATTAACAGATATTAATAAAACAATGTTAATGAGTATAGATGTTGAGCCAGTTTCAATGGATGAAGCAGTAAAAAAAGCAGAAAATATAAAATTAGGAGTTGAAACAGAAATTGCAAATTATGGACGTAGACAAACGGCAAATAACAATCTATTTGCAACAATCCCTTTTGATTTAGAAGTAAAACGAAATGAAGTAACAGAGATATTAAATGATTTTATTTCTCGTGATCAAAGAATGTTTTTAGCAGTATTAACAATAGTACATACCGCTAAAACAAAAAAAGAATTAGATAATGATACTGAAAGTTTAATTGCAATTGGCAGAAAGCATTTGTGCCAACTAGCTGTATTAAAATTTCAACAATTAGAAGGATTGAATACAGTATTGCCAGCAGGAACAAGAAGGATTGATACTTTAAGAACCCTTACAACAGAAAGTTTAGCAGTCTTTATGCCTTTTAGAGTACAAGAAATTAATCATTCAAAAGGTATTTATTATGGGCAAAATGTTATATCAAAAAATATGATAATTGCAGATAGAAGAAGTTTAGCAAATGGGAACTCATTTATTTTAGGTGTGAGTGGTAGTGGAAAGAGTTTTACAGCAAAACAAGAAATAGTATCTATAATGTTAAGAAATAAAGATGTAGATATTGTAATAATAGACCCAGAAGCTGAATTTAAAAATTTAGTAAAAACACTAGGTGGAGAAGTTATTAAAATATCTGCTACAAGTTCAAATCACATAAATGCTATGGATATAAATAGTAATTATTCAGATGAAGGCAATCCAATTCCATTAAAAGCAGAATTTATATTATCACTTTGCGAACTTCTAATAGGTAAAAATAGTTTAGGAGCAAAAGAAAGGTCTTTAATTGATAGATGTACTAGCAATATATATAAATCATATGCACAAGATGATTATCAAGGGTTACCACCTACATTGCAACATTTTAGAGAAGAACTATTAAAACAAAATGAGTCAGAGGCAAAAGACATAGCACTTGCAATAGAACTATTTGTAAATGGGAACTTAAATACTTTTGCAAAGCAAACTAATGTAGATGTAAAAAATAGACTTGTATGCTATGATATTTTAGAACTTGGTAAACAGTTGCTACCAATAGGGATGCTTGTAGTATTAGATAGCATTTTTAATAGAATTACTGCAAATAGACAGAAAGGCAGACAGACTTTTATATTTATAGACGAGATATACTTATTATTTCAATATGAGAATTCTGCATTATTTCTTCAAAACTTGTGGAAAAGAGTTCGTAAATATGGAGCGTGTTGCACTGGGATTACTCAAAATGTTGAGGAATTATTAAATAGTGAAACAGCACGATTAATGCTTGCAAATAGCGAGTTTTTAGTAATGTTAAATCAAGCTCCAACAGATAGAGAAAAGCTAGCTAAACTGCTAAATATATCTGAAACACAATTAAGTTATATAACAAATGTAGGAATTGGAGAAGGCTTAATAAAGGTTGGAAGTTCACTTGTACCATTTAAAAATGAATTTCCTAAAGATACAAAGCTATATAAGCTAATGACAACAAAGATTGACGAGGTGCAAGATGAAAAAGATAATTAAATTAATAATTGGAATGCTACTAATTGGTGTAATTGCCGTTAGTAGCTTTTTTATTTGTAATTCATTTAAAGAGAAGAATAAAGCAGAAAATGAAATTGAAAACATCGAAGCCATTGTAAATATTGTTGAGAAAAATGATACGACCGAAGATAATCTGGCTGAAAATAAAGATTCAAATCTGCAAAGTGTATATAACATTAATAATGATGTTGTCGGTTGGATTAAGATAGATGGCACAAATGTCAATTATCCTGTAATGCAAACGAAAGACAGGCAAAATTATTATCTTAAAAGAGATATTTATAAAAATTATTCTTACTATGGAACGCCGTATGTGTCAGAAAATTGCGATATAGAAAATGGGGATAATATTATCATTTATGCTCATAACATGAAAGATAATGCAATGTTTGGAGATTTAGAAAAGTATAAAACAAAGGCATTTTATAAAAGCCATAAGATAATTGAGTTTAATACATTAAAAGGAACTGGTAAATATGAAGTTGTAACAGTTTTTAAAACAGTTTTGTATACAGAATCTACTTTTAAATATTATGAATTTACAAAGGCAAATAATGAGAAGGAATATAATGCTTTCATTTCAAAGTGTAAGGCAGTATCTTTTTATAATACTGGTGTATCAGCTAAATATGGGGACAAGCTGATTACACTTTCTACTTGTGAATATTCAAGTGAAAATAGTAGATTAGTAGTAGTGGCGAAAAAAATATAAAAATATTAAAGTTGGGAGGCGAAAGAATTGCAAGATATAAAAACAAGAAATATTCTAAAGGGTACAATTAAAAAGTTAGACAAATCTATTGAACATGCAAGACATACTACTATTAAAGTAAAGGAAGATATAAATAATAACGAAACAGCAGGAGAATATGCAGGAAATAAGGTTTCAAATACTACTCATTCTGTAATAAATTATGGAACTAATACATTAAAAAAGCATGGTAAACAAAGTGTTATAAATACTAAAAATAATATAAAAATAGCGAAACATGCAATAAAATCAGATATAAAATCTATCAAAACAAGTAAAAGCACATCTAATGCTGTAATTAGAACAACAAAAAATATGACTAAAAATTCAAAAAGAGCAACAGAAGTGTTAAGAGAGTCTGCAAAAAAGACGGCTAACGCTATAAGAACAGTGACAAAAGCAACAATTAGCACAGTCAAAGCAGTTATAGCAGGAACACAGGCATTAATAACTTTTTTAATTGCAGGAGGGTCGATAGCATTGATAATAATTATTATAATTTGTTTAATAGGGTTATTGTGTAGTAGCATATTCGGAATATTCTTTTCCTCTCAAAAAACCAATACAGGAATTGTTGTGGCAACAGATTACAAAACAATGAACATGGTTGTTGCAGATATAAATAAAGAATTTATGGACAAGCTTAAGGAAGTAGAAAATAGCAATAGTTATGATGATTACGATATTACCTCAAATAGGGCAGAATGGAAGAATATATTAGCCGTATATACAGTAAAAGTAAATAATGGTAATAATGCAACAGATGCAATAACCTTATCAGATGAAAAAGTACAGATATTAAAATCAGTATTTTGGGATATGAATACAATTTCATATATAACAAAGAATGAGGATAGAGAAATAACAACATATGATACTGATAACAATCCAATCATTACAAAAATTAATCAAAAAATTTTACATATTACAATAACAAGTAAAACTGTTGATAAAATGGCAGATATCTACAACTTTACAACGGAACAGAAAAAGCAACTTCAAGAATTATTAAGTGATAAATATGCAAACCTTTGGAATAGCGTTATATATGGAGTATCAGTAGGGAATAGCGATATAGTACAAATAGCAGTTTCTCAAATAGGAAACGTAGGAGGAGAACCATATTGGAGTTGGTATGGATTTAAAAGCAGAGTAGAATGGTGTGCATGCTATGTGAGTTGGTGTGCGAGTGAATGCGGATATATAGATGCAGGAATTATTCCTAAATTTGCAGGAGTACCACAAGGAATAGCATGGTTTAAAGCATGTGATTTATGGAAGGATGGAGGGGTTATACCACAAGAGGGCGATATTGTATTTTTTGATTGGGACGGCGATAATTCACGGAGATCATGTTGGCATTGTTGAATTTGTAGAAAATGGGAAGGTATATACAATAGAAGGTAACTCAGATAATCAATGCAGACAAAGAGAGTATGACTTGAATAGTGAAGATATTATGGGGTATGGAATTTTTATGTATTAAACATTTACACCAAACAACACCAAACAACACTAAACAACCAGAAACAACCCCAAACAACTAAAATCAACTCCTAGAAACAACCTCAAACAACTCTTTTGTATAGTATAATATTTTTAATAACACATAAAAAAATATTTCAATATGAATTTTTATACAGTTATGGTTATTAAGAATAAATGTCAATATGTTTGTCAACTCTTTAGGAATTCTTATATAAAAATTAACATGGAAAGGAGGGTATGTGAATATAAAAAGTAATTTAACTCATTGAGGTTGACTTGAAAAATACGAAAGATTGAATATGTTTATTCAATAAATCATCGTAATATTAATTAAAGACTAATTAAAAAAATTATAATACAACTGAAACTTGTTTCAAACTTAAATTGTATTATATAGAAAGAAGGAAAATATGAAAAAAAGAAGTTTATTAATATTGACTAATTTAATTATTGTTTTAACTTTATTATTCTCATTATCTTCAACAAAAGTTTATGCATTGTATAATCAATCATATTCTGCCGGTACTACTAACGGTATAAACACAACTAAAGATGTCACGGATTCAAAAACTTATTACTCAAAAGCAGGATATGTTACGTTTTCGAATATGGATCCTACTAGAGGAATGTTGTCGTCATATTTAAATTCAGATGTACTATTTTTCCCCACACATGGTAATGTAAGTAGTATTGCTTTTGCCAATTCTGGCATAAAAACTGGTGCTAGTAGTGGAAATGACATAGGACTAAATACATTAAATTTTACGACTACTAATACGATACTTGTTACTTATGCATCTTGTAATTCTGCAGGAGAAAACAATGCTAATAATCTAAATAGTATTACTCATCAAACTGTACAAAGAGGTGCAGAAACAGCAGTAGGATGGAGAAATGCAATTGATTCACTCCCTGCTACTAACTGGGCATTTAATTATCACTATAAACTAGGTTTTGGACAAAGTGTTCAAAATGCAGTAGACTATGCTAATAGTTTTACTTATGATGATGCTAGGGTAAGACAAGTAACCATTGTGGGAAATACTAATACAAAAATCGGTACATGGCACGGACTAAAATCACCTGAAATTGTTGAAGTAGATGATAGGGAAATGATTGCAAAATATAACCTAAATATTAATAACAGAAAAGCAACTGATAATCTAAATAAAGCAGTTTCTTTAATAAAGGGAGTTTATCCAAATTTAGACTTGAATAATTATAAAATTATGGAAACCACAGGTGCCATAGTAACAGATTTAAATACTGGTAAATCAGAAATGCTATATGAATATATTGATTTGCAATTAAAAATTGGTGATTTTAATACATTAGCAGCATATACAATTGCCATAAAAGATGGAGAAATTAAAGCAATTTATGATAATAACATTGACATTGTAAAACAGGAAAATGCTCTTAACTCAAAAGAGGAATTTAGAGTAAATATAAGTGATGATGAATTGAATCAATTTAAACAGCAAGCAAAGAATAAAATAGATAGACAATATGTTTTTTCTAATAATAATATAAGAACACAAAATGATATAAAAACCAGTTATTTCTACAATATAGAAACTGGTAAAAAATATGTAAGAGTTACAGTTCCAAGTATGGCAGGTAATGGAGCAATAGCATATGAATATGTAGACTATGAAATATAATTATTCTTATAAATTCCATATAACAAAATTTTATTATATGGAATTTGACTATTTTAAAAAAAGTATAAACTATATATATTTTTCGAATTAATTGTGTTATAATAAGTTATGTTCATTATACTAGGAGGAAAGAATGAAAAAAATTATAATAACTACGGTAGTAATTTTAATAGCAATAATACTATTATTAACAATATTATTAATTGATAAGTATAAGAATAATAGTAATAATGATGGTACGCAAACTTTATTAAATAATGATAAATCGCTAGAATTAATAGTAAGCGAATCTGGAACAAAAAATATAACAAAAATTACAGTAGGAGACCTTAGTAATAAATATGATTATGATATTTATTACTTTGGTTTAGAAAGTGTATATGTAAGACTTGCGGATAAAACAGTAGACTTAAAAGAAGCATTACTAACATATAAAATAACAATGGAAGAAATTATAGAAAAAGCAGAAACAATTTCGGGACTTATTTATAATAGTGTATACAGAGATGGTGGTAGCAAGATATACAAATATGAAACTTATACTATTATAAAAAAACATACCCTTGATGGTAATAATGATGTATATATTGGAATACCTGAAATGAGATTATCTGGTGAGTCAGTAACAGGAGATACAGATTAATAAAGAAGACCAACTATAAAAAGTCAATAGATTTTTGAAAAATTTTAAAAATTTTTTCATTTCAGATTTTGAGCATAACTTTTTTGTTTAGATATATCAAGGATAAACTTCGTTTGCTACGCAAATCCTTGACATATCTAAACAAAAAAGTAACAGGACAATTAAGAAATGAAAAAATGAAAGTAAAAAATTTGCATGACAAACAAACATTGAAAAAATGCACATTGAAAAAAATATTAAATTTGATTAACTTTGCTTTTTATCATAAGGTATATAATCTCGTTTTTCTTTTAGAACATAAAAAATAATTGTTAATAATTTACGAGATATACCAGCGAGAGCAACAAAGTGATGCTTACCTTCAGAAATCTTCTTATCATAATAAGTACGTAAGATTTTATCATTAGACATTGCAACTAAAGAAGCTGTATATATAGCATGTCTAAGATATGGAGAGCCTCTTTTAGAGAGCCTTCCACTACCGGATTGTTTGTTACCAGATTGATTTTGAGAAGGGTCAATGCCTGCAAAAGCAGTTAATTTAGAAGGTTTATCAAAAGTGTTGATATCACCAATTTCAGCTAAAATTACTGGTGCAAGTGCTTTTCCAATGCCAGGAATAGACATAAGATGACTATCTAATTTATCATAAATAGCTTTAATCTTAACATCTAATTCATCAATTTGTTTTTCTAGAAAAATAATTTGATTAATCAGTTGTTTAATTTCAAAAGAGCAGGCATCACTAGTGAATTTGACACCAAAAGAATTTTTTGCTAATGATTTTAAAGTATTGGTTGTAGAAGTACCTAATCTTCCTTTTGAATTTTTAGAAATCAAATTTAATAGTTTAGTAGAACTAATTTTAAGGATATCTTCAGGAGTAGGACATTGTAATAAAACTTGTATAGATGTAACACCAAATGTATCAGAAAAAGCTTTTTTGTATTCAGGAAATACTTTATCTAAAATACCAACAACTTGAGTTTTTAAACTACTAGTATTAGCAACCATATTAGACCTAAATCTAGTCAGTTGCCTTAAAGATAAAATATCCTCTGTAGGCAAAGCGGTTGAAGAAGAGCCAAAAACTCTTAAATAATCTGCGATAATAATTGAATCAATAATATCATTTTTCTGCTTCCTGTTATTGTAAGCTCCACGATAAGATTTGATTTGATAAGGATTGAAAACAGAAATATGAAATTGCTTGTCCAATAGTGCAGAATACAGCGAAAGCCAATAAGAACCAGTAGCTTCCATAGAGACTAAAATCTCTGATAAATCAGAAGTAACAGTATAAATATTTTCTAACAGTTTAGAAAATCCTTCTGTAGAGTTAGTAAATTTGATAGCACGAATACGAGTCTTTCCTTCATCATCAAGTAAAGAAGCAACATGATTAGTTTTTGCAATATCAATTCCTAAATAAAACATTTTAAAATACCATCCTTAAAAATAGATTTGATAGAGGCATTGCCCTCGATATCTTTACAAGCACGATATAACCTCGCCGAATATAAAAGGCAATAGCTTGGGCTAGTCCTTAGCCAACTTATTCATATCCATATTGTAAAGTAGAGGCTTTAGTCTTTCTAAAGAGCCAAATGCTCAGGTAGGTGGCTAAAACCACTCTATCAGTTACAACAATTATAATACAAATTTAAAAACAATTTAATATTATTTTGAGTTTATAGATATCTCTTAAATAAAAATCTAAATATAAAAAATGTAGTTAAATTTATATTAACTACATTATACGAGTAGGTTAAAGGTGCACAAGAAAATAAAATAATAACTGACATGTATATGTATAATGAATATTCGATAATAAAAGGAAACTCATTAGATGGTGATAAAGATTATATATTTCAAAGTCAGATGTTGTATATGATGATATGAAGAGGGCAGTAGGGAGATAAATAGTTTTTGTATGAGTGTAATGTGAAAAAATATGATATTTAGTTTATTTATTATTATACTTAACAAGGGAAATTCCCTAATTTGTAGCAAACAGATTTCTTTAGTTATAGAAATTGTAGTTAGGATAATTAAAAAATGAAAAAAAATTTTTATTTAATTTTAATATTAATTATAGTACTATTATTAATATGTGTTGGTTATGTAATATATCCTAAATATTCAAAAGACTTAGAATGGACTCAAGAATATGTAATAGGCAATCCTGGAATAATAGGGGATGTTTCAACGGAGATGTTTGGTGATAACCCTGCATATGAAATAGGAGCTAACCAATATGGATATGCTGTTTTTAAGAATCCAGATAAAGCATTTAAACAATTTAAAAAAGATTATGCAGATGCAATGGAATTTATAAAAGAACAATTTGACATACCACTTTATATATGTAAATTTAATTATCAGACATATGGGGCTTATGGTTGGCAGATCAATACAGAAGATGAAAACTTAAGATATAAAGCATTTAACGTTACTGCCTTTGTAGATATCTTTGAAAATAGTTTTGCAAATTAAAGGGTTATATTAACTTTGTGTATTCTTTCAAAAATTTTTATACATCCAAGAAATTGGTAAATATAAAAATAGAATTATCTAATAACATTAAAGATAGTTCTATTTTTTACTTGTTAATGACAAAAACTTTATTCTATTATCTTCACATAAATTAGATATTTCATCAATTCGATGGGAACTAATCACATACTCATTTTTTCCATCAAATCTAAAAATTATTGTTTTTGTATATGTAGATTCGTTAGGATTTTTTTCTTCAATTATAAGGCTAGCCTTAGTTTCATTCAAAGTTTCAAATGTAGTCATAAAACCAATGCCAGAACCACCAGTATCAGCATGAGTTGTAATAGCTTCTAATCCAAGTTTAACTAAGGTATCAATTTTGAATGGTATACCAGTATCAGATATTCGTATTTCATAATAGCCATCTACAATGTCAAATACAATCATAATATTTTTAGTATTACTATTGCGAAAGTTAATAGCAATAATTGCATCTTTGAGATGGTCGAAAAGCAATGTTTCTAATTTACTTTCTGAAATAAAGTTTTCAATTAAATAATTAATTTTATGTTTAAATTTAATTATAAGTTTTATATCGCTTTTTAAAGCTTCCATTTGTATATATTCCAATATTCCATCAATTCCGACTACATTTGTTTTAGGAACTGAATCAGCAGGTGTTATATTATTTGAAATTTCTTGATTATATTCTTTAGCTAACCTTTTAACGATTACTGCAATATCTGATATTTCATTAGCAAATTCAGTATTGGCTCTCATAGTGTTTGCCAATTTCTTTAATTGCATTTCTAAAGCAGAAATTCTGCCACTATATTTATGGTTAATTTTTAAAACCTTATCATTTTCCTTTTTATAATCTTCGAGTTCCTCTTGAAGATTATAAATATCGGATTCTTTTAATCGTTCTTTATAATATAATGTATAGTTTTTTCTAATCCAAATAAATACACCCAAAGCTATTATTAAAGCACCGATTATTAATGTTTCAGTTATTATGGCAATTCCTTTTTCTAAAGAAGAATAAATAATTATTATTGCTATACTAAAAAGGACTCCTAAGATACCAAATTCCTTTAACGTTTTGCTATTTTTTATAAAGGAAAATCCATTTTTGAATTTTCTTACTTTGAATAGGAAATATATTAATAAAATATTTAATGGTATTGATAATAAGTAAAGAAGACTATTTGGATGGAGATTTTCAATAATAAGGTTAAGAACAACGGATGTTAAAAATAATGTAATTATGTAAAAAACAAAGTTAATTGCTAATGAAATTATTAATACCGTTGCAGAATAATCGAATTTGTACTTAGTAATGTAAGAAACTATAAAAGTTAAAATGGTACAAGCAATAGCAATACCAATAAGTAAAGAAAAATAGACTTTAAAAGTAGCAATAAATATTCCAGATAATATGCAGGATGTTAACAATACAATAATGGTTTTCTTCTTTAAATCCTTAAAATTTGTTATTTTAAGAAGAACATATGAAGCAGATAAGGTTAAAAATATATATTTTATAATATAATAAATTAGATATTTATATTCCATTTTTCCCCCCTAAATCCAAAAAAGAAACCCCATCATTATTCTATGCCATAAAGACATTAAAAACATTTAAACTACCCCACTTCTTGTACATAAGTATTAAAGTACAATTGAATTTATATTGTTAAATAGATTCATTTATTTTTTTGACACAATAATATACAAACTCAGAAGGATACGGAGTACCAGTATTGTAATTAACTTTTTGAGTATATTTTTCTATCAATTCATCTGGATCCGTATTTCTCCATGCCTCATTTATAGCAGCTTGCATTGCTTTATTAATACCAGCGGATGACATTTTATGTTTTTGTGCCAAATATTCTGGGAAAGAAAACTTAGATTTCTCATGATTTGGCTTATTATCTTCTTTCAGTAAATAGTCTATTGCTTCATATATGTAATTTCTCCCTTTATATTTATGGCTTATTCCTAAATAATCTAACGTTGAATCTATGAGTTTTGGGAACATATTGTTTTGTTTTTCTTCAATTTTATCAAGAAGAACAGTAGTTTCTTCACTAACATCATCAAAACCTAGAAATATTATATCATCAATAACCATTTGTGGAGAATAGTTTTTTTGTCTTTTATAGAATATAAAATCAGTTACAGTATCAAGTTTGCTATATAATTTTTTTGATTTTTTATTAGTATTTACAGCTATAATGGGTTTTGATATTATATTTAATTTTGGCAATTCACTTAGAAACTTGAAACCAGAGCCATCTCCGCTCATGTAAGTCTAAGTCAAGAATAACTGCATTTGGCAAAAGTTTTTTTGTATATTCTAATGCCTCAAAACTAGAGTTTGTAATGCCAACTAGCGTAACATCAGTTCTTGTTTTCATATAATCTTCAAACAGTTTACAAGTATCCTTATCATCCTCAACTAGCAATACTGAAAGGGTATTCATATAAATTACCTCACCTCAACGAAATCATATATAATATATATAACACAATTTTAAACATTTTTCAACTATTTTTAATACAATTTTGTAAACTAGGAAAGCTCAGATATATAAAGAACTATTTAACTTTTTCAATTGTTATGGTTAAGCTATGTTCTTTATTAATTTGTAATAAAGTTTTAATATTATAACATTTTATTTTCTAATTGAGAAAAATAAGCTACAATTTATACCTCTATGTTTTCTAAAGCATAAATCATTGCACTTATAACTAATCCATTAAAAGAATGTCCTGTTTCTTTTGATAATTTTTTATATTTAGTATAAATATCTTCGGGGAACCTTATATTCATCGCAATGTCTGTCCTGCTAGACTTATGTATTTTATTAAGTTTAAACATGATATAATCACCACCCTGATAATTATAATATTAATTTTAGCTACAAAATAGTATCACGGTGTTGCTATTTTTTAAAAAGTATTATATACTAACTAGGGGGTGAGATTTTGAATCAAGAAATTAAAAAAATATACGACCATGTATCAGGTGTGATAGAAGAAGAACTGAATGATGATGAGCAGTATATAAAAATAAAAGAACAGTTAAATATACCTAAAAACACATCTGTAAATAGCCTTTTAGTTCAAGTAGTAGAAGATATATACGAGCTATACGAAGGCAACATTGAACTAACACAACAAAAGTTTTTTGAGGCAGGTTATAAGATAGGTCGTCAAGAAACACATCAATTCTAAATATAACCGTTTGTTTAATTAAAAGTAGGTACTTTATTTTTTGGTACCTATTTTTTATTGTCGAAAAAAGTCGATAAATTTCTTATTATATTCGACAGGAATCTACAAACTTTGCATATAAAATCGGTTATACTTAATATATGTAATAAAATGGTGGATTTTGTGCTTAAAACAAAGAGTGAAGGGGAGCGTGTAAGTAATTGAGGATTTTTAATAATAACTTAAGAATGTAATAGAAATACTATTTATTAAATGTTCCATTTCAAAAATAGTGTTTCTATTTTGAGATAGGAGTGTTAAAAGTGTATATTTTTTTTGAACCCATATGTTTACATATTAAGTGTAAAATAATCTTAGATAAGGTGTTCAGTTATAAATATATTAATAATAACTGTATTATTAAACATTGTAAAAGTCCACCTTTAATCTGTTTGTAACAAAATACAAACAGAATTGGAGGATTTTTTAGTATAAGTAAATCATTTAAGGTAGATGGTTTTACTCTTACTGATTGTGAAGATGGGAGGTATACCATTTCTTTTGTAGATAGCGGTGGTATAGTTATTGAAGAGGAAGTTACAAAAGATATATATGATGAATATAAAAGGTCATATTTATATTATGAAGCAGATAGAGTTAGAACGAGAAGATATATTGAATTCTCTGAACTTTCTGATAATGATTTATATAAGAGGGCAAGAAATAAACCATCTAGCATAGAAAAACTGTTAGAAGATAAAGAACTGTCAGAGAGAATAAATGAAGTATTTGATACTCTAACAGAAGTACAAAAGAGAAGATTTACAAAATACTATTATGATAAAAAAACATATAAACAAATTGCAAACGAGGAAAATTGCACATATCAAGGGATAGAAAACAGTATGAGATGGATAATTAAAAAATTTAAAAAAAGTTTAGATTAATAGGTTGCATTTTGACACTTTTTTGTCCAAATAAGTGAGGGGGTAAAATCCTTCACTTGATTTTTTTTGATAATTGAACCTTGAAAACTTAATAAATTCAATAGGTAACAATTAAAGATACTCTTGCCTAGTCACAGCACGAGCGAGATACAACCGTCCCACGCAATGAGGGCAATTCTGTGAGAACCACAGGAGGATAAAATTTCCGTGAAACCATTGGTTTGCCTAAAGAATTAAAGGATATTATAGAAAAGGAGCATTTTATATGTTAGAAATTTACAAAGAAATTAAAAAAACAAAAGATATTGAAAGATTAGAAATTACAACAATTCAAGCAGTTGCATTTGCAATGAAAGCTTTTGAAAATCTAAGAAAAGCAGGAAATACATATATTGACATAGACTTATTTGGAAGCTATATGCTTACAATTATGAAAATATATATACCAGATTCGATAGAAAAACTTGCAACAGATATCTTTGAAGAACATAAGAAAAACGATATAAGAAATGTTGTTCTAAATGACGATGAAAGCAAATAGCCTTAATTAAGGTGGTAGATTATGAATAACAACGAATTTGAATATAATCTTTACTTTAATGAAGACGGAGAAACAATAGAAGATATCGTAGAGGAACTAATTGTGGAAAATATCGAATTAAAACAGGAATAGCACATTTGAACTTATATCAAAAGAAAAATAAAATAGATATAAGTTCAAATTATTTTTTCTTTGGCAAAGGAAGGGGGAAAAATAGTGCTAGAAAAAACACTTATTAAAAGCTACAATGTAGCAATTTATATAAGATTATCAAAAGAAGACAATAATCTTCGGAGAAAGTGAGAGTATAGCAAACCAAAGAAATTTATTAGCAAATTACATAAAAGAATTTGGCTATAATTTAATAGACGAATATGTAGATGATGGTTGGACAGGAACGAACTTTAATAGACCAGAGTTTCAGCGAATGTTAAAAGATATTGAAAATGGTAAAGTAGATATGGTTATTACAAAAGATTTATCACGATTAGGTAGGGACTATATAGGAACTGGAGAATACATGGAGAAATGGTTTCCTGCACATAAAGTAAGATATGTTGCATTGACAGATAATATAGATACAGCATTGGATTCAAGTAATAATGACATAGCACCATTTAAAGCAATTCTAAATGATATGTATGCAAAGGACTTATCTAAAAAAATAAAAACAGCACTGTATACCATGCAAAAGCAAGGAAAATGGGTTGGAGGCAATACGCCGATAGGATATAAGACAGACCCAGATGATAAAAACCATTTAATTGTAGATGAGACAGAAGGCAAAATAGTAAGACGTATGTTTGAATTAGCATACAACGGCAATAATCACTTTAAAATTCGTGATATATTAGAAAATGATAACATTCCGACTCCTGCAGTTTTGAGGAATAGATTTTGTAGACGGACGTTCAGCAGTATCTCGGACATTGGGATGCTTCAACAATAAAAAAAATACTTGGAAATAGACTTTATACTGGAGATATGGTGCAAAATAGAAGAAAACGAATAAGTTACAAATATAGAAAAGTCATACAAAATGATGAAAAAGATTGGATAATTGTTGAAGACACACACGAACCATTGGTGGATAAGAAAAAATGGGAATTTATTCAAAGAACAATAGTAATAAATTCACATAGAAATGAAAAGATAAATTTCTTCTTGTTAGATGGGTTACTGAAATGTTACGAATGTGGACGTAAAATCGGAGTTAGAACAAGTAGTAGAAATTCAAAGAAACATATGATATGTAATTATTATAGGGCTCACGCAAAACTTAAAGTATGCACAAGTCATGGTTTTTGTTATGATTATTTAGAAGAAGAAGTCTTGTATATTATCAAAAAAATATTTGAAAATATAGATAAGAATAAGCTTTGCTTTAATGTCAAAAAAAGAAAGATAAAAGAAAATACAACAACATTAAAAGATAAAAAGAAAACATTAGAAAATGAAATAAATATAGCAAATTCAAAACTAGAAAAAATATATGTAGATTTATTAAACGGAAAAATTACAGAAAAGATATACGATAATATTTCGAAAAATCTAAATAATGAAATAAAGTTGAAAGAGAATGACTTGACTAACTTAACAAAAGGAAATAAAATAGAGGAGAAAGAAAGGCAAAAAGACATTTCAGAAGTTATAAATGAATTTCTCAACAAAGATTATTCAGATAGAAAAACGATTTTACGATTAATAAATAGACTAGAAATACATCAAGATAAGCAAGTGGATATTTATTTTAATTTTAAAGGGTTATCAGACTTTGCACCTGCATTAGAAGGATGCAAATTTAAGTTTAATATCTGCACTACATAGAAGGTAAACCCAGAGCGGAATATCCATGGCAGTTCCAATGAAAGCTGGAGGAATGAAAAAGTCAAAAGTATTGCTCTATACAATTTTATCAGGAGTTACAACAGGAGTAGGCGCATTTTTTGGGGCATTTC
>Ga0123354_10000561_pt1 | contig 38303 bp, 34 predicted proteins | sample TergutLab28metaG_2_FD_97872 | JGI IMG/M metagenome (GOLD analysis project Ga0123354, IMG submission 97872) | Labiotermes labralis P4 segment gut microbial communities from Petit-Saut dam, French Guiana - Lab288 P4 | ecosystem: Host-associated > Arthropoda: Insects > Digestive system > Gut ... | reverse complement strand
TATCACGCCCATGTCAAGTGACAGTACTACTAAGATATAGCTTTCAATAGGCCGACTTATCGCTTTTCTGAAATCAATCAGCGAATCGTTTCGAGCCTGGATCACGTTCTGGACAGCCTGGATGTGCTGTTTCAGATAGTTGAGGTAATCTTCCAGGTCTTTCATATCTAACAGTAATTCAAGCGTTTTCGATTCTCCGGCAGCCAAAGCAGCGAACGGGGCGAATATCCCTGTGAGGTCACCGTCAAAACCCGCAACAGACAGCTGCCCCGGAGCAGAGTTACGCAAAGTTTCTGCAATCACATAGCGAGCAAGATCTATGGTTTTGTTGTCATAGAAGTTCCTTATCCATAGGTTCGCCCTGCCAAGAAAATCCAGTTCAGGCGAGGACTCTCCACCAAAGCGTAGCTTATCTCCGACTTTTAGAATATCGTCAGCCATTACGCTGCCCTATAACCCTTCCTCTGCATTGTGTTAAACACCCAATAACAAGGGGAAGATCGCCAGACTCGCAAAGAGGCGTCTAACCCCTTTGGAATATGCCGACTATGAACGCAACGACTGCTATCACACCGAGATAGGAGCTAGACGCCTCGTTACGGTGTAATAGTCGTGCTCTAAAATATTGAGTTGTTAGCCGACTGCGCGCAGTACGACATATTCCAATAAAAATAGTAGCATAGTGTGATTGTTAACGGTATTTAACCCAAACGCATTATCGCTCTCAGCCTAATTCCTCCATCTATTGATAGATAGAGACATGCCGAACGCTTACATAACGCTGCCTAAAGTGAAATTATGCAACAGCTTGAAGCTCTGCTCCAAAATGCAATGTGCGACAGCCCGTCCGCTCCTCGCTGCCGCAGGCGGGGTCTAAGAACTTCAGGCTCGCCATCTTGTCTTGCAGGGCCAGGAGCTTGGCCTTGTCATGGCCGGCGGCGTTCAGCTCGCTCCGCAGTTCGTCTAAGAACAGGGGGTCGATCACTTTGTGGATGTTGGCGGGGCTGGTGTAGTGCATGCCGCCGGCGCGGCGCTGATCACCGGACAGGATGCTCTCGAAGATCGAGCCGAAGATGACCGGGGAGATCTGGCTCCAATCAAAGGCGCGGGCGCAGTTGACGATCAGCTCCAGACGGATCTCTGCGGTCAGCTGCGGAACCGCGATGTCGTCTGAGAACAGCCCGCCGTTGACGTAGGGCAGCTGCACCAGCGCCTCGTCGAAATCAAGGTTAGCGGCGCGACAGTCCGGGGGCGTATCAAGCACCGCGAAGATGTTGATGAGCGCGTAGCGAAACGCCGTGATGTCTGCCGAGTGCACCTGGAGGTAGCTCGAGAACGCGCCGGGGTCAAACAGGCCGCTGTCCTCCGCATACAGGCAGAAGAGCAGGCGCACCATCAGCACGGCTAGGTCATGGCGCATCGCGTCGGGGTCGGGGTAGCAGGCCGCGATCTTGCGATACAGGTCGCCGATGAGCTGGGCGGCCTTCAGGTCGACTTGCTTCTGCTTTTCCAGCCGCTCCGTGATGGGACGTACGAGGAAGTCGAAGATAGGGAGCTGGCTGGGGAGCTCGTCGAGGGTGACGCAGATAGGCTCCTGGTTGAAGTCCTCGCGGGTGTCGTAGATGCGAAAAGCTTCGAAGTTGGAGATGACGATCCAGTCGGGGCGCTCCGCGGCCGGGAGCCACTGGGCGTAACGCACCGCCTGCTCGTAGGCGGTGAGCTCCTCTCCATCGGACTGTGTGGCGGGGCGGTCGAGGTCGATGTGACGGGACTTCTGCTCGATCAGGACCTTGCTGGCGGCGATGTAGCCGTCGATGCGCTTCGTGCCGTGCTTGGGGATCGTGACCCGCTTCTGGTAGTCGATCTCGTGATGCACGCGCGCTACTCCCATGACCTCGCCCAGGAACTGGCTCCAGAACGTCTGGTCGTGCTTGTCCTCCTGGCCGCGATCACGCCACTCAGCGGCGAACTTCTCCGCCGCCAGCCTGCGCTCTGCCGATGATACCGCCACGTGATCCTTCCTGTTGATTATGTTGGTGACAAGGGGTCAGGTACTTTGTCATGTACGCATGACAAAGTACCTGACCCCTTGTCATGTGCTGCGTTCAATTATAGGTGATTGGTAGGACACCAATCAGGCGGCTCCTTTAAGAAAGTTGTTTCAGCTTCTTGAGGATTTTTTGCAGAGTAAGCGGGGTGCGGCTCGTGAGGTCACGGGTATAGTGGCGTTCAAGCCAGGCCATCGTGTCGACCGTCTGACCACCCGTGTTGTCGCTTACGGTAAAAAGCGTGCCATCTACGCTGCCAACCAGCTTGAAGAACTTGCCTTCGGGGTGATACGGGAGGTCAAATCCAAGGTCTATCGGATGTTTAAAGAACGTGACGAGCTGGTAGCTTCCGGCGCCATGGGGTGCCCCTGCAAGCGGATTGCCATCGACCAGCGCCTGAATCTGCTTTTGGCTTCGCACGATGGTCAGCAGCTCAACGCCCAGCTCTTTGGCAAGCGCGTCGCTGATGAGAGCCTCTAGCTTGTCAGTGCTGCGCAAGTCCGAAGCAAAAAGGTAGTTGCCACTGGAAAGTACCGAGGACAGCCCCGTCAGATCCAACGTAGCAAGCGCGCGCAGGATGGCTGCGTTGTTGCGGTTCTCAATGCTGGGCGCGACTCCCCGTATCAGTGCGACATAGTTTGGCATGAGATAAGTATAACGTGATCATTCAAGCTTGCTGAAGGTAACATGTTGCTCTTTAAGAGAGATTTTGCCAACCTGATAGCCAAACTGAGCGGCTTCTTTTTTGTAGTTCAGGAATGAGTGGTCGATCTCAAAACCCAGGACGTCTTTAATCTCTTCAAATGTCAGTTGGAATGTGTTGCGCCCATCGGCTTGCAGATGTTTCCAGAGTGGTTCGTATTTGCTCATGCAGCTCTCCTTTTCCCTCTGTACTATGATACATACTACTGGTCATCACTGATAACACTAAAGGAGATAACCCATGGCACGCTATATACGGTTCATAAGTGATGGAGCGATCGCCTGGGGCTTGCTCGACAATGATGAGGTCCATGTACTTGCCCAAGCCCCCTGGTTGGGTGTTGAGGAGACTGGCATCTATTTGGATGTTGGAGGCGTCAACCTGCTCGCGCCGTGCGAGCCAGGCAAGATCGTCTGCGTGGGCACCAATTACTACGATCACATCCAGGAGCTGGATTTCGATACTCCTGCCACCCCGATCTTGTTCATAAAACCATCAACCTGCGTCAATGATCCAGGCGCGACGCTTATGCGGCCGCGCAGCAGTCAACGGCTCGACTTTGAAGGTGAGCTGGCTTTTGTGGTGGGCAAAACCGCCAAGCGCGTCTCTGCCATCCAGGCCGCTGACTATATCTTTGGCTACACGATCCTAAACGACGTGACTGCTCGTGACCTCCAGGCCGCTGACGTCCAATGGACACGCGCCAAGTGCTTTGACGGCTTTGCGCCAATCGGCCCCTGGCTGACGACCGGGATCAATCCGAGCGACTTGGAGCTGACCACGCGCCTTAATGGCGAAGTCAAGCAGCATTCACGAACCTCGCTCATGATGTGGGGCGTCCCCAAGCTGCTCGAATTCATCACAGAAGGCATTACGCTGCTGCCCGGCGATGTGGTGACTACCGGCACCCCGGCAGGCATCGGTTCCATGGCCGATGGCGACACTGTCGAGATCGAGATCGAAAGCCTGGGCGTGTTGAGTAACCCCGTGCGCTGGGAAAAGCAACAATAAGAGCGCCTCGTTGCTCTTCAGAACCCGGTGCGGCGTTGGCATCATGCGGCGCTGGTTACACCTTATTATGCTAATATTTGCGATACAATTATCACCAGGGCAACACTGGTATCGACACAATGAAATGAGGATGTCATGAAAAAACGAATACTCCTGATTGTATCTGCTTGCATACTGGTTATTGCAGCGTTGGGCCTCAGCGCGTGTGGCTCGACTGCCAGTACAACTTCAGGCAGTCAACAACCGGCAAACACCTCGTCTGACAGCGCAAGTTCTTCTGACAACTCGTCAAGCAATAGCTCGTCGACCGGCTCTCAGGAAGCGCTTGATAAAATGGTAGCGGCGGCTCAGACAACTGCTGTCGATACCCTGCAAAAGAACTCTGCCACCTACTCAAACGTTACGATCACCGGAGAAGGCGATCATACGCTGGTCTATACCTACACTTATAAAAATGCGCTTGATGCCGCCAAATGCAAAGCTGCCCTTGAAGCGCAAGCGCCTGCTCTCAAGTCGGCGGCGCAAACAGTTAACGCTGCGCTCAAAGCTGCTGGAGTAGTTGATCCGGCAGTTAAATTTATCTACCTTAACTCAGATGGGTCGATGATCGACACCTTCAGCTACTGATAAGCACTTGAGCCTCCGGCACACCTCAGCGAACCGCCACGGGAAAACACATTAAGAGAGCCACCGGGATGATCCTCGGTGGCTCTCTTCATATTATGGAATGCCCTCGCTTTCATGAGAGATGGCGGTCGGCCAAAGCTAGCCGATCTCCAGATCCCTCTGCAGGAACGCGTAGACGCCGTAGGCCATCAGGACGACGCCGATCGCAACCAGGATCACCAAGGTCCACGGGTGAACCTTATCGATCGGATATTCCGGGATCCAGCCAAAGGGCGAGACCTTGATGACCCACTTCCAGTGAGCGTTGTTGCTCAGGAACACACGACCCAGATAGGTGGCGTAGAAGCCTACGGCCAGATATGACCAGGCGCCGATCGTGTTCTGTGGCACCCCACCGACCAGCATCGTGGTAAAGCCGGTCATCGCCCAGATAGCGGGTAGATAGATCGCGATCATCTTCGTGTAGAGCCACAGATCTTTCATCCCCGTGCCCTTGAGGACGATCAGCGCGGTCAGCCACAGAGCCGCTGCTGCGATCGCGACCATGACCACACTCGTGATCAGCGCATAGACCAGGTAACCGGCTATCACGCGGATGCGCTTGACCGGCGCGCTCAGCATGTAATCAAGATGCCCGTTGAACTCCTCATTGCGTAGTTTCAGGACGATTAACATCGATGGCACGCAAGCCACCAAAGCAAAGACGACCATCAAGAGCGCGATAAACACCTGCGCTACACTGAAGCCAGCAATCGGCTTGAATATGCTGCGGAAGAAGGGGCTCGACTGGATGAAGGGTCCGATTACGCCGAGGATCGATCCGTAGGTTGCTCCCACCGCTACCATCACGATGGCCCAGCCGATCAGCTGATTCTTCATAAGGCGCCAGATCAGGCCGAAGTTGCTCGTCAAATAGGCAGGCGCATGCTCTTTGCCCGGACGTTCCGGAATCAGACCGGCGTCAAGATCGCGGCGCTGCGCGAGCGCAAACGCGATCACCACAAGGACGATCGCAACGGCGAACAGGATCGCATAGGGCCAGACCACGTTCTTGATGTAGGGCTGGCCTTGCAGCGCCAACCCGAGCGGCGAGAGGTAGGACATGAACTTCAGGCTTGTGTTCGCGCTACCGCTGATCGCGAAGTCACCAAAGATGCGGATCACATAGAACACCGCCACGATCGCCATACCGATCGTATTCGCACCGCGTGATGTCGACGCCATCTGCGCCACGATACCCGCAATACCAGCGAACACCAGACCGGTGACAAAGAACGCCAACCCATAGACAGCCGCGCCCGCAAGCGTGAACGAAGCGTCCATGCCATGCAGTAACGCCAGCGCGGCAAACGTGAACAAGCTCACGATCGCGTTGATAATAACCGCGCCGATCAAGGTCGACGCCAGGTTGGACAGGCGCCCAACCGGCAGCGAACGCACGATCTCAAGGCTCCCGGACTCCTCCTCCTTGCGCGTCTGGCGCACCACATAGAAGATGTTCATGATCGCAACCAGCAGCAATGTGATCAGCAGCATCTCGTTGGTGCCCAGTATCGCGTACGTTGCCGGCGTTGTGTCCTTGATGAACACCGGGCCCAGCATCGCGACCATCGCGGGAATCCGCATGATCGTCGTAAAGCTGGACAACGCCTTCAGGTCATAAAGCCCCTTCAGTTCGATGGGGCCAACAAGCGTCAGCATTGTCAGGCAGACCAGCCAGATACCCGACTTCGACAGCTCGCGCTTCAGGACCGAGACGGTCAGCCGCCCCGCGTTCCTGAACATCGAGTTATTGGATCCTTGAGCCATTACCGGTCACCCGCCTTTTTCTTGGGCATGTATTGGGCAAAGATGCTCTTGTGCATCTCATTTTCTTCGTCGCCCTCATCGGAGTGGATCTCGTCGCCGTACTGCTTCATGAAGACTTCTTCAAGCGACGGCAGCGCCTCGCCCTTGACCTCCCAGCGGCTACGCAGCTCATCGAGCGTACCATGCTCGACCAGTTTGCCCTTGCGGATGATGCCAACGTTGTCGCAGAGGCGCTCGACCTCGGACAGGATATGGCTGGAAAGAAAGATCGTCTTACCAGCCGCCTTGATCTCGGCCACGTAGTTCTGGAAGACTTTCTCCATCAGCGGATCGAGGCCGCTGGTCGGCTCGTCAAAGATGTAGAGATCAACGTCACTCGCCAGCGCTGCGACGAGCGCCACCTTCTGGCGGTTGCCCTTCGAGTAGCTACGGCACTTCTTAGTCGGGTCAAGCTCGAAGTTCTTCAACAGCTCCTCGCGACGCTTTTGCGCGGCCGCATAGGCAGCCCCGCTCCCGTCGCGTAGCCGTAGGAAGAAATCGATCACTTCCCCGCCGCTCATCGTCGGCCAGAGGTTCACATCGCCCGGCACATAGGCCACCTGCTCGTGAATCGAGACCGCATCAGTCCAGGCGTTCTTCCCAAAGACCTCCGCCGTGCCTGACGTGGCCTTATACACACCCAGAAGCGTGCGTATGGTCGTGGTCTTGCCGGCGCCATTCGGGCCAATGAACCCGAAGACCTGTCCCCCCTCGACACTCAAGTCAAGCCCGTCAAGTGCCCTCAGTTTCCCAAAAGCCTTGACCAGATCGTGTGTTTCGATTACTGCCATCGTTTATGCTCCTTTACGATAGAAGACCGACCTTAACAGGTCGAGATACCGATAGAAATCCTCCCAGAGAAGGTCATAACTTTCAAGCGAAGTCGCATGGTTGCGGATGCCTGCCATCATGTCTCGCTCGTAGCCGGCAAGGCAGTACTGCATCAGGCGGATCGCCTGGGTAGGATCAAGATGCTCAATAAAAAGGCTGGTGTCATTGTTCTCAGAGAAGAACGCCTCCGCTTCGGTGCGTATCTTCTGGGTGCGTTTGACTTCTTTGACCACCACCGGCTCTTTTGAGTCATAGAAATAGAGCGCGTTGAAAAATCCGAACTCGTGAGGATGGGCGCGGTAGGCCTGATACTTGACTTGGGTTGCCTGGCGATACTTCTCCAGGAAGTCAGTCTGATTACTATCAAGCTGGGAGATATAGACGTCGTTTACCAAGCCAAGTGCAAAATTCGCGAGCGTCTTGAAAAGCTGTGACTTACTGCCAAAGTAGTTAAAGAGCGTCCCCTTGCTGATGCCAGCTGCAGAGACGATCGCATTGGTCGAGGCACGGTCATAGCCATTGGCGCCGAACTCGTCATAAGCGGCGTTAAGAATCGCCTGCTGGCGTTCTTCCGGAAGCTCCATAAACGCTGCGTTCATGTGAGCGTGCCGCCTTCTTCCTCGATCATGACCACCCTGGTCAATCCTGCAACAACGAATTACTGTACACCTCTTGACCACCCCGGTCAAGTGTATATCAAAAATACAGCCAGCGGGGTCGAGACATGCTGTGATAGTTGTGCCAGAATCCAGTAGAGTAGTGATAGAAATTTTTGCGTTTAAACTCGCCGATACTCGGCGAAGTAAGGCCAGCTGGCAAGCAGAAGAGCCAGCCCGAGGCCCAGATAGAAGAAAGCGATCGACCACGTCGGCACAAGATGTTCGACCCGCAGGGTGATCCCGAGTGCCATCATGAACACCATGATCAGGTAACCCGCTATTGAATAGACATGCCAGACCGCCACCTTTTCCTCCGTGAAACCGGTAATACGCTTCGCATACTTCTTCCCCACCGGGCCAAAGATCACATAGCGGAAGATCACGAATACGGGAATGGCGGCCAGATAGACCCACCATTGGTGGATCTGCAGGCAACAACGCAAACCGATGATGGCGATGTTGATGCCGGCGATCGCCCAAAGCGCACCGCCGATAATAAGAAGAATCCGTGGTTTAAGCATGCCGGTGTCAGAGCCTTTCAAGAGTCATGTCAGCAGACCTGAATAAAATGAGGGCTCCCAAAGGGAGCCCGTTGTTTCCTGGTAGCCCGTACCGGATTCGAACCGGTGACCTCCGCCTTGAGAGGGCGGTGTCCTAAACCGCTAGACGAACGGGCCGAATGATCCGCGTAACAAACCTGGCTGGGGTGGAAGAAGTCGATCCTTGCCAGAATCCTGGCTGGGGTGGAAGGAGTCGAACCTCCACATGCGGCACCAGAAACCGTTGTCCTGCCATTAGACGACACCCCAACTGCTTGCTTTCGCGGTATTTAATAGTACAGGTTTGCGGGGCGTCGCGTCAACCAAACACAAGCCAGGCGCGACGCCTGAAACGTCCGCATGACGGGTATAATCAAACAGTAGCAAGAGAACAAGCACCAAAACGAAAGCGAGGATCGCCTCTATGCCGCTTACCAGCAGCTCCGGCACACTCAACGAGAATGTAAAGCAACACTCCGGCACGGTGCGACGCACCATTCATTTTTACTGGCAGGTCACCAAGGTACAATGGCCGATGTTTGCGCTGTCGGTGCTCTCGACACTTGGTTTTGTGTTCTTTCTCTCCTACGCTAACCCCTGGGTAGTCGCGCGCATCATCGACCGCATCGGCGCAAGCCATGTCAGCTCCTCGCAGGTCATCAGTGTCTTTGGCCCCTACATCCTGTTGCTCATCGCCATCAATATCATCGGCCAGGCCTCCAGCAAGCTCCAGGACTACTCAGTCTGGAAGTTGGAGCTCAAAGCGAACTACCTGCTTGCCACGCAAGCCTTCGATACGCTCAGCAACCAGAGCATGACCTTTCATCAGAACCAGTTTGGCGGCTCGCTGGTTAGCCAGACGCAGAAGTATATCGGAGCCTACGCGACCCTGCTTGAGAGCATCATCTACTCCTGGTTCGCGATCATCGGCAGCGCGGTGTTTACGATCGTGATGCTTGCGCCGGTCGTGCCCAGCTACGTGATCATCTTGCTGTTTTTGCTGGCTATCTACATCGCTGCCGCCGTGGTCATGTTCAAGAAGATCCTGCCGCTTAACGCGAAGGCCGCGCAGCAGCAAAATCGCTTGTCTGGCGAGCTGTCAGACAGCATCATGAACATCCTCACCGTCAAGACCTACGGGCGTGAGGACTACGAGCGCACCATCTTTGATGAGGCTAACGAGTCGGTGCTGGACGCCGATACGAAGCGCATGTGGTCGACGACCGTCCGAAACATCGTCACCTCGGGCATCATCGTACTGATCATGATGGTCGTGGTGATCTTTGTGGCCGGTGGTAACGCGTGGTTTGGTATCAGCGCCGGTGCGCTGGTCATGATGTTTACCTACACCTACCAGCTCACCAATCAATTCAACCGCATTAGCCAGACGCTTGCGATGACCAACCGCGGCTTAGGCGACGCGCAGGCCATGGTCGAGATCCTTGACGAGCCGCGCCTGGTCCAGGACTCACCGGAAAGCGTTGACATCGACGTCTGCTGCGGCGAGATCGAATTTTGCGACGTTACTTTCAAGCATACCGATGAGCGCGACCAACTTTTCGAGCACTTCAATCTGAAGATCCCCGCAGGTCAACGCGTTGGCCTGGTTGGGAGAAGCGGCGCGGGCAAGTCCACGCTGACAACGCTTCTGCTGCGCCTGAGTGACCTGGAGAGCGGCGATATCCTGATCGACGGCTACGACATCGCGGATGTGACCCAGGTAAGCCTGCGCCGCAACGTGGCCTACGTGCCGCAGGAACCCCTGCTCTTTCACCGCAGCATCCGCGACAACATCGCCTATGGCAAGCCTGACGCCACTGACGAAGAGGTGCGCGAAGCGGCGCGGCGCGCCAATGCGCTCGACTTCATCGAGCAGCTCTCCGATGGATTTGACAGTGTGGCTGGCGAGCGCGGCATCAAGCTGAGCGGTGGCCAGCGCCAGCGCATCGCGATTGCGCGCGCCGTGCTCAAGGATGCTCCGATCCTGGTCCTGGATGAGGCCACCAGCGCGCTTGACTCTGAAAGCGAGCGCCTGATCCAGGAGGCCCTGGCCAACCTGATGCGCAACCGCACCTCGATCGTAGTGGCCCACCGCCTCTCGACGGTGGCAAGCCTTGATCGCATTATCGTGCTCTCCGACGGCGCGATCGTCGAAGATGGCAGCCACGAAGAACTCGTTGCCGCCGGTGGCGAGTACGCCTACCTGTGGAACCGCCAGTCTGGCGCCTTCCTCAGCGCCGACTAGACAGCGGTAACGTCAAACTCCGGCGGGTCAGCCAGGTGCTTCTTGACTTTGCAAAGATCCATGCTCTTGATGATCGCCGGCAGATACTTTTCCGGGAAATCAGGCGGGGTTTGCAATTCGAGATCGATCTTGGCAATATGAGCAGGGTCGGCCGGGTCGGGATGTGTGCGCAGCTTGATGCGAGCCTCAGATGGATCGATACCGCGCTGCTGCATAAAACCAAGCGCGAAGATACCCGCGCAGGTGCCGATCGACGCTAGAAACAGCTCAAAAGGATTAGGGGCTGTTCCCTCACCTGCTGGTATCGGTTGGTCGGTCTCGACGGTGAACCCACCGAAATCAGCATAGACCTTCTTGCCGCCCGGGAAATACACTTCCATATCCATACGTAGTTCCTTTCTCTTAAACGTCATTCGTCCTATCCCATAAACGTCATTTTAACCTCCGAGCCGCAATCTCAGCGCCGAGATCCTTAGGTCTTGCCCGGGATGACGTAACAATTAAAACAGCCCTGAGATGACACCGTCGGGCGTGATACTGATCTTCTCAGCATTTGGGGTCTTTGGCAGGCCGGGCATCGTCATGATGCTTCCCGTGAATGCTACCAGAAAGCCCGCGCCAGCGCTCACTTTGATCTCACGGACCGTGATTGTGAAGTCGTCCGGAGCCCCGCGGAGCAACGGATCGTCGCTAAAGCTGTACTGCGTCTTTGCTACACAAATCGGAAGGTGATCGAAGCCGAGCTCCGTGAGTTGGCGCGCCTGCTTCTCTGCCGCCGGTGTCAGGTGTGCGCCAGAGGCCCGATAGATCTTGCGCGCCAGGTTATTGAGTTTGGCAGAAATCGGTTCATCGAGCTCATAGGCGTAATGGAAATCGTTTGGTTTCTCGCAGATTCGCACGACTTCTTCGGCCAACGCAACTCCTCCCGCGCCTCCCTGCTCCCAAACCTCGGAACGACACACGGTGACCCCCAGGTCATCACAGCAGTGCGCCTCGACCAGCGCCAGCTCGGCCTCTGTATCAGCGGGAAAGCGATTGAGCGCGACCACGCAGGGCAGGCCAAAGACATGAGCGATGTTGTCAACATGACGGCGAAGGTTGGGTATCCCTGCTTCAAGCGCCTCAAGATTTTCCTGTTCCAGCTGATCTTTAGGCACGCCGCCGTGGTATTTGAGCGCGCGTACTGTTGCAACGATGACGACGGCATCTGGTACCAGGCCCGCTGTACGGCACTTGATGTCGAGGAACTTCTCAGCGCCCAGATCGGCCCCAAAACCCGCCTCAGTAACCACATAGTCACCGAGCTTAAGCGCCATGCGCGTAGCAATGAGGCTATTACAGCCATGCGCGATGTTAGCGAAAGGTCCGCCATGCACAAAGGCCGGGGTCTGTTCCAGTGTCTGCACGAGATTCGGCTTCAGCGCATGCTTGAGCAGCGCCGCCATCGCGCCAGCCGCCTTGAGCTGGCCTGCCGTGACAGGCACTCCCTCGCGCGTGTAGCCCACGACGATACGCGCCAAACGTTCTTTGAGATCTTCAAAGCTTTCCGCCAAACAAAGTGTTGCCATCACTTCAGAGGCTGGCGTTATGTCGAAACCATCCTCACGCGGCACCCCATCGAGGCGCCCACCCAGGCCGTCGGTCACGTTGCGCAGCTGACGGTCGTTCATGTCCAGCGTCCGGCGCCAGGTCACACGCCGCACATCAAGGCCAAGTGTGTTGCCCTGGTGAATATGATTGTCAAGTAAAGCCGCCAACAGGTTGTTCGCGGCGCTGATCGCATGGAAGTCACCCGTAAAATGCAGGTTGATATCCTCCATGGGCACCACCTGGGCGTAGCCTCCACCCGCCGCCCCGCCTTTCATGCCGAAGACTGGCCCGAGGCTCGGCTCGCGCAAGGCGATCACGCTCTTCTTGCCGATGTGGCGCAGCGCATCACCCAAACCCACCGTTGTGGTGGTCTTGCCCTCGCCGGGAGGCGTCGGCGTAACGGCCGTCACGAGGATCAGCTTACCATCGGGACGTGCCACCGTCGCCGGATCTTTCAGAAACCTCGTCTTGATCTTGGCTTTGTTCGCCCCATAAGGTTCCATATATTCCAGCAAAATGCCAGCTTTCTCAGCCAACTCAGCGGGAGCGAGCATGGTTGCATTCTGCGCGATCTCAATGTCTGTTGCGAAACTCATAGTCGAGTGATCCTTTCAGCTTTTATCTAAGCATTTGGCAATGACCATCATATAAGAAATGACCGGCAGCAAAGTAGTTGTTCCTGCTGCCGGCCATATACCGAGTGCCTAGCTGTCTTTAGGGTCTGCGGGCAAAAAAGCGATTGCTTTCGTTGAGCGGCGCGAAGACTTCTTCCTGCTCTGCGGCGATCTCCTCCATCTTGTCAGGGATGGCAATATGCTGGGGGCAAAGCGACAGGCAGGTCTCGCACTTGGTGCACATATCTGGCCCATGCGCGGCGCCGATGATGTTCATACTCAGCTGATAGGAAGCAGGCATCGTGTTGCCCAGGTGATAGTGGTTGTACGCGGCGAACACGCGCGGAATGTCAACGCCGCTGGGGCAGTCCATGCAGTAGCGGCAGCCTGTGCAGGGGATAGTTCCTGCGCTGGAGTACGCGACGACCACGTCTTCGAGCAGTTTATGGTCAGCCTCATCAAGCGGTTTGAAGTCACTGAACGTGGCGACATTATCTTCCATTTGCTCCATTGTCGACATGCCAGAAAGCACTGCCTGGACATTCGGCAGGCTTGCCGCAAAGCGGAGCGCCCAGCTCGCCGGGCTCGCCTGAGGATTTGCCGTCTCCAGCAGCTCAGCTGCCGCAGCAGGCAATGCCGCCAGCGCTCCCCCGCGCACCGGCTCCATAACCGTGACCGGGATGCCCAGGTCAGTCAATATCTTATAGAGCCCCTCGGCGTTTTGCTGGGTCCAGTCCAGGTAGTTCAGCTGGATCTGTGCGAAATCCCAATCGTGGGCATGCGCGATGAAGTCCATATCCTCGATCGTCGAGTGAAACGAGAAACCCAGGGCGCCGATCTTGCCCGCCTTGCGATACTCGTCGAGCACCTTGAAAACGCCAACTTCTTCTGCCGTCTCAAAACGCGCGCGGTTCAGCGAATGCATCAGGTAGAGATCGAAATGATCCGTCTGGCACTTGCGAAGTTGTTCCTCAAATGTCTCACGCACATCATCCTGGGAATTCATGAGCCAGACCGGGCATTTTGTCGCCAGCTTGAAACTCTCGCGCGGATAGCGCGCGCAAAGCGCCTTGCCCGCAAAGATCTCGCTCTGCCCCTCATGATAGGGCCAGGCGGTATCAAAGTAGGTAACGCCCTGCTCGTAGGCATAGTCAATCATTTTGAACCCGAGGTCATAGTCGATGTTCGCGGCGTTGCCCTCAATGATCGGCAGGCGCATCAGCCCAAAACCAAGCAGGGAAAGCTCGCCGTTGCCTCCCTCGATACTGCGGTGAATCACACCCATGTCACTCCTTCTTTCTCTAAGATGTGCCCGGCGCAAAATGGAGGGGCGCCGGGCACGCACATGAGTTGGCCTGTAAGCGGGGTTCTGTCATTTAAGACGACTATTTCTCTGGGGGCAACGTCGCCGTCGCCCTCAAGCGAACTACCCGAGCGCCAGCCGGGCCGACCGATAGCGCTCCTATGTGCTCTTGCTCCGGATGGGGTTTGCCAAGCCGCCGCGTCTCCGCGACGCTGGTGCGCTCTTACCACACCGTTTCAGCTTTCCTCGCAACCAGCAATCACTTGCCAATTAAGGGGGTTTTCTTTTCTGTGGCACTTTCCGTCGCGTCACCGCGCCCTGCATCTAACAGGCATCCTGCCCTTTGGAGCCCCGACTTTCCTCACGGCGGTCTTCCGCCGCGCAGCCGTCCGTCCAACTCGCTTCTCAGTGTAGCACTGAGGCCGGTCGCTACAAGCGATCGCCATAAAACCTAGAACATCATCTGAGCGCGCTTGTTGTAAAGGGTGCGGTAGCCAAAGAACAGCGAGCAGAATACGGCCAGGCAGGTCACCGCGCTGATAGCGACAAGGATGGCGATCTGGTAGAGAATGGCGGTCATCGGCATGGTGCCGGATAATATCTGGCCGGTCATCATGCCAGGCAAAGAGATGATTCCCATACCAATCATCGAATTCAGGGTCGGTAGCAAAGCGGTCTCCAACGCCTGGTTGACAAAGGGGATCAGAATCTTGGGCGGTGTGGCGCCAATGTTGACAAGCGTATCGATACGCGCTCTCTGGGCATGGATATTCTCGGTAAAGGTCCGCAACCCCAAGCTGACTCCGGTCATGGCGTTGCCGATGATCATGCCGCTGATCGGGATCGTGTAGCGCGCGTTGAACAGGTCGACGCCCACCACCACAACAATAAAAAAGCACACGATGATAAGCCCCGTCGCCGCCAGGGAAGCTCCAACGATCACCTGGAAGCGCCGATTGAGGCCAATGTTGCGCGAGAGCGCGGTGTAGATGGCAAAGGCGGTCATCACCGCCAGGTAAGCCACCGTGAACCAGGGGCTTGGATTTTTAAGGATATAGGTCAGCACGAGCCCGGCGATCACCAGCTGTACCGTCATCCTGACACTTGCCACCACCAGGAGCTTGGTCTGATCGATCCGGCTCTTCTTCATGATGATGAGCACTACGATGAGGAGCAGGTAGATCAGGGCGAACTGCCAGATATTGAGCGTGATGATGTGGCTCGTATTATTCATGGCAGGGGCTCTCAAGGGTGATACTGCGGTCCGCGAACTCTGCAACCAAGGCGCTGTTATGCGACACGACGATCAGCGTGATTCCGCTTTCTATGCAAAACGCCTTAAGGCGCGCCATCATCGTATGCGCGGTCGCGTCGTCGAGCGCGCTCGTCGGTTCATCAAGCAGCAAGACCCGTGGGCAAAACGAGAGGCAAATCGCGATAAATACGCGTTGGCGCTCTCCGCCTGAGAGAGTGAGGCAATCGCTTTCCAGGCCGAAATCAGCTGCGCAAAGCTCCAGGTAGCGGCGGGATTGACGGTCACTGGGCGCTGGCAGGCCGCGGTAGCGATAGAATTCCGTGAAATTGTCCCGCAGGCTGCCATCAAAAAGATAGGGCGCCTGCCCACAGAGTAGCACGTCGTGTCGAAGCGCCACCGGGTCATAGTCTTCCAGGAGCTTTCCGTCATAACGGATCTCTCCGCTTGCGGCAGATAACGTCTCATTGAGCAACCTCAGCAAAGTCGTCTTGCCCGAGCCGCTCTCCCCACTGACAGAAGTGAGCAGCCCCTCCTCTATCTCGATCAACGGATAGTGGATCAGGTCTTCAAATATGACGTCTTTTGCCGAGAACAACGGCATGGCAAGCGCTACCCTTCTGGACGCGTGTTACGCTTTCTTATTGTATAGGATAGCGGGATAGCGCGCCCGGCCCTGGTTTCCCAGTCGCCGGGAAGGTCAATGTTGGGTTCGGGCTCAAACCGCCTGCTTATGGGGCGCTGGCTTTAATGCGTTGCATCAACTCCATACTTTTTGCCCAGACCTTCATGAGAGCTGTTGTAGTCCTGCACGTTCTTTGAACCGCCCGCCTGACGCGTCAGAGTTCCTTCGCCAGAAAAGGTCATGCTCTTTTTACCCGACTCCGCGACGACCACAAATATCTGCACTTTGCGCGTACCACCCGTACCCTCGTAGAGACTGTTGCCCCACACGGAATCCGGCTCAATGATAAAACGCAACGTGACGTCTTCCTCGCCAGTCGCGCTCGCTGAAATATTGCCCAGCTTAAATGAGCCCCCACCGGTGTCCCCCTGGCCACCAGCCGTGCCTTTGGCCTTTGAAGCCATCGTGAAGGTAGTACTTGCCACATAGTCATCCTTACCAGGACTAACCTGCTTGCCGCTCGCATCGGTAGTGGTCGGCCATGGATTGCCCCCTTTTTCGAAGTCCTGCAGGCCGGATACGGTCAGGGGCATCTGATCGCGCAGCCCGTAGCCTTCCACATTGAAGTTTATGCTCGCCAGGCCATGCACCAGATTCGAGAAGTTCTTAATGTATTCCGAGGCGTCGATCTTTGAGTCCACATAGACGTCGCCCACATAGCGCCCCGCTGGATAACCACCATCCAGTTTGCTGAAATCAACGTCAAGCAGAACGTTGTCATAAATACCTTGCCCCAGATCAGCACGATACTTTACCGCGCCTTTAATGTTCCAGATAGCGTTGGGAGCGACCTTATTGGTATCTTCTTGCTTCGCCGGAGTACCGCCGCCTGTGCCGCTGCCGCCACCGGCGGGACCCCCATATTTGTTCTTATCCTTCGAGCTGCACCCCACAAGCATCGCCAAAGCAAGCACTGCAACCATGACAACCAACCCGACTGTCAGTGTATTCCTCTTCATGAGTGTTGCCATCCTTTCTCCGCCGGTTGACTTTCTGTGCTGATCAGGCAGGCGCCAAACAAGACCTGCATCTCAACGCCTCATCTGGATACCGGCCACCTGAAACACGATCCTCTCTAATGAAAGTACTCCATTGTGACGCTAAAATACAGGGTGAAAAATAGCACAAAAACTCACCCTCCCCCTCCAGGGCGCCTCAAACTGCCCTCATGCAGCCTTCGTTATAGGCTTGATTGGCGCTAATGCCTTCCCAGAAGCCAGCCAAGGCCTCAGAAACTTCATTCACCGGATATGAGAGCACACAGACCTGAAAGAAGTGCGGCGCCGCTAGATTACCGAATCGATCGTAGCGCCCACGAGGACCAGGTCGCCCTTGTAGGCGACGACCGCCTGTCCGGGGGTCGCGGCACGTACGGGCTCGTCGAAGTCAACCTGCAAAGATCCGTCCTCGCGCTGATGGATCGTTGCGGCGCTGCCCGCACCGCGGTAAGACGTCTTCACCAGCGCGCGAAGCGGCTCGAGAGTCGGCGCGATCGAGACCCAGTTGACCGCGCGCGCCTGCAGGCTCTGATGATAGAGCTCTGTCTCATCTCCCAGTGTGACCGTATTGCGCCGGGGGTCTTTTGCGATCACATAAATGGGGCGACCTGCTGCCACCTCCAGGCCCTTGCGCTGACCGATCGTGTAGCGCGCCATCCCCTTGTGCTGGCCGATCACGACTCCCTGTTCATCGAGGATCTCTCCCGGTGCCTCTGTCACACCACGCCACTGCTCAATAAAAGCGCCATAATCGCCATCAGGAATGAAGCAGATGTCCTGGCTGTCGGGCTTCTCTGCATTGTCGAAGCCTTCCTCTGTGGCACGCATGCGTGTTTCAGGCTTGCTCATCTCCCCCAGGGGGAAGCGTACGGACGCCAGCTGAGCCTGTGTAAGCCCGTAGAGCACATAGCTCTGGTCTTTGTGCGTATCGGTAGCCCGCAGTAATTGCCAGCGCTCAGAAGCCGCCTCATAGCGTGTACGGGCATAATGTCCCGTTGCCAGTACGGCGTAGTCGTGCTCGGCTGCATATTCCAGCAAACGCCTGAACTTAAACTCACGATTACATACGATGCAAGGGTTGGGAGTTTCCCCCGCCTCATAGGCGGCCACGAAGCCCTCGATCACTTCCCGGGCAAAGTCCTCGGTCAGGTCAAGCGTTTCAAACGGCATGCCCAACCGATCCGCCACATTGCGAGCGGACTCAACGTCGCCTGCTCCGCAAAAGCGCATCGTCACGCCCGTGCAGTCATAGCCTTGCTCCTGCATCAGGAGTGCGGCGACCGACGAATCGACTCCGCCGCTCATCGCGATCAGCGCCGTTTTATGCTGAGAAGAATTGATGGCATTCCTTTCTTGGAGCGGCGCGAAATAAACGTCATTTGACGAGGCGCCGCGAGGTGTATCGTATACCTATACTTGAGCCTCGCGGGAACAAAGTCAGATGGCGTTTAGACGTGCCGAAAGGCCTGATCCAGATCCGCCAGGATATCTTCAATGGACTCGCAGCCGATCGACAGGCGGATCGTATTGCGCCCGATGTGCTGCTCGGCCAACTGTTCGTCGGTCAACTGGGAGTGCGTCGTGGTGGCGGGATGGATCACGAGCGACTTCACATCAGCCACGTTGGCCACGTCAGAGAACAGCTCCAGTGCGTCGATGAAGCGCAAAGCCTCGGCCTGGGCGCCACAGAGGTCGACCGTAAAGATCGAACCTGCTCCATTGGGGAAGTAGCGATCATAGAGCGCGCGCTGCTCGCCGCCTGCCAGCGCCGGATGGTTGACGCGCTCGACCTGCGAGCACTCCTCCAGGTATGCCAGCACACGTTTCGTGTTCTCGACATGGCGCTCAACGCGCAAACTGAGCGTCTCAAGGCCCTGCAACAGCAGCCAGGCATTGAGCGGAGCAAGCGCTGCCCCCATATCGCGCAAGATGACCCCACGCACATAAGTTGCGAAGGCTGCCTGTCCTGCTACCTCCGTAAATGCGACGCCGTGATAACTCGCATTGGGTTCAGCCAGCTGGGGAAACTTGCCTGAGGCTGCCCAGTCAAAGCCCCCGTCAACGATTACGCCGCCAAGTGTAGCGCCATGCCCGCCGATGAACTTCGAAGCCGAATGGATCACGATGTCAGCGCCCAGCTCAAGCGGGCGCAGCAGGTACGGCGTTGCAAAAGTATTGTCAACGATCAACGGAATGCCGTACGCGTGCGCAACAGCCGCAACCGCCTCGATATCGATGATGTTGGAGTTGGGGTTACCCAGTGACTCAATGAAGACGCCCCGGGTGTTCTCCTGGATGGCGGCGTCAAAGGCCGCGATGCCTTCGTCTGGGTCAACAAAGGTCGTCATTATGCCATAGTCAGGCAGGGTCTGGTCAAGCAGGTTGTAGGTGCCGCCATAGATGGTCTTGGCAGCGACGAAGTGCTCTCCCGCTTTACAGAGCGCCTGCACCACGTAGGTGATTGCAGCCGAGCCGCTGGCAACCGCCAGCGCCGCCGTGCCGCCCTCCAGCGCGGCGATGCGCTCCTCGAAAACCGCTTCAGTCGGATTGCTTATGCGCGAGTAGATGTGCCCACCCGCCTTCAAGGCAAAACGGTCAGCAGCATCCTGGCCGCTGTGAAAAGCGTAGGTCATCGTCTGATAGATCGGCGTCACCAAAGAGTCGGTCGCCGGATCGGCCTTTTCCTGGCCTACGTGAAGCTGTTTGGTCTCAAAACCCCAGGTACCCGGGTCGTGCGCTGTCCCCATGATCTCCTCTTCCGTTATCCTTCGTCTGTGAACAACCCCATCGACAGATAGCGCTCGCCCGTATCCGGGAACACTACAACGATGGTTTTGCCGGTCGCCTCAACCCGTTGTGCTATACGGGTAGCTGCCCAAAGCGCCGCGCCTGATGAGATGCCAACAAGGACTCCCTCGGTCTTCGCGAGCAAGCGAGCCGCCGCGAAGGCATCGTTATCGGTCGCCAGGGCGATCTCATTATAGAGGGAAGTATCAAGCACGCTCGGCACAAAACCCGCGCCGATACCCTGGATCTTGTGCGGGCCTGCCACGCCCTGAGACAGCACAGGGGAACCCGCCGGCTCGACCGCGCAGATATGCAACGCAGGATTCTTCTCGCGCAGATACCTGCCCGCGCCCGTGATCGTGCCACCGGTGCCGACGCCTGCCACAAAGTAGTCAAGAGAGCCCCCCGCGTCATCGAATATCTCTGGTCCTGTCATATGATAGTGCACCGACGGGTTAGCCGGATTATCGAACTGCGCCGGCATGAAGCAGTTCTTCAGTTTTGACGCCAGCATCTCAGCACATTCGATCGCTCCTTTCATCCCCTTTGCACCTTTAGTCAGTACGATCCGCGCGCCATAGGCTTCAAGGAGCTGGCGGCGCTCGATCGACATCGTCTCCGGCATCGTCAGGACAAGCTCGTATCCCCGGGCCGCAGCGATCATCGCGAGCCCAATGCCCGTATTGCCGCTCGTCGGCTCGATGATAGTGCCACCAGGCTTGAGCTGGCCGGAGGCCTCAGCCGCATCGACCATCGCCACTGCGGTACGATCCTTGATCGACCCTGCAGGGTTAAAGTACTCCAGCTTCGCTAATATCGTAGCGGTTAGATCAAGCTCCTGCTCATAGTGAGCAAGGTGTAAGAGCGGGGTCCCACCGATAAGCTCCGTTATGCTCTCTGCTCTTGTCATGATTTCTCCTTACTGTGAAACAACCGCTACCAGTTCGATCTCGACCCGCGCGTTCTTGGGAAGCGTCTTGACCGCCACCGCCGCCCGCGCCGGTTCAGAGATAAAGTAACGCGCATAGACCTCGTTAAACGCCGCGAAGTCATCCATATCCGCCAGGAAGCAGCTCGTTTTTACTACATCGTCAAAGTTGAGGCCAGCTGCCTCAAGTACAGCCCCCAGATTCGTGCAGACCTGCTCGGTCTGTGCCTCAATATCTCCAGCGACCAACGCTCCGGTAGCGGGGTCTATCGGAATCTGGCCGGAAAGGTACACGATGTTGCCAACACGGATCGCCTGGCTGTAAGGCCCGATCGGTTCAGGGGCCGCATTCGTATAGATCTTCTCTGCCATATTGTGCGCCTTTCTCATCATGACCATAATACCCCAGGGGTAGTTCTGTCATCTCTGCGCTCTGCGATCAACGGCGCCTGGCAAGGCGCCGTCGCGCATAGCGGCTTTCACCCGTGAACTTTGTAGCAACAACGCCAGATGGCGTTCAGCGCAGAGTATCCGTCAAGATATAGCCAGCATCCTTCAGGCCATCCTCGATCGCCCTCAGGTGCTCATAATTACGGGTCTCCATCGAGAGTTTCAGGTAACAACCGTTGATGTCCGTGTTCTCGCCCCCGGGGATATACTGTACCCGGATTACATTGGCGCCCAGGTCGGCAACGATGGTCGAGACCTCCTTAAGCTGTCCCGGCTTATCGAGCAACTCGATAGTCAGGTCGGTCCGGCGCCCCGACATGAGCAAGCCGCGATCGATCACGCGTGAGAGGATATTTACGTCGATATTACCGCCTGAGACCACCGCGCAGACCTTCTTGCCCTCAAGGGGCAGCTTGTTAAACATGACCGCGGCGATCGAAACCGCCCCGGCTCCCTCCGCGATGAGCTTCTGGCGCTCGGCCAAAGCAAGGATGGCCGTCGCGATCTCATCATCGGAAACGGTAACCATGTCGTCGACAAAACTCGAACAAATCGAGTAGGTGTACTCTCCCGGGCACTTGACCGCGATGCCATCGGCGAAGGTCGAGACCGAACTCAACGTACTGCGCTCGTGATGCTGCAGCGAGGCGGTCATGCTGCCCGCCCCCTGCGCCTGGACGCCATAGACCTTGCAGTTGGGATTCAGGCTCTTGACCACAAACGCGACACCCGAGATCAGGCCACCGCCGCCCACCGGTACGACGACTGCGTCCATATCTGGCAGTTGCTCCATCAGCTCAAGGCCGATGGTTCCCTGCCCCGCGATCACATCGATGTCATCAAAAGGATGGATAAAGACCGCGCCGGTCTCCTTCTGACAGGCGATCGCCGCGTCGAAAGCGTCATCATAGACGCCGTCGACCAGCACGATCTCTGCCCCCATCGACTCAGTCGCTTCGATCTTAGAGAGCGGGGCCGTACTGGGCAAGAATATCGTGGCTTTCACGCCGAGCTTCTGCGCTGCAAGCGCCACTCCCTGGGCATGATTGCCCGCCGAACAGGCGATAACGCCACGCTTACGCTCCTCGGCGGTCAGATTCGACATTTTGACATAGGCGCCACGGATCTTGAATGAGCCGGTCGTCTGCAGGTTCTCCGCCTTCAGATAAAGATCACACTGGGGAGCCAGATTACGTGTCGGGATCAGGTCGGTCCGGCGTACCAGGTCGCGCAGTACATGAGAGGCCTGATAGACCTTGTCGAGCGTCAGCACCTGATCGCTGCTGTCGCGGATTACGCAGCAGGTCTCGTATGTTTCATCAGCCATATCGGAACTTCCTTAATCAAGCACCGCGCCGCGGTCTGCAGAGGACACGCTGCGCGCATAGCGCTTCAAGTAACCCGTAAGCTCTGACGGCTCCTTGAGCGTCATGGTCTCTTTGCGCGTTGCCAGCTCATCGTCGTCGACCAACAGCTCCAGCGAATGCTCCGGAATGTTGATCGAGATCCGATCGCCTTCCTTCACATAGGCGATCAATCCACCAGCCGCAGCCTCAGGCGAGATGTGCCCTATGGCTGCTCCGCGGGTCGCGCCCGAGAAACGCCCGTCAGTGATGAGCGCAACGTCGCTGTCAAGCCCCATGCCAACGATCGCACTGGTAGGCGAGAGCATCTCGCGCATGCCGGGACCACCGGCCGGACCTTCGTAGCGGATAACGACTACGTCGCCCTTCTCGATCTTGCCACGCAGGATCGCGGTGTCCGCTTCCTCTTCGTTGTCGAAGACGCGCGCGCGGCCTTCGAAGACCAGCATCTCCGGACGAACAGCGCTCTGTTTGACGACCGCTCCCTTAGGCGCCAGGTTGCCAAACAAGACCGCCAGACCACCATAAGGTGAGTACGGGTCGCTGACAGAGCGGATCACGGGTGCAGTGTCGCACCCGCACGAGCTCTGGGACAGGCTTGCCTGCTTGCGGGTAAAAGCGGCATGCTCCTTTGCTGCGACGTCACCAAGAGCCTCGCCCATCACAGTCGGCGCGCTCCCATCGATCCGTCCTGCGTTGATCAACTCGTAGATGACCTCATAAACGCCGCCAGCCTCGTAGAGATCCTGCACATGATGCGGGCCTGCGGGAGCAAGGTGGCAGAGGTTCGGCGTACTCACAGAGACCTCGTTGATGAGCTCCAACGTGAGGGTGATACCGCACTCATGCGCGATACCCAACAGATGCAGCACCGAGTTGGTGGAGCAGCCCAGGCCCATGTCAACGGCCAGGCCATTGCGAAACGCCGTCTCGGTCAGGATGTCGCGCGGCTTGATGTCACGCGCCAGGATATCGATGATGAGCTCGCCCGCATGCCGGGCAAGCCTCAGGCGTTCGCTGTAAACAGCCGGAATCGTCCCGTTTCCAGGCAACGCCATACCCAGCGCCTCGGACAGGCAATTCATCGAATTTGCTGTGAACATCCCTGAACAACTGCCACAAGTCGGACAAGCGCAGTCCTCAATGACCGCGCAGGACTCGGCGCTCATGCGGCCGACCGCTTCTGCCCCAACCGCCTCAAACGTCGAGTTCAGGTCCAGGCCGTGCACCGACAGCGAGGGGCCGCCGGAGACAAATACCGCGGGGATGTTGAGCCGGGCAGCCGCCATCAGCATACCAGGCACGATCTTGTCGCAGTTGGGAATAAAGACGAGCGCATCGAACTGATGGGCTTTCGCCATGCTCTCGACGCTGTCGGCAATAAGCTCACGCGAGGGCAGCGAGTAGCGCATCCCCTCGTGGCCCATCGCGATGCCGTCGCAAATAGCGATCGTGTTGAACTCAAGCGGCGTACCACCACCAGCCAATACCCCGTCTTTGACCGCGCGCGCGATCTGAGGCAGATGCATGTGCCCTGGCACTACCTCGGTAAACGAGTTCACGATACCGATGAGCGAGCGATCCAGGGCTTCCTGCGCCAGCCCGGCCGCTTTAAACAGGGACCTTTTAGGGAGGTTGCCCGGCCCCTGTGTTACTGCGTCACTTCTCACTACTGCTCAACTTTCTTATCAGACCAGCTCATCTGTTTGCGCAGCTCAGCGCCAACGGTCTCAAGCTGGCTTGTCTGCTCTGCCTTGCGCTTGGCCGCAAACCAGGGGCGTCCGGCCTTATTCTCATCGATCCACGCCTTTGCAAAACTTCCGTCCTGGATCTCAGCAAGAATAGCCTTCATCTCAGCTTTGGTATCGTCCGTGATAAGGCGATCACCCGCCGTATAGTCACCATACTCAGCCGTGTCGCTGACCGAGTAGCGCATGAAGGACAGCCCGCCCTGGTTGACCAGGTCGATGATGAGCTTCATCTCATGAATGCACTCGAAGTAAGCGCTCTCAGGCTGATAGCCCGCCTCGACCAACGTCTCGAACCCAGCTTGCATCAGGTGGGTCACGCCACCGCACAGCACGCACTGCTCGCCAAAGAGGTCGGTCTCAGTCTCCTCTTTGAACGTGGTCTCGAGGATGCCCGCACGCCCGCCGCCGATGCCGGCAGCCCAGGCAAGCGCTGTCTCTTTGGCATGGCCGGAGTGATCCTGGTAGACCGCGATCAGCTCGGGTACGCCACGGCCCTCCAGGAACTGGCTGCGAACCGTGTGGCCCGGGCCTTTGGGAGCGATCATGATGACGTCGACGTCTGCTGGTGGCACGATCTGCTTGAAGTGGATATTGAAGCCATGGGCGAAGCAAAGCGTCATGCCGGCGCTGAGATTCGGGCCGATGTTTTCAGCATAGACCTTTGCCTGAATCTCATCGTTTATCAGGATCATCACGATGTCGGCCTTTTGCGTTGCCTCGGCAGACGTATACACCTCAAAGCCGTCTGCTTTGGCGACCTCGGCGCTCTTCGAGCCCTCATACAGTCCGATGATGACATTGCAGCCGCTGTCGCGCAGGTTCTGCGCATGCGCATGCCCCTGGCTGCCATACCCGATGATCGCGATGGTCTTACCCTTCAGGAAATCAAGATCGCAGTCCTTGTCGTAATACATATGTGCCATTTTCGTTGTTCTCCTTATCTGCTACGGTTGTTTTCTTACGTTACTACGCATCGTTTGCTCTTTACTTAGTCTTCATACTCTGCGACCGAAAGCACCTGGCCAAGGTCGCGCGACATCGAGATGAGGCCACTGCGCACCGCCTCGATGATCGCGTCACGGCCGACCCGCTCTAAGAACGCTTCAACTTTTCCATGGTCCCCGGTGATCTCAATGACCACATAATCAGGTCCGAAGTCCTTGATCTTACCACCAAAACGCTCGACCAGGTCGCTGATGCCCGCACTGTATTCTGAAGCTGATTTCATCTTAACCAGCGCGTGCTCGACGCCAACCGTCGAGTTGTCCTCAAAGAGCACAACTTCTTTGACGTCATGGAGTTTCCGCAGCTGTTTGACGACCTGCTCGCGCATATAATCATCACCCGTCGAGACGATGGTCATACGACTGAAGCGTGGGTCCTCGGTCTCGCCTACCGCCAGGCTATCGATGTTGTAAGTGCGTTTTGCGTAGAGTCCTGCCACACGGTTGAGCACGCCAAAATGGTTGTTGACGAGAATACCGACCGCAAACTGCCGCGCTGTATCTTGCTTATCCATACTATTCACCTCAGTCCAACACAATATCGTCGATCGAGCCACCAGGCGGGATCATCGGAAGTACGCGCTCATCTTGCCCGATATGACAGTCGATCAGGCACGGCCCGTCCGTGGGCAACTCGCTGCTCAGGACCTGCTCAAGTTCATCAAGGCTGGTGGCCTTAAATCCTTGGGCGCCAAACGCATTGGTCAACTTGACGAAGTCTGTTTTGCGATCAAGCGTGGTCTGCGAATAGCGCTCCCCATAAAACATCGTCTGCCACTGGCGCACCATGCCAAGCACGCCGTTGTTCAGCAGGACGATCACAAGCGGGAGCTTCTGAGAGACGGCCGTCGCAAGTTCGTTAAGGTTCATGCCAAAGCTACCGTCACTGGTAAACAGCAGCGTGGGCTGCTTGCTTGTTGCAAAACAGCCGCCTATAGCCGCGCCCATCCCATAACCCATGGTCCCGAGTCCGCCCGAAGTCAGCAGCGTACGTGGCTTCTCAAACACGTAGTTCTGCATGACCCACATCTGATGCTGTCCCACATCAGTAGCGACTATCGTGTCGGGACCAAAATGCTTATTTACGGCACGAATGATGGTCTGAGGGTTGAATTTCTCAGGATTGCGATCGCGCTCAGCGGCCTTCGCCCCCGCGATAGTCGTCGCCCACTCTTCATTATGTGCTGGCTCCACACGCTCAAGCAGCGCGCTCAAAATCTCCTTGGCGTCACCGATCAGCGGTATATCAACGGGTACGTTTTTATTGATCTCAGCCTCATCAATGTCAATATGTATGATCGTGCGATCCTTGGCATACTCACGCACATCACCGGTCGCACGATCGCTGAAGCGTACGCCGACCGCGATGATAACATCTGCTTGCGAATGGATGCGGGAGGACTGATGCCGGCCATGCATGCCCGTCATGCCCAGGTTCAGCTCATAGTCATGCGGTACCGCAGAAAGCCCCATCATGGAAAGCCCGATGGGTGCGTGGATCCGCTTCGAGAGTTCAAGCACCTCTGCTTCCGCGCCACTGGCAATGACGCCACCGCCACAGTAGATATAGGGGCGTTTGCTGTGTGCCAGTGCCGCGATCGCCTCTTCAAAGCGCGACCCTGCCAGGTCAGTCCACTGCGTTGGCGAGGACTCCCTGGCGCCGGGAATGATTGGCGTGCACTCATATTCGCAGCTTGTTTGCTGAGTGCTCTTTGGGATGTCGATCAGCACCGGGCCCGGCCTGCCGGAGCGTGCGATCTCAAAGGCCTCACGGACCGTTTTTTGCAGGTGATCGACATTGCGCACCACAAAGTTATGTTTGACGATCGGCTGGGTGATGCCAACGATGTCGACTTCCTGGAAGCTGTCCTTGCCCAGCATTGGCACCCCGACGTTGCCGGTGATCGCAACCAGCGGCACAGAGTCAAGATAAGCATTCGCGATACCCGTTACCAGGTTGGTTGAGCCTGGCCCACTTGTGGCGATCACGACGCCTACTTTGCCGCTCGCGCGGGCATAGCCATCCGCCGCGTGCGACGCGCCCTGCTCATGGGCGGTCAGGACATGCGTGATGCGGTCGCTGTTCTTATACAGCTCGTCATACACGTCAAGGATCTGACCTCCGGGATAACCGAACACCACGTCGACACCCTGAGCGATCAACTCTTCGACAAGTATCTCTGCTCCTGTCTTCTGCATATCCTTCCTTTCTTTATCGGCCCCTGCCACCAGAAACGAAAAGACCCTACAGCGTGTGCTGTAGGGTCTTTTGAGTCAGTGGAGAGTTCCGGTTACTTGGCTCTGATCGCTACAGCACGGCGCGTACCTACAACGCCGATAAGGGCGATGCTAAGTACTACGACGCTCATAATGACCAGATTGTTTAACACGGATTCCTTCGCTTTCTTTTCGTGTGAAAAAGTGTAGCACATCCGCCTTACTGACTGCAAACATCAGCTACAACACCGCCACGATGAGATCACCCATCGCCCTCGTGCCGACGATTTTGTCCGTGGGGGTGGCCGCATCGGCGATGTCGGCAGTGCGCCAACCCTGTGCGAGGATGTTGCTGATGACATTGGAGAGCGCATCAGCTGCGGCGGGTTCGTTCAAGCTGGAGCGTAGCATGAGCTCACAACTCAAGAGCATGGCGAGCGGGTTGGCAATATCGCGCCCTGCGATATCGGGCGCGGAGCCATGGATCGGTTCGTAGAGCGCCACGCCGTCACCAAGCGAAGCTGACGCCAGCATCCCGAGCGAGCCGGTGAGCATCGAGGCTTCATCGCTGAGGATGTCGCCGAACATGTTCTCAGTTACGATGACGTCGAACTGTGCCGGGTCGTTGATGAGCTGCATCGCAGTGTTATCGACAAGCATATCGATCAGTTCAATCTCGGGGTAGTCGTGTGCCACGCGGTGGACGATCTCACGCCACAGGCGTGATGTTTCGATCACGTTGGCCTTATCGACAGAATGTAGTTTGCCGCGACGAGCGCGCGCCTGCTCAAAAGCGACACGCGCGATGCGCTCGATCTCGTATTCGCGGTACTCCAGCGTGTCATAGGCGCGTTGTCCGGGCACGCCGCCTGCTCCCGCGTTCTCTTCGTCGTAGAAACGCTCGCGCGCGCCGAAGTAGAGCCCGCCGATCAGCTCGCGCACCACGAGCAGATTCACGCCCTCAAGACGTTGCGGCTTTAAGGGCGAGGCGCCGCGCAGCGCGTCAAAGATGCGTACCGGGCGCAGGTTCGCGTAGGCGCCAAGCGCCTTGCGCAGACCCAGCAAGCCTTGCTCGGGACGCGGCTTATCAGGATCGGTCGTATCCCACTTGGGACCGCCGATTGCCGCGAGTAGCACCGCGTCGCAGTCAGCGACCAGCTGTCGGGTTTCCTCCGGGAAGGGATCGCCCGTCGCGTCGATCGCCGCGCCACCCAGCAGGGCTTCGGCGTAGGCACAGCTAAAACCGAAACGTGCGCCCAGGGTGTCGAGAACCCGGCGCGCCTGCGCCATGATCTCCGGCCCGATGCCGTCTCCTGGCAACAGGGTGATCCGGTAGGTTTTACTCATGTGTGCTCCTTGCTAGCTGGTGGCGCGTACGCTCGACCAGGCCTCCGCACTCGATGATCTCCTGGATAAACGGCGGAAACGGTTCTGCCTGCCAGCTTGCACCGGTGGTCTCATTAACGATCCGCCCGCTGCCCGCGTCCACCGCGACCCGATCCCCCGCAGAGATCCCCTCAACTGCCTCCGGGCACTCCATGATCGGCAGACCCGTGTTGATCGCGTTGCGATAGAAGATGCGCGCGAAGCTCTTCGCTATCACGACGCTGACGCCAGCGGCTGACAGCGCCACGGGGGCATGCTCGCGCGATGAGCCGCAGCCAAAGTTCTCCTCCGCGACGATGATATCGCCGGGCTGGACCGTCTTGATGAAGTTCTGGTCGAGATCTTCCAGGCAGTGCTGTGCCAGCTCGCCAGGATCCGATGTGTTCAGATAGCGAGCCGGGATGATAACGTCGGTATCGACGTCGCGTCCATAGCGATGCGCTGTTCCTTCAAAGTTCATAATAACCTCTCTGTTTACGTCATTCCGGCCTCCAAGCCGGAATCTCTTTACCGTTGTCGCCCAGCACTATGCCAGGTCTTCAGGCAGGCCAATGTGGCCGAGCACCGCCGTAGCGGCCGCGACCGCCGGGCTTGCCAAATAGACTTCAGATTCGGGGTCGCCCATGCGCCCCACAAAGTTGCGGTTGGTCGTAGCAAGCGCGCGCTCGCCCTTTGCAAGGATGCCCATGTATCCTCCCAGGCACGGGCCGCAGGTCGGTGTGGACACGGCGCAGTGCGCGTCGATAAAGACTTCCGTCAGGCCCTCCTCAATGCACTGTCGATAAACCTGCTGTGTAGCGGGAATAACGATGCAGCGCAGATCCGGATGCACCGTACGCCCCTGCAGCACCTCGGCCGCCGCGCGCATATCCTCGATGCGCCCGTTTGTGCAGGAACCGATGACCACCTGGTCGATCGTCACATCGCGCGCCTCGCGCACCGGACGGGTATTACTCGGCAGGTGCGGGAAGGCCACTGTCGGCTCGATCGCGGCGGCGTCAATGTGTATGACCGAGGCGTAGACCGCGTCCTCATCAGAGGTATACGGGGTCCATGGGCGCTCAGTCCGACCTTCCAGGTAAGCACGACATACCTCATCGACCGGGAATATGCCTGCCTTGGCGCCCGCCTCGATTGCCATGTTCGCGATCGTGAAACGATCATCCATCCCCAGGCTTGCCAGCGCGGTGCCCGTGAACTCCAGCGCCTGATACAGGGCGCCATCAACGCCGATCAGGCCGATCAGATGTAAGATGACGTCCTTGCCGCTTACCCCCGGTTCAAAGGCGCCGTCGATCACGACCTTGACCTGCGCCGGCACCTTAAACCAGGTCCGCCCCGTGGCCATACCCACGGCAGCGTCCGTCGAGCCAACGCCGGTCGAAAACGCGCCGAGCGCTCCATAAGTACAAGTATGCGAGTCGGCGCCAATAACCAGGTCACCAGCCCCTACGATGCCCTGCTCAGGAAGCAGCGCGTGCTCAATACCCGCGCAACCGACCTCGTAGTAATGCGTGATATGCTGCGCTTTGGCAAACTCGCGCATGAGCTTGGCTTGCTCGGCGGACTTGATGTCCTTGTTGGGAACATAGTGGTCGGGGATCAGGACGATCTTTTCTGGATCGAACACCTGAGCCGCCCCGATGCGCCCAAACTCCTTGATCGCAAGTGGCGCGGTAATATCGTTTGCCAGCACCAGGTCAAGGTCGCACTCGATCAGCTGGCCAGGCGCAACTTCTTCAAGTCCCGCGTGAGCGGCCAGGATCTTCTCGGCGATCGTCATTGCACGTGTCATAACTGATCCCTCCTTACTCTTCAACCGCGACAGCTGATACTTCCGCGGGAGCTTGCGTCGCAACCTGTGCGATGTCGATGGCGCGAGCGGCCATGAGGCGGTTGAGCGCATTGGTGTAAGCGCGCGCTGAGGCAGTGATGACGTCTGGATGCGCTCCGCGCCCCGTATACACCTTGCCATCGGGGGCCTTGATGCGGATCGTCACCTCGCCCAAGGCGTCGATGCCGCGTGTAACCGCCTGGATGCTGAACTCGATCAGGTCGTTGTCAACGTTAAGTATCCGGTTGATCGCGCGATAGATCGCGTCGACCGGGCCATTGCCATGGCAGGAGTCAATATAGGTTGCTCCGTCGCGCGAGACCAGCTCGACGGTCGCAGTCGGGATGCCCGGCGTACCGCAACTCACCTGCAGGCGCTCCAGTGTAAAGGCTGCGTCAAAAGTGCGGTCAGCCTCGTTAACCAGCGCTTCAAGGTCCTCGTCATAAACCTCCTTTTTATGGTCGGCCAGCTCCAGGAAGGCCTTATAGACTCGCTCAAGCTCATCATCTCCTAAGTCATAGCCCAAAAGTTCCAGCCGGTGACGCAGCGCGTGATGGCCACTCCTGGCCGAGAGCACAATGCTCGAATCACCCGCGCCTACATCCTTGGGATCGATGATCTCGTAGGTAGAGCGGTCCTTGAGGATGCCAGCCTGGTGAATACCACTCGAATGCGCAAAGGCGTTTGCGCCAACGATCGCCTTGTTTGGCTGAACGATGATGCTCGATATCTGCGAAACCATTTTCGAGGTCCGCATGATCTCGGTGGTCGCAATGCCCGTCTCAAGCCCGAAAGTATCGGCGCGCTGCTTGAGCGCCATTACGACTTCCTCGGTCGCCGTATTGCCCGCCCGCTCCCCCAGGCCGTTGATCGTGCACTCGACCTGGCGCGCGCCGTTAGCCACACCGGCCAGGGTATTGGCGGTCGCCATGCCAAGGTCATTGTGGCAATGGACGCTGATCGTCACGTCCTCGATGCCAGGCACGTTCTCACGGATGCCCGCGATCAGCGCGCCAAAGGCCTCAGGCAACGCGTAACCCGTCGTGTCGGGAATGTTTACCACCGTGGCGCCTGCCGCGATGACTGCTGTCAGCATACGGTAGAGAAACTCGGGGTCAGCCCGTGCAGCGTCCTCCGCGTAAAACTGCACGTCATCGACGTAGCCCTTGGCATGCTTGACTGCCGCGACTGCCTTTTCGATCGCCACGTCCTCGGTAATATTGAGCTTGTTCTTCAGGTGGCTCGGGGAGACACCAATGCCCGTATGGATACGCGGATGGGCCGCGGTTTTGAGCGCAGCGGCTGCAGAATCGATGTCGGAGAGCACCGCGCGGGTCAGCCCACAGACAATAGCGCGGTCCCCCACCAGCTCACCGATGCGCGAGACGGCCTCGAAGTCACCGGGGCTTGACGCCGGAAAGCCCGCCTCGATGATATCGACGCCCAGCCTGAGCAGTTGGCGTGTGATTTCGAGCTTTTCCTCGACGTTCATACTCGCGCCTGGGGACTGCTCCCCATCACGCAGGGTCGTATCAAATATCTGGACACGAAAAGTCGTTTGCTTGTTATCTGATGAATAACTCATTGTTTTTCTCCTTTACTGCGCTTTCTTTGCGCTCTCAGCGGCTTGAAATACCCGCTGGCCAGGCGCATGAAATGGGCGCACGAAACGCAAAATCGGTTATGCGATTATCTGGGAATAAGGGGCTGAGTGCAAAAACTACACTGAAAAAGCCGGATTAATACGATTATTTGGCACAAGCCAGCAAGAATCGAGACCGGCTAGCTAAGTCGATCAAGCAGAAGCGCGAATGAAAAGATTGCTCTGTCTACTCCGATTTTCATGCAAACCAGTGTAACACGAAACCTGAAGGGAAAAGCAAGAGGCAAAACTTGTTGTTATCGAGCGATAGTTGTCTGGGAGATAAAGGTTTATCTTTATCAGAATGTGAAGCAGGTGCGACCAAAGCCGCACCTGCTTGCAAGAAACTGGTTCACGCTATTCCGGTAAACCGCTTCTCTTTTATGCCTTTACTCCTACCCGTTAATGCGACGGTACCTTTGCCGTAAAGTAAACGCAACGACTGCTCCGGCCATCAGGCCCAGCCCAATAATCGAAGAGGTCTCGAGCGCGCTGGTATCTCCAGTAGCCAGGAGTGCCGTAGCCGTTTTCTTAGTTTTCTTTTTCTTATTGGAACCCGTCGTTTTCACCGTGTTGGTGTAGTCGACCCGGGTCGCGCCATCAAACGGAAGCTCTACGGTATCCCCGGTACCGTTTGTGACAGCCTGACCCTTGGTGCGCGTGTAGGTCGTCGTATAGCGATCAGCTTCTTTCCCATCCCGTATCTCACGAACCTCATATTGTCCATCAAAGAGGCTATGAACGGTCGCGACCTCGCCATGCTTAAGTTCAAGGACAACCGGCATGGATTGCTTGCCCCAACTCGGTTGATACCAGGACATGTCAATATCACTGGACTTAATGCGGCCCGCAACCTCCGCCTGGCTCAGCATGGCGCCGTCGGCGCCCTTGATGCTGACTTTCCAGGACATGAACTCGCCCAGTTTACCAAGCGTCACCCAGCCGCCTTTTGCCGAAAGCATGACTGGTTCCATGATTTCTGGAGCGCCACTCTGCGGATCAGCAGGTATTTTATGAGAGAGCGTAAAGGGGAACAGTTTGGCGCGATCTGCCGCTGTGGCCGCGTCGCCCGCAACGGTCTTGCTCAGCGTGAGGTCATAGGAGTTGCCCCCATAGTTCGCATACGTAAAGAGGTAGTTCCCCATGTCCTCTGCTGTGATGACGTCCGACTCGCGATCTCCTGGTCCGATCCATATCGGAGCATTGACCGCGGCAGTCGGGATCGTCCAAGCGCCCTTGTTATCCTGCCCTGTTATCCCAAGAGAACTCCACCAGCCGGTTCCCGGGTCAAGCTCGACAACCCGATACTGGTAACCCGGATCGACCTCAACAAAGGCCTGCTCAAGCGTATGGAGTGTAAATTCACCTTTCGATCCATTCGTGATCGAGCCGCCGCCATCAGCGGATGAGCCGCCCTTACTGACAAAGTTATCTGCGCTTAAGGGGTACGCCGCCCAAGTCGCCCCTTTATCTTTCGAGTATTCGAGCCTGAAATTGAATTCCTTTGCCAAGGCGCCACCAGGCGAGTAACCATCCCCGTCAACGTCCATGGCATACTTTGCTACCTGGAGGTAGGCTCTTGTCGCCTTGGTGTTGTAGAAGGTCACCATGCCAAGTTCATTAGTATCGTCAAGTTGGAAGGGGCCCGCTACCCCATCACCGGGAGTAGTTATCGTTTGTCTACTCACCGGTGTCGCCGCAATGGGAATTTCAAAGCCTTTGGTATAGCCTGGGGTATTTCCAACCTCTACAACCCAGTAGTAATAATCCTCTATCGGGAGGCTGTCGACCATCGCAAGGTCACCATTTTTCAAGGTAAAAGTATTATTCGTAAGATCGACACTCGACGCAGCGTTTACCGGATGATCCGTCAGGTTCAGTACTGTGGCATTAGCAATATCCGGACTTCCTGGATCGTTAGCCGTATGATGTTGATACATGATCTTGAAGGTGAACTGCTTGCCCGCATCCAGAGGGGTCTCATTCTCGACCTTTTTCTGAACATAGAGCTGGCCAAGCGTGCCGTGTGTAGTCAGGCTGTCCTCTGCATACAGGTCGATCTTCATGTTCTGCTCGGCCGCTCCGGCAAAGGCCTGTACTTTGTTCCAATCCTGAATGCCTGTCTTGGGATCCTCATTAACAAGAAAGACCGGGGTTCCCTCCGTTACCGGAACACCAGGAGCCTGGGTCATTGCCTTGATCGTTAACTGGTCAAGGTCCAAAGCACCACGGGCATTCTCAGGAACCCGCAGATAAAACTCATCGCTGGTCCAGGTGCTACCCGTGACATGCCCGCCGACAAATTGGGTATCCTTAACGCTCTGGTCAGCTCCGAAAAGAGCGTCTTTGTCAAGCAGGGTTCCCGGATCGGTCGTTGTCCCATTGGTAGTCACAAATTCAGCCCCAGCTGTTCTTGACAGCTGACCGCTGGCTGTCAGGAATACCTTACTTATGCCAGATATCCCATCGCCATCTGCTACCGCCGTTAACGGGCCGTAGTAGTAGTAGCCATTGTGGTGATTATTTATGGAGTCCAAATTACTCTCATCGAGATGCAGGTTGAGCTTAGCAGCAGGGGTCACGCCACCGACCACACGGCCTGCCTTTGCGTCTCTTACCAAGAAGTCGACCAGCTTATCAAGCTTCGCGCGCGCTGCAGGATTACTGTCGAGCGAGGTACCGGTAACTTGTACCGAGTTCCCCTGGCCATCATCAGTGACCGCTTTCCAGATCGCGATCTTGGTAGCCATTAACGCCATTGTTTTGTTAATGACGCCGTCGCCACCGATTGCAGCTTTGATTTCTGCAGAGTAGAGATCATTCAGCCGCTTTACGCTGGCCTGGCTCTCACTTCCTGCCTGGCCACCACGGAAGTCACCTCGGTAGCCATTGAGCACAAGCCAGCTAACCAGATCAGCGTTCTTTTGCATGTCGCCGGACATTTCCCAAGGAGCCACAGCAACATAATTGCCCTTCGTGTCAGTAGTCGTTGCTCCCCAGGTATTGCCTTCATAATCCGTTGCTGTCGGACCTATCCATTCGGTTTTATCCGCCATGGAATGATAAGGGACAAACGGATCGATGCAATAGATCTGGCTGAAGTCGCTACCGCTCCCATTGGTCGCGCCGCCGATCGGTATGTCGGCAGAGCTCGTCCACACATCACCATTTGAATAGTTGTACGAATAGGAAGCCTTTACATTGTCATAGAACTTCATCTTCGTGGTATAGGTCGTAGACGCATCAGCGCCATATGCCGGAAGCGTTCCAAACACAAGCGCGCCCGCCAACAAAGCGAGTACAAAAACTTTTGCTACATCTCTCATCCGACGCGTACCAACACACACTCTACGCATAGCACACCTTCCTCCTTCAAAAGCGACATGCTTTTCCTGTCTGGTGCAAAGATATTGTGTATATATCGCTCTCTAAGATTATATACCTTTAGAGCTGACTCATAATTCGTCTTACAGATTGAAAGTTGCCGATCCGATACCTTCGACGCCAGCGCCCAGGACATACTCCGCATACTGGTCGCAGCGCAGGATTGACTCATCGAAAGTCAGTACGTTGTAACTTATGCAAGTCAATCCAGAATCTCCGGCCGCCTCTCTGCGGGTCGACGAACCGCAGGCGATAACAGAGATGCCCTCATGCTGCGTAATAAACGGAACATGTTTGTGCCCATGCAGGATAAAACTCACCTGATGCTCTTTCAGGAAGCTGACAAAAGCCTTCGCGTCAGTCAGGCGCATCGTTCGTTCCACAAAGGCAGTAATAAGAAACGCTGATAGCCATCGTGGCGCAAGCTTCTTCCAAAAGGACGGAAGGGGCGCACGCGCCTGTGGCACGGGTGCAACATGATGATGAAGCACCGCGATCAGGGTGTAGTCACTCAAGTTTTTGACCTTCGCAAGCAGCGCAGCGGCGGCCTCCATCTGCTGCCGGCCAATTTTACCCTGAGCAAAGATTCCATCGACATTGGAGTTGAACAGGATAAAGATCACGCCGATGTCGTCGACGCGCTTCAGACGAGGATAGCGCCCCACATAATTAGCGAGCGTTTGGTTGCTATCACCAAATGCCAGCCCCCGGTAATTGACGTCGTGATTGCCCAGCACAACGAGAGGTTCCCGTCCAGACTTTTTGGCCAGGTAATCAGAGAACGCAAGAAACTGGGCGCCGTTTGATGGCGTCGGACTGTCGACGCCATCCCCTGTCACAATAAAGCTGACTTTAGTATCCGGCTTAAACGTGGCGAGCTGTGCTTCAATAAGCTCCTTCAGCCGTGGCAAAACCTCGTCGACCCCTTTGGAACCGAAATGCGTATCGCTCAAATGGATATAGGCGCGCACGATTAGCTCCGACGCCTCAGAGCAACGCGCTCACGCTCAGTAGCCATACTCTCCTCCACCCTTCAGAGATCTTCGCGTTCTCGTATGCGCAGGCTGATGCCCAATTTGTCACAAAGATTTTGGCAAGCCTGTTGCTGGTCAGCATCAAACACATCGACTATTGTGAAATTTACCTCAGGGATCAACTCTTTGCAGTCAAGCGCAAAGCGCAGGAGAGCGTCAAAGGATCCCTCACCAAAAGTGGGGTGACAAAGCGCATCATAACTTTCCTTATTTGGAGCGTTGAGGCTGATCGAGACATGATCGATGCAGGACGCCAGAAGTGGCGCTGTTTTCTTGTGATTGATCAGGTCACTCAGGCCGTTCGTATTGAGCCTGATCGGCAGCGCTGTTGCCTTTTTTATCATCTGCGCGGTAGCTATCAAGGCATCGAGGCGCTCGGTTGGCTCACCATAGCCACAGAAAACCACTTCTTCATAGCGGGAGAAATCAACATCGCCCACCGTCTGTTCAATCTCTTCTAACGAGGGTTCGTGGTCCAGCCAAAGGCTTTCTCCCCGATTGATACCGTCGGCTTCATTGCGCACGCAAAACGAGCAGTTGCAATGACATCGATTGGTCAGATTGATATACAGACCCTTATGTACCTCATAGGCGATGATCTCACTCACAACAATTTCTCTTTCAAATCCTGGCGATCCATCACTTTCGCGATCACAAAGTAAAGAATAGCACTCCCTGCAAACTGCACGATCCCTGCCGGTACTGACGCCAAAGGCTCTAAAATATTACCCGTTAAAAGCGCCTCGGCAACGTAATATCCCAGGAGACAAATGAGTCCTGCAATAAAGGGCGCTGCGAGATTGCGCTTTGGCCCAAGAAGCTTTTTGCCGCGGCTGGTAAAGCTCAGCGCCATCAGGGCTTTAATAACCAGGGTAAAGGGGATCCACATTGAGGCCCCGCTCGCAAAATCTGCTAAACTTGCTCCAATCGCAGCGACAAACAGCGCATCGGGAAAAGGCAAGGTCGAGGCCGCCAGAAAGATAAAAATATCCCCAAAATGTATATAGGCCCCGGCGCCACCGACCGGAATATGCAGGATGTAGGCCGTAAACAAAAAAACGAGCGCTGTAAACAACGCCGCCAGTACGACCCTTTTAGTTCGATTGATACGCCGTGCGCTTTCCATGCCGATAGATTATACCGTATCAATAAAGCGCTCATTTTCCATACTATCCCGCCTGATACTACTCTTCCTTTCGAAGAAACTCATCCTCCATCTTATTAATTGCACCTGCAACTTTACCCATGTCACTTGAACTTAGTGAATTGTATTTCTCTTCATACTCTTCTTGGGGCAATGATTCATCCCACCTTCTGTCAATTAGTTCTTCAACCAAGTCCGGATTATTTGCTCTTCTTCCCATTTACAACCTCCTCGTTTTCACAATGCAATTAGGGACTTCCCGCTCTCGCCCATCGGGGTTCGATTCCCCGAGAGTCATTGCCAAGTCTGTGGTGGAGGTGGGGGGAATCGCGTGTCTTGCTTCGCAATCCACGAAGACCTCGCTTTGCTCGGCCCGAAACAACCCGCTGGGTTGTTTCGCCCTCCGGGGTTCGATTCCCCGAAAG
>Ga0123354_10000560_pt1 | contig 38317 bp, 25 predicted proteins | sample TergutLab28metaG_2_FD_97872 | JGI IMG/M metagenome (GOLD analysis project Ga0123354, IMG submission 97872) | Labiotermes labralis P4 segment gut microbial communities from Petit-Saut dam, French Guiana - Lab288 P4 | ecosystem: Host-associated > Arthropoda: Insects > Digestive system > Gut ... | reverse complement strand
GCAAAACAAAGATACGTGCAATTTCAGGAAATTCCAAATCTGAGGCATTTTTTAACAATTGCAAGCGTGGATTCGATAATGGGGAAATACCCAATTCTCTTTTTTACAAACAGATACAATTTCAACACTTTTTGTTGTCTTTTATTTATCAGTTAGTTAAAAGGAAGCACGAAACATTAATATTTTATAGTAAATAGTAAATGGTAAATGGTAAATAGAAAAATCATCCTGAACGCGATTTGCCGAAATTCCTATCTTTTTTTCACCGACACAGGCGCTTTTCCTCTATTTTTGTTTTTGCATTTCACAGGGACATACGCCGTACCATCGCCGTACCAAGTCCGTATAAAATCCGTACTAAAGCATAGCTCGCGTTTTTGACATTTTGATATTTTTGCTTTCATATAATCAGAAAGATGGTTAGCGGTTAGTTGTCACTTAGCGGTTACCGGCTTATCACTAACCGTTAACCACTAACCACTAACTTAACCACCTTCCCCAACCCGGCAAGAAGCAACCCGCTGTACATACCGGCTGCTTTTGCTATTTCTCAAAAAACCCTTACCTTTGTAACCGTATTACTAATGATTTTTACTCGATTTTTTCTATGTTGAGAATTGCCATACAAGCCAAAGGAAGATTATTCAATGAAAGTTTAAATCTTTTGCAAGAAGCCGGAATTAAACTGACATCGGGGAAAAAAAGTTTATTGATTCCATCCAAGACTTTTCCTGCCGAAATTTTGTTCTTGAGAGACGACGATATACCTCAAGCTGTAGCCACCGGAATAGCAGATGCAGGCATTGTCGGAGAGAACGAATTTGTGGAGAAAAAGCAAAATGCCGACATCGTCAAACGCTTAGGATTCAGTAAATGCCACCTTTCGTTGGCTGTTCCGAAAGACGAAGACTACAGCGGACCCGATTGGTTCGAAGGGAAAACAATAGCAACTTCTTATCCCGGCATTTTAACCGAATTTCTTGATAAAAATGCTATAAAATCGGATATACACGTAATTAACGGTTCTGTTGAAATTGCGCCCGGAATCGGTTTAGCCGACGCTGTTTTTGATATTGTGAGTTCGGGAAGTACTCTGATCAGCAATCATTTGAAAGAAGTGGAAATCGTAATGCAATCGGAAGCCGTTTTAATTGCCGCTCCCGGTCTGCAAAAAGAGAAAACCAATATTCTGAATGAACTGATATTTCGTATCGAAGCGGTTCAAACGGCTGAAGGGAAAAAATACATTCTTCTGAATGCCCCCAATGAAAAACTGCCGGAAATTTTCAATATCCTGCCGGGAATGCGAAGCCCTACGGTTTTGCCCTTAGCCCAACCGGGATGGAGTTCCATTCATTCGGTTATCAGTGAAACGCGTTTTTGGGAAATTATCGGCAAATTGAAAGCTGCCGGCGCTGAAGGGATTTTGATTATCCCCATCGAAAAAATGATCGTATAAATTCGATCGCTAATAAGAAATTTTTAATTACTATATAATAACTTAGACCGCCGTATGCCAATCTGTAACATCATCGAAAATCCTCTCGAAAGTCAATGGGACGAACTTATTCGCCGCACGTCTGTCGATTCCGCCAAGCTGCAAGAAACCGTCGACATCATCCTGGATGCCGTAAAAAACAAGGGAGATCAAGCCGTGAAAAAATATGAATGGATATTAGATCACGTTGCTTTAATTCAACTTCGTGTAACGAAAGAAGAAATAGCCGATGCGGAAAAGCAAGTTCCTGCTGATTTGCAAAAAGCGATTCTCACGGCAAAAGCTCATATCGAAAAATTTCACGCAGCGCAGCAAACGGAATTTCCGCGTATAGAAACCGCTCCCGGCGTGATATGTTGGCAAAAAGCGCTGCCCATTGAAAAAGTGGGATTGTATATTCCCGGAGGAACAGCACCTCTCTTTTCTTCGGTCTTGATGTTAGCCATTCCGGCAAAAATGGCCGGCTGTGAGGAAATCATCCTCTGCACCCCGCCCGACAAGGAAGGAAAAATTCATCCGGCTATTCTTTTTGCCGCAACTGCCTGCGGAGTCGATAAAATCTTCAAAGCCGGAGGCGTTCAGGCAATCGGAGCGATGGCCTACGGCACGGAAAGCATTCCTAAAGTATATAAAATATTCGGTCCCGGTAACCGCTACGTAACAACCGCCAAGCAATTGGTCGGCTTGCAAGACGTAGCCATCGATATGCCTGCCGGTCCTTCCGAAGTGGAAGTCATTGCCGACGAAACCGCAAGTCCTTCTTTTGTTGCTGCCGATCTGCTCTCGCAAGCCGAACATGGCGCCGACAGTCAATCGATCTTGCTGACCGATTCCGTTCGATTTGCCGAAAAAGTTATCCGCGAAATGGAAATACAGTTGGAAATGCTCCCGCGTAAAAAAATTATTGAAAAAGCCTTGGCTAATAGTCGGATTATCGTCTTTCGAACCGAAGATGAAATTGTTTCATTCACCAACCGGTATGCGCCCGAACATTTAATCATTGAAACCCTCAATTACAACGACATCGCCAACCGGATAATCAATGCGGGCTCTGTCTTTCTCGGTCATTATTCGCCCGAAAGTGCGGGAGATTACGCTTCGGGAACGAATCATACCTTACCGACCAACGGGTATGCCAAAGCCTACAGCGGAGTGAATTTGGATAGTTTCACGAAAAAAATAACCTTTCAGGAAATATCGAAAACAGGGATCATGACTCTGGAAGAAACGATCGGGATTTTGGCGGAACATGAAGGCTTGCTTGCGCATAAAAACGCTGTCAGTTTGCGCACCTCCTCGCTCGCTTCCACTTTCCATACTCCCGCCATTTTTCTCTGCGCCACAGACTACGGAAGCAGTAAATACACTGCAATGTGCAAATTGCGGGACGACATACTTCGGAAACCGATAGGTCTGCAATTAACCGAAGCGGAAACGGCACGCGATGTAAACGACATCCTCATTGTTTGCATGAAAAATGAGGAAGCGCTTGCCTGTTGTATTCTGACCGAAAATAGTCCCGACAGGGTTCAATTACGACAAATGGCAGTCAGAACGGACTACCAAAAGAAAGGCATCGGGGGTGAAATACTTCACTTCGCAGAAGAGGTAGCCGGAGAAAAACAATATTCCGTTATCTGCATGCACGCCCGCAAAACAGCCATTGAATTTTATAAAAAATTCGGATACAGAATAATCGGAGATGAATTTACGGAAGTCGGTATTCCGCATTTCGAAATGATGAAAAAAATATAGTCAATAAAACAATCCGGAAAGAAAAGAGACTGTATCAAAAGAATTTTGACTTTTGATACAGCCTCGCGGATTTTTGATTAAAACTTATAACCTACGCCAACCGAAATTAAGAACCTGTCCCAATTGTTGTAAATTTTGTATTTCAGTTCGGCATTGAGAAACAGCTGATCGGTCAACTTGTAATCGATGCCGCCGCCTAAGTTGAAGCCGAATTCGGTTTTGGAACTGCTGCCGCCGCCAATGATGCCGAAATCGCCCAAATCAATTTTCGGAATACTGGCTGTGACACCCAGCAATCCTACACCTGCCAACGGATAAACCGTAATTTGATCAGCTACGTGAAACAAGTAATGGGCATTCACGCTAAAGTCCCACATACTCACATAATCCTTCTTAAAAAAATACGTGAACGAACCTTCCAGACGGATGGGATCTGTTACATTGTACTGAAATTTCGCACCGATACCGACATTGGAAAGTCCGTCGCCCGAGCCAAATACCAGATTAGCACCCACAGCTTTGTCTCCTGTTATCTGTGCGACGGCTGCCACACTCATTGCTAATACTGCGATCACTGTTATCGCTGCTCTTTTTAAAAATAGATTTTTCATTAGATTGTGATTTTAGTAAGTTAATAAATTGATGAAAAAGTTTATGATTTGTTTGGAGTAATAATATCTATTTTGATTTACGCCGTTTGACCGGCGCCTTTCTGCCACAATTCCTTGAAGTTAGTCGACAGCCCGCTCAATTTGCCATAGAGATCGAAAGTGATTTGAGTTGAGGGAACCGTTTGCATATAGCTGCTCATCATTTTTACCAATATCCAACTGTCGATGAAAGCATGTTTTATTGTCCTTGCCAGCAGCAGGGAAATGACAAATGCCACAAAGCCGTTCCACCCAAACAGGTGGAACAGTCCACCAAACAGCACAAACGCAATCAGAGTTACCACCACTACCGAGAGAATAACTACGAAAGTAGTCTTTGCTGCATCTTTCAGCAGCGTCTTCCAATTCATGAAATAAATCACCACTCCGTCGGCTGCACTTTTAAAAGCATTCTGTTCGGGATGATTAAAGGTGTAACCCAGACAGCACTCATCAACGTAGCCGAGCGAAATATCAAGGAACAGGTTCATCAGGTTCTTCAAGCTGTTCAAGCCGGGAATAGCGCCGAACAATTCGTCGGCGATGTGCCCCAGCGTTCGCTGCAATTGCTTGACCGAACCGGAAACTAATTTGTCCACTGCAAAGTAAACGTTGGATGTACCAAATCGATCCTTCACCATTGTTTTGCCTGTGTTGACAGGATCGGCAGGTATAGTGCCGGTTTGAAACGCGGTAGCAATAACCGCCACATGACTCGCTTTGACTAAATAACCGAAATAGTTGTTTATTAGGAAGTTCAAGACTCCAACCACTCCAAGCCAAACAAAAAACATGAGGGCTCCCACTCCCCCGCTACTGAACAGATAGGAAATTCCCATCAGAATGGCGAAAAGGACGACGGCTATCAGGATATTCAATAATCCGAGCCCCAATTTTATCCACCCGAATATGAGTGTTTTTGAAAATATTTCTTCTGCTTTCATGCTTTTTCAATTATGAATTAAACAGCCGAACAACAAACTGCTTTTTAAAATGATCAGTAATTGTATGTTATAAAAGATAAAATATCTAAAGGATGTTCCGGTTAACAAAATTGATGTCAATACAAACCTTCCCCATTACCGAAACAACGGGTTAACGGTTTTGGTTTTTCATTTTTCAAAAGTTCTCGGAATTTAAGTAATTATTTTTTTTAATGCACGAATGCAAGTTGATTATCAATTACTCAGCGCTACCAATTCTTGCGTAGTATTGAGGCTGCCTTTTGTGCTGTAAATATCTTGTTTTACAATGCCGACACCCGGTGCATACCACGTATGTACAACCATTTCCGATTTCATGCCCATGGCTGAAGCTTTGCAATCATACTTTGTTTTCGTGCAGTTAAAGGTACCTGCTTCGGTTGTAACCGTCTCATCCCCTTCACACACGCCGTTGGTGTAGGCTGCACTCATCTTGATGATAGATATTTGCATCTTCACTTCGCTGTCGGGAAGTTTATCGCCCGCTTTCATGTTAGCCGGCACCATAAGCGGAGTTCCTTCCGCTGTACCGTCCGACGGAAAACCGGTGGAAACACTGTTCAGTATTGATTTCAGGTCGATGATTACCGTACCGTTCTCAACTTTATAAGTGTAAGAAATAACGGGTACATTAGCTATTGGATTCTTCTTTGCATCCATCACTTCACTTCTGTAAGTAATTGCCAGGTTGTTGCCTGTACCTTCAACCGATGTTACCGTCTGCTGCGCGTAATTTTTTACTTTACTTTTTGCATCTTTTGTGACATACGTCAACGATACACCTTCTTTCACGGGACACATAGGCTGTTGCGCCCACAAACTTGTTACCGCGATTGCGGCGAGAATTGTAATTACGAACTTTTTCATTTTTGTATATTTTTAGATAGCGCTTATATTTTTGCTTTACTATTTTATAATTTTACGACATTATCCTGATACTCATCTTATTGTTTATCGAATTATCTCACAATTTTCTTCACCCAGCCCGAACTGCCTTTTACTAAATAAATACCATGGGGGAAGCGGTTAATGGAAATTTGAATTTCTCCCGCCGGTTTAGTATTTGCATATACCTGCTCACCCGAAACGGAATAGATTTCTATTCTTTCCGCTGTTGAACTGTTTACCGACAGACAACCATCAAGAACATCAGCGATAACCGTTTGAACAGATATACGTGGGTTTACAATGCCTGTTCCGCCGTCATAATGATAAATGGTATAGGCGTCCATTTCCAACATTGCCACTGTGGGTCCGCTATATTCTTCGGTCCTGATCGGTCGTTCTTTTGCATCAAAATACGTAACATCTTTCGATACCAATTCCAATGCGCCGGCCTGGTTATATTGATCGGTTTCAGCCTCTTCACGCTCTAATTGTCCGGATGCGTTTTTGAAATAAGCAAATTTTATCTCCGAGTGAGTACCCATTCCGAAAGAGGAGGAAAAATACATTTCTTCAAGTGTAGGCCTCCCGTCTGCATCATAAGTTTTATATATGGTTCTTACGGTTGACGTAAAATCATAACCGTCCACAGTTGTAGTTGACAGGATGGAATCTAACCGGTTAGCCGTGCGCCAGTATTGCATCGTTGTTGTTGTCGACATTCCCGACGATTGCAGCATGGAGGTTGACACCATCTTTTGGACTTCACCAATATCATTGCAATTATATGCTATCTGTGTTATTTCTTCTTCCGCTCCATCCTCATCATAAAGAGACAGTTTAACCGTAAAATCATTTCCTGTATCATTAATGATTTCACATGTTGAAGCCAATGTTTTTTTCACATTGTCAAACGATGTATAATCCCATGAATACACTTCTTTACCAAACGGATAACCATTTTTTGTATAAATATAGACCGTGCTGTCCGTTGGATTGTTCGATTGATCATAAGTAGCTCCGCTCTTGTACTGAAATTCAGGGCTGAGAAAAGCAGTTCCGCTTTGCGCATTTGCAGTTAAAAAGGACATACATAATGCACTCACTGTAATCAGGAGACTGCTTAAAAATTTAATTTTTAACTGTTTCATAATCTCGATTGTCTTTTTTTTAATTAATCTTCACAAACTCCACTCTTCTGTTTTTAGCTCTGCCTTCGTCGGTCGAGTTATCGGCGATAGGCGAGGTTTGTCCTTTTCCGACGGCTTTCAGGCGGTCGGCGGCGATGCCCGATTCCACAAGTTTATCCATGATGGCTTTCGAACGGGCTTCACTTAGCGTCTGATTCGATGCGGCATTACCGGTATTGTCGGTATGACCTTCGACAGAGAATTTAATGTTGGAATTATCCTTCATTAACTGCACAATACGGTTGATTTCAGGCATCGATTCGGGTTTAATCACGCTTTTGCCCACGTCGAACGTGATGCCGTAAGTAACAATTTTCCCGTCGGTCGAAAGACGATCATAGAGAGGAACAGCGCCTTTGGCAATACGGAAATTCGTAAATTCCAAACCGGCATTTTGACCAACGTTATCCATAAAAATATCAAACCAACCCGGAGGGGTTACCACATTGGGAACGTTGACTAAGCGTACCCCATCGACATAAAACTTCCATGCGCGTTTATTGAACGATATGGCAAAATGATGCCATTTATCGTACTCTAAATTAGTAAAGTTCCCTGATCCACCGGCTCGATTGTTAGATGAATCCCAGTCATATTTATAGCGGCCATCCTTACCTATGTTGCCTGCAAAACTAAAATCCATTAGCGGATAACCGGAACTTTTCGCATCAGGTTTCCAAAAACGAAGGGTAACCCATATACTGTGATCGCTTTTATCTTTCATGGCTAAAAAGTCAAATTCAATGGTAAAAACATCGCCAAGAAAGTTTTTTGGATTTTTCATCAGCGGCGTCACATTATAACCGCTGTTTGTCAGTTCGAATGCCTTTTTCCCGGCTATCGATACAACTTCGCAATTGCCTGAGAGCAAATCCCATTGCGACGGAAATTCACCCAATTGCTCATTGTCCATCGGGTCGTCGAAAATAATTTCATCGCCCGGTACAAAGTCCGATTTGGAATATGCCATTTCAAGCGCTTTGGGGGTTGTAGCAGATTGGCTCGTTCCTTTTGCATTGGAAGAGGACTCGGCGGCTTCACCATTCTCGTTGTTGCCTGCAGAACTGTTTGTCTCGTTGCCTTTGTAAGTTTTCGTGTCTGTAGCTTTGTCGATAGATTTACTTACCGCATTGTCGGTCTTCTGTTCCGCTTTGCGAATAGTGGCATTCTTGGCAGCGTTTTCTACGGCTTTACCAAGAACTTTGCCGAACTGTGCTTGCATCGTGGCGCATACGAACAGCAATGCAAGACTGATTAATAAAAATTTTACTGTTTTCATCTTTGCAAACATTTATAAATTATATTGTTATTTCTATTTTGCAATTCTTCACTCTCATACCGTACAAAGTTAATATTATTAAAAATACTGTCATAGCTGCATATGCAGGTTTTTTAAACATTGGACAGAAAAAACTTCCGATACAAGTATTGATTTTAACAAAAAAACACCTATCTTTGTAACGGAGACCTTTTGAAGGGATCTCCATCAAATGGTAAAAATATGATTACCAGGCAGCAAAAATACTCGAATTACAACTCCCAACTTATTTGTGAAGCTGTACTTGCCTTGCTGCTTTTTGTGGCTTCTTGCAACGCGCCCCACCATCAGCCTTCCGGCGATGAAGAACTTTTAACACTTTTGGACGAAACCAAAAAACATGTGGTAAACAATCCGCAATATGCCGATTCGGCGATAATGATATTGCTCGAATTGCTGCCTCGACAGCAAGGCGAAGAAAAAACGGCTAATCGAAGCAAATTATTAAAACTAATCGGTATTACCTATGACATAAAAGGGAAGTACGATTCGGCGGCAAATTATCTCTATGAAGCTTCGCGGCTGGCAGAAAAAATAAAAGACGATACGCTGCAAATGTCTATTTACACCAATCTCGGTATTTTGCAATTTGAATTGAAAAATACCGACGAATCAATCAAGTATTACCGACAGGCGCTCGCCCTGGCGGAGCAATTAAGGGATTCCGTGATGATCTCCCATCTGCTGAATAATATCGGCAATACCTACATGACATTAGTCCACGAATATGAAAAAGCGGTTCCATATTTTGAACAATGCAGGATAATCAGCGCCAAAATTAATTATCCCGTTGCCTATCAGGTTGCGGGAGTCAGCCTGGCGCAGATTTACAACGAGTTGAATGAACAAGACAAAGCCTTGAAAGCAATCAAACAGCTTAGCGAGCAATACGGTCCAAACATCTATGCCGATTTTACTCTGGGTGAAATCTATTTCAAAGAAGGTGATCACAAAGGAGCTATTATGAAGTGGAAAGAGCTTTTGGATAAACAGTCGGATACGCGGGAATTTGAATTGGCGGTTCTGAAAAATATCGCGGAAGCCTACAAGACCGACAACAATCCCGACAGCGCCATTGTTTATTTAGAAAAAATGTACACCTTACAAGATTCGCTCCACAGCCTGCAAGCAACTGCAACGGTGCAAGATCTTAAAATAGCTTACGAAACAGAAAAGAAAGAATTGACGATTTCGGCCTTGGAAGATGAAAAGCGATTGATGATTTGGTTGGGTTTGGCAGGCGGAGGAGTACTGTTGTCGGGCTTAGCCGCACTTTTTTTGCTCTGGCGGTTGACCGTACAAAAGAGAAGTATTGCCGAACAGCAGGTAGTCCGTTTGCAACAGGAAAAACAACTTGTTGCCACACAAGCCGTACTCGATGGCGAAACGCAAGAACGGTTTCGGCTTGCCCGCGATCTGCACGACGGTTTGGGTAGTATGCTAACAGGGGTAAAGTTGAATTTGGAAAGCATGAAAAGCGGTATGCCCGTCAAATCACCCGGTGGTGATTGTTTCGACAAAGCCATGAAAATACTCAATGATTCCATGCAGGAACTGCGCCGCGTAGCTCATCACTTAATGCCCGAATCGCTCAGCAAATACGGCTTGAAACAGTCGATATCCGATTTCTCCGACAGCGTTTCCCTGATGAAGTTCAACTGGTATGGCGAAGAAACGCGCTTGGAACCGAAACTGGAAGTGATGATTTACCGAACCATGCACGAATTGGTAAATAATGCGTTGAAGCATTCGGGAGCTTCTAAAATCCTTGTGGAAATAATCCGCGCCACCGATACTTTGCACCTTACCGTACAAGACGACGGTTGCGGTTTCGATCCCTCGTCGGAATTTGAAGGTATGGGACTGGCAAATATTCGCACACGCGTAACAGCCTACAACGGCAACTTACTGATAGATTCAAAAACCGGTGTGGGAACAGAGATAAATGTAGAATTGAGAATCAATAATTACGAGCCTCAATAATTCATAATTAATATGATTCACATAGTGGTAGTAGATGACCACAAGATTATCGCCGACGGTCTGGAACTATTGATCAACGAATCGGGAGCTGCCATAGTTACCGGCAAGGCATATTCCGTTGCCGAATGTCGGAAACTGTTGAAAAACAATCAGCCGGATGTATTGCTGCTCGACATCAGCCTGCCCGATGGCAACGGCATTGAGTTATGCTCGAAAATCAAGGAAAATTATCCCCGCATAAAAATAATAATGTTGACAAATTACGGCGAGTTTGCCACCATTTCCGGCGCTTTGAACGCGGGCGCCGACGGCTATGTGTTGAAAAACTCGGAACCCGAAGAACTGATCGAAAGCATTTGTCGAGTCGCTGCCGGTGAACGCTTTTTGTGTGAGGAAGTGGACGCAACACTTCAAAAAAACGAGAACAATCCATTGGAACTCACCCGTCGCGAAATGGAACTGTTGCAATTAATTGCAGCAGGATTTACTCTCCCCGAGCAAGCCGATAAAATGTGTCTGAGTTATCATACCGTACGCGGCTACCGCCAAAAACTGAACATCAAACTCGGAGCGCACAATACCGTTCAATTGCTGCAAAATGCCAAAATCTTGAAATTGGTATAAAGCCGGTTTCTGCCGGATTTTCTCATTTCCAAACTCTTTTGTACTTTTGTATTCGAATACAAGCTCTTTTTACAGTTCAAGGCTCGTCGCCCGGCACTCGTAATTCGTCGCTTGGCACTCGTAACCTGTAACTCATAACTTAATATATAAAATGATTGCAACAAAGTATGACCCTTCCGATGTTGAGAACAAATGGTATGATTATTGGATGAAATACGGTTTATTTCATTCGGAACCGGATGAACGAGAACCTTATACAATTGTGATACCTCCACCCAACGTCACCGGCGTGCTTCACATGGGACACATGTTGAACAACACGATTCAGGATATTCTGATACGTCGCGCCCGGATGATGGGGAAAAATGCTTGTTGGGTTCCCGGAACCGACCATGCTTCGATAGCAACCGAAGCGAAAGTAGTTGCCAAATTAGCCGCCGAAGGTATTAAGAAAACCGAACTAACCCGCGAACAATTTCTTGAACACGCTTGGGAGTGGACGCATAAACATGGCGGAATCATTCTCGAACAACTGAAAAAACTCGGCGCTTCCTGCGATTGGAACAGAACCTGTTTTACGATGGACGAGAAACGTTCGAAAAGCGTTATTAAGGTTTTTGTCGATTTATACAACAAAGGATTGATATATCGCGGCGTGCGTATGGTGAACTGGGATCCCGAAGCAAAAACCGCTTTATCCGACGAAGAAGTCAATCACAAAGAACAGCAGGGAAAATTATATTATTTGCGCTATCACATTGCAGAGACCTTGCCGGCAACCTCTCTGCCGGAATATGCCGTTATTGCCACCACCCGACCCGAAACCATCTTTGGCGATACGGCAGTGTGCATCAACCCCAACGACCCGAAAAACGCACATCTCAAAGGGAAAAAAGTGATTGTTCCCATTGCCGACCGTGAAGTCCCGATTATCGAAGACGAATATGTGGACATCGAATTTGGCACGGGTTGCTTGAAAGTGACTCCGGCGCACGATGTAAACGACTATGTGCTGGGCGAGAAATACAACTTGCCGGTATTGGATATCTTCAACGACGACGGAACACTGAATCATCACGGTTTGCACTACGAAGGCAAAGATCGGTTTGAAGTCCGTCGATTAATTGAAGAAGAATTGAAAGAAAAGGGGCTGATAGAGAAGACGGAACCCTACGAAAACAAAGTGGGTTTTTCCGAACGCACCAATGTGCCGATTGAACCCAAACTGTCGATGCAATGGTTTTTGAAAATGGAGGACTTGGCAAAACCCGCCCTCGAAGCCGTAATGGACGATACCATCCAATTGATTCCGTCTAAATTCAAGAACACCTATCGGCGGTGGATGGAAAATATAAAAGACTGGTGCATTTCCCGCCAGCTATGGTGGGGACACCAAATTCCCGCCTGGTATCTGCCTCAAGGCGGTTTTGTAGTCGCCGAAACAAAAGAAGAGGCATATAACAAAGCAATTCTCAATTCTCAATTCTCAATTGATGATTTGCGTCAAGACGAAGACTGCCTCGACACCTGGTTTTCTTCGTGGTTATGGCCCATTACCGTGTTCGACGGCATCAATGAGCCGGATAACAAGGATATCAACTACTATTATCCAACCAATGACTTGGTGACCGCTCCGGAAATTATATTCTTTTGGGTAGCACGGATGATTATTTCGGGATATGAATACAGGCATGAACCCTGCTTTCATAATGTCTATTTTACCGGTCTCGTACGCGATAAGTTGGGAAGGAAAATGTCGAAATCGCTGGGGAATTCTCCTGATCCGCTTGAGTTAATAGACAAATACGGTGCAGATGGCGTTCGCATGGGGATGCTGCTGACTTCCCCCGCAGGAAACGATCTCCCATTCGACGAAGCACTTTGTGAGCAGGGACGCAATTTCAACAACAAAATTTGGAACGCCTTTCGTTTGGTCAAAGGTTGGGAAATTGCCGATATTCCGCAACCCGAATCGGCTGCCATTGCCGTCCGGTGGTTTGAGGCGCAATTGTCTCGAAGCATCGAAAATCTCAACGACTTATTCTCCAAATACCGTATATCGGAAGCCTTGATGGAAGTTTATCAACTGTTTAGGGATGAATTTTCGTCCTGGTATTTGGAAATAATCAAACCGGCTTATCAACAGCCCATCGATCGAAAAACCTACGAAGCAACATTGAAATTCTTTGATGTGTCGCTTCGTTTGCTGCATCCATTTATGCCATTCATAACCGAAGAATTATGGCAAGCCTTAGAAAAACGGAACGAAGGCGAAAGCATCGTGATTTCAAAGATGCCTTGCGTTGAAGACCTGAGCAACTGCCGGGAGAAAACAAACGGGACTTTCCTCGAACCCGAACGGATGGAAGAAACGAAAGAAGTTGTTACCAATATCCGTAACATACGGGCACAGAAGAATATTCCCAATAAAGAACCTTTAGCGTTGCAAGTGGTTGGAGAATATCCGACGGATTATTATCCGGTATTGCTGAAAATGGCTAATTTATCGGCAATCGAAAAAACGACGGAAAAACCGTCGGGTGTCATTTCGTTTCTTGTAAAAACGACCGAATTTCTCGTTCCGCTCGGGAACAAACAAGTCGATGCAGCCGAAGAATTGGCTAAACTTAAAGATGAACTGAAACATCGGCAAGAATTTCTGCTATTGATTCTCGAAAAATTGAACAATGAAAAATTCGTTTCCAAAGCGCCCGAAAAGGTGATTGAAACAGAACGGAAAAAACAAATCGACACCGAAATCAAAATCAAATCGTTACAAGAAAGTATAGCGACCTTCGAATAATTTATGATTAACAACAATGAAAAACAATGCCGGAATATTTTTATTACTTTTACTGCTGACATACAGTTCTTGTACAAGTATTCACAGGTTTGCTGTTGATGTGCAGGAACCGGCTTCGGTTACGCTGCCGGTATCCGCTCAAAATGTTTTAATTTTGAATAACAGCGTAGTTCAACCGAAAAATTACGGAATCGACAGAACGTTTGCCGGGCAATCGATTCCTGCGAATTATCCTTTATCGTTAGATTCTACCGTTTGGTCGGCCATGGATGAAATTGCCGCTGTTTTGAATGAATCGGGCTTTTTCAAAACAATCTCCACGTATCGGGCTCCGCTTCGCACCGATGACGAATGGTTATCTGTAGCCGATCTATCTCCTGAACTGCAATCCGATTTCTATGATACGGAAAATTACGATGCGCTGCTTGTGATTAACCGGTTGCTGTTTACCGTAAAAGAAGACGTCAAAAAAATCGAGCAGAGCATTTTTTCTGCCGATCCTGCCGCCTTTGTCGATTTGCACGCCGAAGGCATACTCACTTGCAGCATGTATGCTTACGGAAAAGAAAAACCGCTGACTACATTTACCGTTTCTGACAGTTTGTTTATGAAATCGGCGGTTCTGATTGATTCAACTGTTCTTTTCACTGAGATTCCGGAGTATATACTTCATGAATTGTCTCATATTGTCGGAAATCATGCGGCAATGCATTTGATTCCTACTTGGAACACGACGGAAAGAACACTTTTTACCGGTCGCAACGCTCGAATGCGGGAAGCCGCCGGTTATGCCGCCAACCACCAATGGGTAAAAGCCGAATCGATTTGGAAAACCGAATTGGAAAAACTGACAAAACCGAATGATAAAGCGAAGATTGCATTTAACTTGGCAACAGCCGACGAAATGCAGGACAAATTCGAATCGGCGCAGGTTTGGGCACAAAAGGCAAAAAAATATTTCGAAGACGCCGGTAAGAATAACGACTCGGAGGAACTCAAGCTTTCCAATCAATACATTTCAGAGTTAGAAAGGCGAATTAAAAACAATCATTTATTGGATTTGCAATGGGGGAAAGAATAAATGTAAGAAGAATTACCCGTCTTATATTCCCGAGCCACTGACCGGATTCGAACCGGTGACCTACGCGTTACGAATGCGTTGCTCTACCGACTGAGCTACAGTGGCTTGTGCTATCAACAAATTATTGGGGGAACACGAGTTTGTTCCTTGTCCGATTTTGACGCCGCAAAGGTAGTAAAAAATTATGAATTATGAATTATGAATTATGAATTTGAAGAATCGGCGTAATCAATGAGGAATCTTTTTCTTTTAACCGCTTCATCAATTTCGCCGTAAATTCATAATTCTTTAATCCCCAAGCGGGAGCAATCAATAAATCTTTTGGGGATTGCGAAACAAAACGGTCAATGATAAAATTCGGATTCAAACGTTCCAAAAAATCAATGCATAAATCAATGTATTCTTCAACCGTATAAAATCGGAAAATCTCCGGGTGTTCTTCCGCTTGTCGAGCCATCCGCGTATTCCGAATCAGCTGCAATTGGTGCAGTTTGACCGTAGTAATCGGTAAAGAAGAAATCATTTCTGCATGAGATAGAATCATTTCGCGTGATTCCCCGGGTAGTCCCAAAATCAAATGAACGCCGACATATATCTTCACGGCAGCGGTTCGGCGAATCGAATCGACTGCTTCTTCGTAGGTATGTCCCCGGTTAATCCGCCGCAAGGTATCATTGCAAGTCGATTCCACCCCGTATTCTATCAATAAAAACCTATCCCGGGCAATCTTTTCCAAGGCATCCAACAATTCATCGGGCATGCAATCGGGGCGCGTTGCGATAATCAGCCCCACCACATCGGGATAATTCAAAGCTTCATGATACTTTGCCAAAAGATTTTCGATTGAATCGTAAGTATTTGTATAGGATTGGAAATAGGCAATGTACTTCATACGGGGATATTTTCGCGAGAAAAATCGAATGCCTTCTTCCAGCTGTTGCCCGATCGATTTTTTATTTTCCGCATATTGCGGACTGAAAGTTTGATTATTGCAATACGTACAACCGCCCCGCCCTTTGCTTCCGTCGCGATTGGGACAGGTAAATCCCGCATTAACGGATATTTTTTGTACCTTATAAGGGAAAATCGATTGTAAAAAATCGCCGAAATTCGAATTCATCTGTTTTTTGAAGTCATATTCTCTGCAAAAATAACATTTTAATTCGTATTGTCCGAAAAAAATATATTACTTTTGCTATATCAATTCATAATTCATAATTCATAATTCATAATTAAAACAGTATGGCTTTATTCGATACCATCAGCAAAGACATTCAAGCGGCTATGCTGGCAAAAGACAAAATTCGCTTGGAAGCCCTTCGGGGAGCAAAAAAAGAATTTCTGGAAGCAAAAACAGCCAAAGGAGCCGATGGCGAACTGAGTGACGAAACGGCTGTGAAAATCTTGCAAAAAATGGTCAAACAGCGCAAAGACAGCGCCGCCATCTACAAAGAACAGAACCGACCGGAGTTGGCAGAAAAAGAATTAGCCGAAGTTGCAGTATTGGAAGAATATCTTCCCAAATCCTTATCGCCCGAAGAATTAGAAGCCGCCCTGCGAGAAATCATCGACCGGCTTGGAGCAACTTCCATGAAAGACATGGGCAAAGTGATGGCTGCGGCTACTCAAGCGCTTGCAGGAAAAGCCGAGGGCAGGCTGATTTCGGAAAAAGTAAAACAATTACTGGGATAGAACCGGTCAAAATAAGAACGTAATAAAATTTTCCTCAAGGCACAAGGGTAAATGATGTGATCGGCACCGAATAGTCTTTTTCGGGATCGACCGATCCCGAGAGTTGGATCGACCGATCCAAAATGTTGGATCGACCGATGCAAAAAATTGGATCGACCGATCCAGAAAACCGGATCGAACGATACACTAACATTACAGTCGGGCTGTTTTGTCCTAACAGTCGGGCTGTTTTGTTGTAATAGTCGGGCTATTTTATCGTAATCGGGGGGTTATTTTAGTCTTGCAAGCCGATTGTATTTTCATTTTATCGGCATGTCGAAGGATTTTTATAATAAACACATGGTTAACGGAAAGCAACTTCCCGTTAACCATGTTATCGTTTTCTATTAATAGACATTAATAGACTAATTCACCGCTAAAATCAGCGCTTACATCTTTTCCTGCTAAGCCGTCGGCAAAACCTTTGTAGGCATATTTACGCCCATAGTCAGCATCAAAGAGGCAGGGAGCATCGTTCGGTATCCAATACGTGTGTTCATCCGGATTATCTGAAACAGCCCAAACGGTTATGCCGTAACGTTTTGCTTCCGGAATGTTTTTCAGGAAGGAACTTACAACAAAACGATACATATTTGCCTGTGCTGCATATTGGTCATCCGTAGGCGAAGCGGATTGTATCGCAATATCCATTTCGGAAATTTTGATTAGTTTACCTGTTTCGCCCAATTTTTTGAACATATTGTCAATCATGGTCGTATCGGCTTGTATTGTGATGTGCATTTGGGTGCCGATTCCATCGACCGTAGCGCCTTGACTTTCAATATAAGTCACATAATCAATCAATCCCTGTAATTTCGAAGGATTACTTTCCAGATTATAGTCATTGATGAACAGCTTTGCGGCGGGATCGGCTGCACGTGCAGTTTTGAAAGCAGTAACAGCATAATCTTTGCCCAGATAATCTTGCCAGTAAAAATTGTCTGCGGCGAGTGTTGTGCCCACGCCGGTTTTTACGCCGTTTCCGCTTTCATTCATCGGTTCATTGACAGCATCCCAAGCATGTACGACTCCTTTGAAATGACCGACCATTTGATTAATCCAATCTACGAGAGCATCACCGATAATTTGGGCTTTTTCTTCCGGCGTTTTCTCGATGGTGACAGGACCGGAACGCATGGTTGACTTTGCCGGCGCTTTTTCCACTACTTTCACATCATCAAAATAATACGTCACATCGGGAACTTGACCGAAATCAAAACTCAACTGCAGGGTAGAAGAAAAAGGTATAATATCAACCGATATTAATTTCCAGGTACTTGAAGTGGCAAAATCTCTGGCTGCACCGGTTCCGTCCCAATCCATCCACGGATATTGATTTCCCGATGCCGAACCGTCATTGATCTTTCCATTGTAGGAAATTCGTCCTTTTCCGGCTATGTCCGACTTAACCCAAAACGAAAAAGTATAGGTTTTATTGACATCCAAGTTCATTGTTCCGCTTTGGAATTGTAAATCCCAGTCATTCTGAGAGGTTGAACTCGATATTGCCTGCAATCCGTAGTTGCCTGCATATTTAGCGTCGGCAGTTACGGTGATGCCGGCTCCTTGATTGGGAGTCGCCCATGGATCTATATCACCCGATTCAAAATTACCATTTTCCACATAATTTACTTCTTCCGTAACTGCATCCAAATCAACAATTTCAACCGCATCAATAAGATAAGTCACATTTGGAACAGAGGCGAGTAAAAGTCGAACGTGCATGGCATCATTGTCTGCCGTAGCAATCATTGCATCGTTGCCAACCGTGGAATTATTGTAAATTACTTGAGTCCAGGTTGTTCCGACAGGTGCATATTCTGCTCCGTTTACCCACGGATACTGGTTTCCGAGTTGTGCATTGGGAAAATCAATCGCTACCTGTCCCACAGCCGAGCCTTTAATCCAGAATGAAATCTGATAATGATGCCCGTTGATAATCGGAAAATCAGGACTGTTGAGTTGCCCGTGTCCGTCGTATTTACCGCCTGTTGCGTCGGCGGGTATTATAGCCTGTATTGAATGTGTTCCGTCGATAGCATCCGTGTTTATAATCGAATAATTTTCCGTATAGTAAGCCGGCGCCCAACCTGCCAATCCATTTTCGAAACTACCGTCTATCAAGCTGGAACCGGGAGTTCCGGGAATGATGGTCGGAGCAATCAAGCCGTTTAAATAGGCGGCTTGCTGCTGGGAGTGCCATACCAGCGTATGCCCGTAAACCGACAAACCGGCATTAGTCAGTTGATCAACCACTTTATCGACATTTGCGAAATTCAATTCACCTTTGGCATTCATAATCGACGCTTGTTTCATTTCGTTTCCCGGCGTAATATCATTGAAATTATCATTGACAACATTACGATAGGTCTCATTACTCTGATACATGTCGAATCCGATGCCTACTCCCAACTTAAGACCTGCCGGTGCATAAGCTTTTAATGCCTCGTAACGGGAAATCGCTTCTTGTAAGGGCAGCGGCAAATCCTTAGCTGCAGGGTGAGTATTAGGATCGCCCCACTCCATTTTTGAATCATAACACGAATTCATACCCAGAAGCAAAACCGTGAGTAAAAGTCCTATATTGTTTTTTATTTTCATAATCATTAAAATAATTTATAATTCATAATTCATCATTGGATATCATTAATTATCCGGAAAATCGCTGTAAGCCGGTGATGTCAGGGGAACGATACGGATATTATCGAAATAAACCTTTTCGGTAGCAGGCACAGGATCAAAAACGCCGCCCGCTATTCCGGAGTTTTCAAACCAGGGTCCGGTTTGTTTATAAGCAGCCGCACTCATTGATGCAACAACATCGTTCAATGTTTTCCCTGCATAATCGGAGCTTAAACTGAACGGCAATGTAATCGTAAACCAACAACCCGGATTTACAAACGCAGAAGCATCGTAAGCTCCGTTAGGATAAACCGGTTGATAAACCATACAGTATCTGCTCGATCCGCTGCCATCCGCCATCACAAAACGGATGACACCCGAATTCCATGCGCCTTCCACATAAATATCCATTTGAACGCCGCAGTTATCGGTAGAAGTCGAACCGGGAATGATGTTTGTTATATTGGAAAATACCGCTGTCGAATTTAACCAAAAACGTTGGTCGGCACCGCTTCCGAGACTTCCCGATGCATTGAACACCTGATAGCCGCCCTGCGATTTGGGACCGTCGCCGGTAGTTGGGATTACAGCCGTTAATGCCGTATTGTCAACACCGGAACCCCATGAATAATTCTGAACATCGTCGAAATTGTGGATCAGTCCTTTTTTGAAGTTGAAACATGCAGGCGAATAAACTCCGCCGTTTGCGCCGACTGCCGTAACAGATCCGCCATCGTCCGATACACCTTGCGGAACGGTTACTTCAAAGAATGTCCCTTCTTCGTTGTCGGAAACAATACCATCTGTTACCGTGACATTGCCCGGAAAAGTCACACTCGTGATTTCTTGCAAACCGGTACCGTAAACCGTAATCCGGTCGCCTGCCTGCGGCATGGAATGAGAAAAACCGGTGATGGCAGGAGCAGCCGATCGTATTTCGAAATCGTAAACGCAGGATTGCGAGCCTTTTTCAAGCCTTATCGTATTGCGTACATCATCGGGAGCGTCAACTGTTGGAACTTTCCCGCTTATTTGAAGCCACATTGAGGTATTTGTCATCAACGAAGGATTAAATTGGGTCTCATATCCGTTGATAAATAATTTATTTACGCCAAGAAAAGACTCGCCTTCGAGGCGGATGGTCTGCCCCAAACGTGCAAAATCTACTTTGCGATCGGTCACGGATGATTGTGCGTCTTCCAGATACACGGCTTTTATTACCGGGGCTGATGAATCACCGCCGCTTCCATTATCGTCTTTGCAGGAATTGAAAGGTACAATGGCGGCAATCAGTCCGAAAAGCAGTAAATATTTTATATACATTTTATTTTTCATGCGAATAATATTTTATTATTAATTGAACAAATCCGTAATGCGATCTTCGGTAAAAGTATAGGGTACCGGTGGATCGGCAAGTTTAGAATTTTGTATTATTTCGGTTGCGGGATAAGGCAGTTGGAGCGATGCAGCGTCGATCTTTCCTATTGCATGCGTGCCGTCATTGCGGCTGGGGTCCAAACGCAAATTCATCGGCGCATCAAACAAGAAAGCCGGTGCTGTACCTCTGTCTTGAGCTGTCAAATAATTGATCACTTCCTGCTGTTTGTAGTAAGCGCGAGCCATCAGGTCGTACCAGTATAATCCTTCCAAACAAAACTCGATACGGCGTTCGTGACGAAGGTCTTCCCAAGAAATGGCTTGTTTGCTCGACATCCCGACGCGGGTGCGCACGGCATTGAAGCATTGCAAGGCCTCGGCATCACTCGTTGAAGCGTTATTGCCCAATACTGCATCGGCATAGTTCAACAACACTTCGGCATAACGCAACACGGCATTATCAAGTCCGGAATTACGCACGTTAATTGCCGGATTGTCCTTTGCATTGCCCGTAACCCCTTTCTTTATATTCAAACAACTGTTATAGGGGTTGTGTCCGCTGTTATATTCGCCGTCGCCGTTGCCGATAAGAAATCCTCCTTCGGAGGTGTCGAGTTCGGGATAGAAATCGCCGGCGCCCATCCAGGTAGCATGGCGGCGAATGATATCGTCGGGCTCATATTCTTTCATCATATTGTAAGTGGCGCATGTCCAAGCTCCCCAGGCTTCGCCTCCGCTGACGATCCCTATACCGGCAAAATTGGAAACCGAACCATTGGTAAGTCCATAGTTGCTGTTTCCGTTAAGTCCGGGTACCCATTGAAATGAAAAAAGCGATTCGGAATTATTGTTATTGGCAATCTTGAACAAATCGTCGTAATTCGGCACCAATTTGAAAAGTCCGCTTTGAATCACTTTTTCAGCTGCCTTTTTAGCCATATCGAGGTATCCCGGGTCACGTGTACCTACATTTGGATTTTCTCCGTAATTAGAAGCAACAAAACCCGAATAAGCCAGATAGAAACGCGACAACATACCGAAAGCGCTGTAACGGTTTACCCGCCCCACAGCTTGTGAATTTTCGGGCAAATATTTAGCGGCAAATTCCATATCGCGGATGGCAAATTCATAAACATCCTTTTGCGGATTTGTATTCACTATCGGATTATTTACCAAAGCTGTAGGGTCTTCCGAAATAACCACGTTCTTCCATAAAGTAGCCAAATACCAATAAGCCAAGCCACGCATAAACCGCGCTTCGGCAATGCATTGGGTTTTCACGTTATCGTCAGCATTGACCGAATTGACCGAAATAATCACTTTGTTGGCGCTTTGTACCACAGCATAAAGCGATGCCCATCCGGGACCTAAGGAACTTGTTGAGCTTGAAAAGGTAAAGTAAGTAAAATCTCCGTAATAATCGGCATTATGTTCCAAATTAAAAGACATGGCATCGCCGACGGCTACATTAAATCTCCAATTAAATTCGTACCAAGCATAATTATATAATGGTGCGGTTATCGATTGCAAATTGTCTGCCGACAAAGCGTCTCCTGTAATTATATCATTTGCTTTGGTACTCAGGAAATCGCTGCAAGCAGTGAATGATCCGGCACTGAAGATGATCGTTAAAATTATAATTATATTTTTCATATTCATTATATTTATTAAAACGTTAAATTAAGTCCGACAGTATATATACGCGGTGAGGGATAACGACCTTGATCTACGCCCGTTGTTCTATTCTGCCCGGAACCTTGTATCCCGATTTCGGGGTCGAATCCGGAATATTTGGTAAAAGTATAAACATTTTGCAGATTCGTATAGAGTCTGATATTGCCGATTCCGGCATGGCGCAACCAACTTTTCGGGAAAGTATAAGCCAGCGAAATATTTTGGATTCGAAGGTAGGAACCGTCTTCCACAAACCGGTCGGAAAACAAGTAGTCGTAGTCGTTTGTACTATTACTTAATGCCATACGCGGAGCGTGAGGATCGCCGCCGATTATTTTAGTATTACGATAATCATCGGGTCCGTTCGGGTCAATCAGTCCTATTTGGGCAAAATTAAGCGCAGTAGTAAACAGGTTTGTATTGTTGAAATACGGATCGTCCATAAAGCGTCTTACGTAATTTACAACATCATTGCCGTACACTCCGACAAGCTGAATGCCTAAATCAAAGTTTTTGTAAGTAAAATTATTGTTTATGCCATAGGTAAATTTCGGTTCCGGATTACCGATGAATGTGCGGTCGTTTTCGTCAATTTTACCATCGGGCTTACCATCGGGTCCGCTCAAGTCGGCATAAATATAATCGCCGATCCAAACGCCCGATCCTTTATCGATGGGAAGATTATTATATACGGGAGTGCGCACTATCTGTCCGTCTTTGTTGACCATATAGAAATCGGTAGCCTTTTCGAAACGTCCGATAACCTTGTATCCGTAGAACTGTCCGATCGGTTGCCCGACGACGGAACGGTTCACGATTTCGTATTGCGCTCCGAAATAGGTACCGGAAGCCTGGCGTGTATCCTGTCCGGTTGATGTATTCAATGACAAGACTTTATTTCGGTTTAACGAAAATACTATATCGGTGTTCCATTGGAAATTTTTGGTCACTATATTTTGCGTATTCAGCGTGACTTCAAATCCTTTGTTTTGCAAAGAGCCTAAATTCACCCAAGGCAAAGTGCTTTGTCCCGCCTGTGTTCCCACACCGATGTATGCCGGGAGCGAAGCTTGCATCAACAGATTGTCCGTTTTCTTATAATAAAAATCGACAACCAGATTGATACGGTTTTGCAACAAGCCCAAATCAAAACCGACGTTAGTTGATGCGGTACTTTCCCATACCAGATTTTCATTCGGGGTGTTGCTTGCTACCAATCCGGTGCCCCAAGGAGAACCTTTGGAGTTATAAATAGGCAGCCAGGCGTGGTTGTCGGGTATGTTTTGGTTACCCACCAAACCCCAGCCGGCACGAATTTTCAGGTTGCTGATTGTGGTATTGTCTTTCAAGAAATCTTCCTGCGATAATCTGTAAGCCAAGGCAAAGGAAGGAAACCAACCCCAACGGTTTTGGGGCGCAAACTTGGACGATCCGTCACGGCGCAAAGTTGCGGTGAGCAAATATTTATCGTTGTAGGAATAGAACAAACGCCCGAAATAAGACAACAACGAACTGGCGCCGGTGTATCCGTTGGCTTCCGCTTTGCTGGGGTCTCCCAAATTAATATCGGTAGCCCCGTTCACAGGCAATCCTTGCCGGCTGCCTTGCAGATATTCCCAAGTGGATTTCGACATTTCCTGTCCGAGCATGGCGGTAATCTTATTCACGCCGAATTGTTTATCGTAGGTTAGAATATTGCGCCAGCTGTAATAAATGTTATACTGTTTTGTATCTGTTCTTATGTTGAAATCTCTGGAATCCCAAGTAGCCAAATTGTAGGTAGGCTCAAAATTATAGGTATTGTAGAAATTCACATCAAAAGAAAATTCCGTTCTGTAAGACAATCCTTTCACAAAGCTCGGCGTTAATTCCAAGAAGGTATTAGCTCTGGCGCCGGTATTGTAATTGCGATTGTCGAACATCAAGGCTTTAGCTATCGGATTGGTACCTCCGCCAGTCCATTGTCCGTCGGGCATGCCGTATGATCCGTCATTGTTGCGGACCGGTATATTGGGCCCGGCACCGATTGCTTTTAATACCAAGTCTTCGTTGGATACGGTAAGTTTTTGATTGGTATTAGAAAAAGCAAAATTAACGCCTGTGCGCGCCCATTCTTTTACCTGCGAATCGAAACTACCCGACAAACTTAAACGGCGAAATCCGGAAGCTTCGGCAATACCATCTTGATTGGAATATCCCGCCGATAAGCTGTAGGTGCTTTTATCGCTGCCACCCGAAATCGTAAGATTGTGATTAGTCATCATTGCCGTATTGAATAATTCGCTTTGCCAGTCGGTACCCGTTCCCAACAAGTCGGGTCGTACGAAATAACTGTTAGGATTCACCTGACCGTTATCGGCTCTAATGTTGCTGAGCGTTGCATATTGTTGCAAATTCAGTACATCCAAGTGTTTAGGCAATTCCTGCCAACCGACATAGCCGTTGTAATTAATTGATGCTTCGCCTTTTTTCCCTCTTCTTGTATTGATAATAACCACACCGTTTGATGCTTGTGCGCCATAAATAGCGGTAGCGGAAGCATCTTTCAAAATATCCATCGAAACGATGTCTTGAGGATTGATTGCAGCCAGAGGATTGTTTGTTGCAGTATTGCTGCTCGATACACTGATTATTACGCCATCAATCACATAAATGGGTTCGGTAGAGGCATTAATTGAATTTATGCCTCGAATACGGATCGTAGAACTTGCACCCGGGATACCCGAATTTTGAGTTACTTGCACCCCTGCTGCACGTCCTTGCAAGACTTGATCGATCGTTGTGGGTACGGATTTGGCAATAGCATCCTCTCTAACCGAGGTGACCGCTCCCGTCAAATCGCTCTTTTTCATCGTACCGTAGCCGACCACTACGACTTCATCCAACAATTGTCTGTCTTCGCTTAGAGTAACATCAATTCTCCGCTTGCTTCCGACACGGAATTCCTGGGATTTATAACCCAAATAGGAGAATTGAAGAGTTGCATTTTCATTAGGAACTTGAATGAGATAATTGCCGTTAACATCGGTTATCGCACCGACATTCGACCCTTTTATCATTACGTTAGCTCCGATGACAGCCTCTCCTGTTTGATCCAAAACAACACCTGTAACAGGTATCCCCGTATTTGTTTGCGCTATCAATTTCCCGGAAAAACTCACTCCGGCAAAAATGAAAAGAGCAACAAATGTCAATAATTTGAATCTGATTTTCTTTAATCGCATAGAAGTATTATTTTTTAAGTTAAAATGTATTTTAGTATTAGTTGTATCCCGGTGCAAATTTAAGATATTTTCACAATCAAACAAGCCGATCGGTGTAACATAAGTTATTCCGGTCGTATTTCAGCTTTTCTGTCCGTTACATTTTTTTTTGTTTCGGTTACATTTCTTTTAGATTCATTCCCTCAATCCCACACTCCCTCAATCCTTATTGCTCCGTATCGTTTTCCATATATTCTTTGGGAGATATTCCGTAAAATTCTCTAAAGCTTGCCGAGAAATGTGACAAAGAAATAAATCCGACGGCGTCAGCCACTTGGGAAATTGTCAGATTTTTCTGTTTCAGTAATTTTTTCGCTTGTTCGAGACGAATGGTGCGTATAAAATCTCGAGCCGATTGTCCCGTCAGTTCTTTTAATTTTCGATGGATATGCACACGGCTGAATCCCACGCTTGCGCCCAACAGTTCGACGTTCAGTTTAGGATTGGAAAGATTGGCATTGATGGTTTTCACAATTTTTTCCATTAACACATCATCGAAAGCTTTCAGGTCAATGGTTTCAATCTTTCCTTCCAGCCGGGTATGAAACTTATCTTTCAGACGTTCTCTGTTACTCAGCAGATTGGATACAGTCTTCTTGAGAATTTCGGGATTGAAGGGTTTCACGATATAAGCGTCGGCATCAATATCCAATCCGATAGCCCGGTCCATATCATCGGATTTGGCAGTCAGCAGAATCACCGGGATATAATTGATATTCACGTTTGATTTGATTTTCCTGCAAAGGGTGATACCGTCCATTTCCGGCATCATGACGTCGCTGATTACCAAATCGGGTTTTTTAGCTAAAATATACTCCAAGGCTTCCTTACCGTTGTATGCCCGGTTTATCTTGTAAAGCGGCTCTAATTCCATTTTGACATAATTGTTAATTTCCCGATCATCTTCCACGATCAGCACTCTGTATTTTGTTTTTGCGCGAACGGGAGTTTCCACATCGGTCATCACATCCATTTCAAAAAGGTCTTCTTTACGTGAATAAGCAAATGTTTCCATCGGCATATTTTCCGGAATGAGTTCAACTTCATCTTCTTTCAAATGTTCTTTTCCCGAAGGCATCCGAATGATAAAGCAACTGCCGGTTCGATCGGTTCGATTTTCCGCATAAATGAGTCCATGTTGTAATTCAACCAGCGATCGGGTGAGATGCAATCCGATTCCCGTACCGAAATTTGAATTGGTTAATTCGTTATCAATTTGGTAAAAACGTTCGAATATTTTCTCGATTTTTTCCTTATCTATGCCAATACCCGTATCGATTACACGGATTTCAAAATAATTCCTCAAGGGTCCTTGTATTGAAAAATCGTTTCCTGCTCTCAGTTTAACGGTAATTTCACCTTGTGCAGGCGTAAATTTTAAAGCATTGGAAAATACGTTAAACATCACTTTGTCGAAATTATTCAAGTCCACCCATGCTTTCAGCGCCGGCATTTCGGGATTAAACTCAAAATTAATATTTTTTATTTTCGCGGCATATTCAAACGACTTCATAATGTCTCTGATAAAACCGACCATATCGGTTTCTCTGAACTTCAGCTGCATTTGTTTCTTATCAATTTTCCGAACGTCCATCAATTGGTTAATCAATCGCAAGATTCGCTGTGCATTTCGATAAATCAACAAGTAGGCATTATGCAGTTCCGGCGGATTGTCTTTCATGAGTAATTTTTCTAAGGGACCCATAATCAATGTCATCGGAGTGCGAATTTCATGTGAGACATTGATAAAAAACTGCAATTTGGCTTCACTGATTTGTTCGGCATGTTCCCGACGCAACAGTTCGTCTTTATGACGTATTTTTTCCGAAATAAACCAAAAAATTCCGCCAATCAACAGCGCAAATACGATAAAATAGATTAAATTCGCCCACCAAGTACGATACCAAGGCGGCATAATGATTAAAGTAATCTCCTTTTCTTTTGAGGAATTATCATAAATCATTGCCTTAATCTTAAACTTATAAGTTCCGTAACCGATATTTGTGAAATTGATGCGGTTAACACCCGGGTCGGTAGTTATTCCCGGTGAATTACTAAATCCTTCAAGCACATACCGGTAATAGATTTGTTCGGAAAATCCGAAGTCAAACGTGGAAAATTCCAGAGCAAACATATTATCGTCGCTATTCAGGCGAATAGTATCCGCATCAGAAATAAACCGGTCTATGACTTCTAATCGTCCCGATTTTTGACCGGCAACTATCGAGGTATTTTTCAGATACAAAGCCGTCAAATAAGGATTCAGCGGATAGCGTTGATCCGTAATTTTTTCCGGGAAAAAAGAAGTAATGCCGCCGGTGCCGCCGAAAAAAAATTCTCCGTCTTTCGACTTGAATGCGGCACCCATAATAAATTCATTTCCTTGCAAGCCGTCAAAAACGTAATAATTAACAAAATTATCATCTGCTTTTCTCAATTTTGAAATGCCGGAATGTGTACTCAACCAAAGATTTCCGGCTTTATCCTCGAGCGTGGCGCAAATCACATTACTCGGAAGCCCTTTTTGCGTCGTATAAAGATGGGATACCTGCTTTTGTTTGTCAAAGCACGCCAAGCCCCTGGGAGTACCGAGCCAAAGATGTCCTTTATTATCATCATAAATCGAATACACCACTCTCCCGCTCAGAACGTCAGGCTTTGTAAAATCTTTCATCTGACGATTTTCCGGATTGATGTTGAAAAATCCGTCGTATGAACCTACCCATATCATACCTGATTCATCGCAGTGAATGCAATTGATCCAATCGTTCGGAATATTCCTATCGGTCTTGAACCATTGTGAATAATGCTCAACATATTCCTTCTTTACTAAATCAAAGACGTAAATACCTGCTCCGTTTGTCCCGACCCAGAGGCGGTTTTTGTTATCTTTCTCCAAACAGAATATCTTGTTTTGAGCGCTGTTTTCCGTTGTATCGAATCGGTTATCGTAATAAATGCAACGTCCGGTTTTTTTCTCTATCCTGAATAATCCCTGCAAATAAGATCCTCCCCATATATTTCCGTCTTCATCTTCAATCATAGCCATCACGATAGAAGGCACGGAATTTTTACCCGGAGCCAAGTGTTGCGAATGACCATCGCTGTCTAATTTGTATATCCCATCGTTATCTGTTCCCACCCAAAGAACATTATCCTTATCCTTCAGCAAAGACCTCACGCAATTCGACCCGATAATATTTTGGTGATAAGATTTATGTCCCCAATAATTGAATTGGTTTTGATTTTTCGGATTAAGAAAAACTCCTTTCTGAAACAAGCCGAGCCAAATATTACCGGCAACATCCTGAAGAATAGCATGCACTTTCATTTTGGATAAATCAAAAGGAGCAGACAACATTTTAAAGTCTTCCAATTTCCCGGTTTTTTCATTGTATATTTTTATTCCTTGACCGTCGGTACCTACCAACAAATGATATGAATTATCCTTATTATATAAAGATAAACATTTAACGGATAGAATCGTGCCTTGACTATCGGGAATCAATTCAAATTTTTGGGTTTGCGGATTCAATCTATACAAACCGTTATTCAGCGTCCCTACAAAAAGATTCCCTTGTTTATCTTCGCAAACGGCGGAAATCTGATTGCTGCCAATCGACTGCGGCGCCTTGAATAAGACTACTTTGTTGGTCTTCGGATCATACATATTCAAACCTTGATTTTCGGAAGCAATCCAAAAACGTCCTTTGTGATCTTCAATTATTGTTGTTAAATGAATTCCGCTTAAGCGCTCGGTTAATGACTTGTCGATATGATATACCGTATCTTTTTCCTGTATTTTGATAATTCCTTGCCCGGAAGTAGTCATCCAGATATCGTGATTTTTGCTCTCGATAATGGATGTAATATGAGGAGAAACCACTGTGCTGTCGTTATACAGCTTTACTTCCGTGAACCGGTCGGTTGCGCGGTCATATAAATGCAAACCGTTGATGCAACCGATCCAAAACCGTCCTAAACTATCTTCAAACAAACTGCGGACATAATCATTCTTAATAGTTGTGAAATCATTTTGTTGATTTTTATATACAGTAAACTTGACTCCGTCGTATTTGTTTAATCCATCTTCGGTAGCAATCCAAATATAATTGCGCCTGTCTTGGTAAATATAATTAATCAAACTACTGGTTATTAACTCGTTATCTGTTGTATAAAAAGTTCCTATCTGAGCATTTAAAATGTTAGAGAGAGCTAACAGCCACAGTGTGATTATTCCTTTTTTGTTTTTCATTTTGAAATGTATTCAATCAAATGACAAATTTACATAAAATACTTAGAATATGGAAATAAAATCGTATCTTTGTACTGTCTAATTGAATTGATATATCAACTTATTTGTATTATTATTGTAATCAGAAGAACGACTTCTGAAATATTTTTTAATGAAACGCATTGGTTTATTTTTTATTTTCTGTTTATGTATCTCTATCATCACAGGCCAAGACAGAGATACCCCTCGAAGGGGAGAAGGGGTTTATTCGTTTTTGAAGAGAAACAATCGGACGATTGGGCAGGTTAACGAATTTATTCGATTAAACAAAACTAACTTGACTTCGGAAAACAACTTGATTGAAGGAGTTGCTTATGTATTACCGCCTTCGGCGGGAGTTGTCGAACAAAAAAAGGGAAAAACGTCGGGGAAAAGCAAAACTTACGTAGAGCCTTTGTTTGGAGAAAAATACAAGACTTATGAAATAATAGATAACAAATTATCGGGCGCCTGTTTCTATTTAGTGAGCGGACACGGAGGACCGGATTGCGGAGCGACCGCCAACGTTGCCGGGCACGTGTTGCATGAAGACGAATATGCTTATGATATTGTACTGCGCTTAGCCCGTTGTTTGCTGCAATATGGAGCAACTGTGCATATCATCATTCAAGACCCCTACGACGGAATACGCGATGACACCTATTTGAATAACAGCAAGAATGAAACTTGTATGGGTAAAGCGATTTCAAGGAGCCAGATCACACGCTTGAAACAACAGACAAATGAGATTAACAGCCTTAGTTACAAATCTAAGGTAAAATATCAGCGGGCAATTTTTGTTCATTTGGACAGCCGGAGCAAAAATACGCAATTGGACGTCTTTTTTTATTATCAAAACACGTCGCAAAACAAGACAAGAAGTCTGCAATTAGCTAAAACGATGCGGGAAACTTTTCGAAATTGTTATAATACTCATCAACCGAATCGGGGATTTTCGGGAACGGTTTCAACTCGACCCTTGTATGTATTGGAAAATACAACGCCGGTATCCGTATTTGTTGAATTAGCCAATATGCAAAACCCATCCGACCAAAAACGGTATATGTTGGTAGAAAACCGTCAAGCATTGGCAAATTGGTTATGTGCCGGATTTATCAAAGATTATCAATCAACCTCGCATTAAAAAACGTTCCACTTCAATAGCGGCAATACAGCCGGAAGCGGCAGCCGTGACCGCTTGCCTATAATTAGGATCGGCAACGTCGCCTGCGGCAAAAACGCCGGGAATAGTGGTTCTCGTTGTTCCCCAAACCGTTTTAATATATCCGTTTTCGTCGGTGTCTAAATAATTTTTGAATATATCGGAATTGGGTTTGTGTCCGATGGCAAGGAAAAATCCGTCGATGGCAATATCGAATCGTTCCTCGTTCGGTTCGCCGGCATATCTCACTAAGTGAGCACCTTCCAGAAAAGTATCTCCAAATAAACCCAATGTATTCGTGTTAAAAAGGATTTCTATTTTCGGGTGATTCAAAGTGCGTTCCCGCATCACTTGCGAAGCCCGTAAATAGTTTTTACGCACAATCATATAAACCTTAGCGGCTAATCCTGCCAAATAGAGCGCTTCTTCGCAAGCGGAATCGCCTCCGCCCACTACAGCTGTGATTTTTTTTCGATAAAAAAATCCATCGCAAACAGCGCAAGCCGAAACTCCCTTTCCACTGTATTTGGCTTCATCGGGAAGTCCCAAATATTTCGCGGTTGCTCCGGTGGAAATGATTACGGTTTTCGCGTCGATCGATTTTTCTCCGTCGATTGTGAATTGAAAAGGGGATTCAGACAAATTACAAGCCGTAACAACTCCGTGTCTGATATCGGCTCCAAAACGTTCGGCTTGGGTTTTCAATTCATCCATCATATCCAATCCCGAAATTCCGGAGGGATAACCGGGGAAATTTTCGATTTCGGAAGTAGTTGTCAATTGTCCGCCCGGTTGCATACCTTCATAAAGCACCGGCTCTAAATTGGCTCGAGAAGCGTAAATAGCCGCCGTATAACCGGCAGGACCCGAACCGATAATCAAACATTTAACCTTTTCTGTTGCCATCATTTTCAGATTTTGGATTTTAGATTTCCGATTGAAAATCGTAAATCGTAAATTGTATCATTCTCATCTTAAATCATTAATCGTCGCTTGCGGATACTTTTTCTTGTCAAAAACAAATTGACTGTCGGGAAAATCCATTTGGGTTTGGTATTTATTGACATAGATTCGAAATTCCGATTTGTTTTTATAAATGATACGGAAAAAAACGGGCATCCAATCAGCAGAATTGATTTTCAAATCCACTTGCCTGATATCTTCACCTTTAGCTTTCGGGAAAATAGATATTTCCCTGACTTTCCGTTTTTGATTATCGGTGTTTTCTCCTTTGTATTTATAATCGCAATCCGATTTGTATAATTCGAAAACCGAAATCGGATTCAAGGTTTTGATGTCTTGCGGCTGAGGTTCCAGGATGCTGACTTCTGTAACGGATTTATTATATACCCATTGTGTTTTCCCGTCGAAATAGACTGTTTGGTCCGGCGTATCCCAATAGAATTTTGCACCTTTCAAGAACATTTGTCCTTCGAAACTTTGCTTTGCTTTATTCGCTTCATCGTTCATATTAAACGCAAAAGAAACGGATAATCCGCCGGATTGATTGAGCATGGCCGAAGATTTATCCAATACTTCTTTGGCTTTTGCATCTTTTTGAGCAACTGCCGGCAACGCAATGAACAATCCAAGCATAATAAGCTGCAAATAATGCAGGAAGGGTGAAAAAAATCGTGAGGCGCCGGTTATTATCTTCATTCTTTCAATGTATTTAATAGTTGTTCTAAACGATATTCATCTTGAATATATACTTCTCGCGGTTTACTGCCTTGAATCGGTCCGACGATTCCGGCAATTTCCATTTGATCCATTATTCGTCCCGCCCGGTTATAACCGATTGAAAATTTCCGCTGAATGAGAGAAGTTGATCCTTGTTGATGAGAGACAATCAAACGGGCGGATTCTTCGAATAACGAATCGATATCGGAAAGATCGACGCCCGCCTGTTTTCCGGAGCTTTCTTCGATATATTCGGGCAACAAATGTGCAGTAGGATAGCCTTGTTGGCTGCCAATGAATTTTGAAATCCGTTCAACTTCGGGCGTATCGACAAAAGCGCATTGGATACGCGTCATGTCGTTCCCCTGTGTGTAGAGCATATCGCCGCGGCCGACTAATTGATTGGCTCCCTGAGTATCTAAAATTGTTCGGGAGTCGATGACCGAAATAACTTTGAAAGCAATTCGTGCGGGGAAATTCGCCTTGATTGTACCGGTGATGATATTGGTTGTCGGTCGTTGCGTTGCAATAATCATGTGAATACCTACTGCGCGGGCTTTTTGGGCAATTCGAGCGATGGGCTGTTCGATTTCCTTACCGGCAGTCATGATCAGATCGCCGAACTCATCGATAATCACAACGATATAGGGCATAAACCGATGTCCGTTACGAGGATTCAATCGCCGATTGATAAACTTTTCATTGTATTCCTTTACATTTCTTGAACCGGCTTTTTCCAATAACTCGTAGCGATCATCCATTTCTTTAGTGATGGAGTTCAGCGTATAAATCACCTTGGTGAAATCGGTGATGATTGCCTTTTCGGCATCGGGAATCTTAGCTAAAAAGTGCTTTTCGATAGAAGAATAGATACTGAATTCCACCATTTTCGGGTCGATCAGTACAAACTTCAATTCGGCGGGGTGTTTCTTATATAATAATGAAGTAATCGCAGCGTTCAGTCCCACCGATTTACCTTGACCGGTAGCACCCGCGACCAATAAATGCGGAGTTCTTGTCAAATCGATCATAAAGACTTCGTTGGTAATTGTCTTACCCAAAGCGATCGGCAAATCGTAAGTCGATTCCTGAAATTTTCTTGAAGCGATGATCGAATGCATGGAAACGATTTGCGGGTCTTTGTTCGGGACTTCAATCCCGACCGTTCCTTTTCCGGGCATCGGAGCAATAATTCGGATTCCCAGTGCTGCCAGATTCATGGCAATATCGTCTTCCAGGTTTTTAATTTTCGTAATCCTTACGCCATCTTCCGGAACAATTTCGTAGAGCGTAACGGTAGGTCCTACTGTTGCTTTGATGGACTTGATGCTGATTCCGAAATTTTCAAGCGTTTGTATAATCCTGTTTTTATTCTCTTTTTGCTCCACCATATCTACTTGGGTATCTGCCTGATCGTATCGTTTCAACAAGTTGATAGGCGGATATTTGTAGAACGACAAATCGCGGGTCGGATCATAAACTCCCAATTCGGACAAAGCGTCGTAAGCGTTTTCATCGCCTTTTCTAACAGGTATTCCGGGAGAAATATGCGGAGTATCGTCAAAGATTTCTTCTTTATCGGGATTCGGTTTTTGTACGTCAAAAACAATATCTTTTTTAGATGCGGACGGTTGAATTATCTTTTCCGGTTTTACCGGAATCTGAGCGCTTGTTCTAACTTCCGGAGCGTATTTTACTTTTCTATCGGGCTCAGGGTCGTGAATTTCTTCCTCTTCCTCCTCCTTTTCTTCCTCTTTGTTCTCGTCTTCCGGTTTAAATTTCCGACTGAAAAAATGTTGTAAATAAGGAATCGTCCGAGAAGAAATCATCATCAGAATAACAAACAGGACAACGATAATCAGCAAGATTGAACCGGGGATACCGAAGTTGTTTTTCATCAGTTCCGATAAAATGTAACCATGCTTTCCACCGATATAATAGGGGGAATTCAAAAATAATTTCCCGAAAAGAAAAGAAAAAGTAACCGAAGTCCAAACCGTAAGGAGGGAAAAGAGAATAAAATATCTCAGCAGGTTGACATATTTTGCTTTCATCAGTCGTAATCCAACAAAAACCAAGAAAATAAGGAGAAATAAAGTGGAAATGCCGAAACCTTTGTTCATTAACCATTCGCTCATGACAGCGCCGAGCATTCCCGTCCAATTGGATATCTCTCTTGCTCCGTTCCAATTAAAAAGGGTAATATTATCGACTTTACTTTGATCTGCCGCTCCCGTAAAAAGGTAAGAAATCATGGCAATAGAAATGTAAATCGAAAACACGAAAATAAGCAAACCTATAATAAAGTGTGTTGTATTACTTTTTATAAACTGCTCCCATCTTGAAAGAACGGAAGAATTTCCATTTCGTTTAATTGAAGATTTCTTTTTTGTCATATTGCGAATTTACAAGTACAAAATTACAAAACATTCAGGGAAATCCGAAAGGTTTGTTAAACAAAATTTCATAAACTATCAAGAAAATCTCTATCTTGAGTACCAATGATCCCATAAATATTGATATTTTTTGTTCGGTTTCTTCTTTTTCAGATTATCCAAGTCAAAGACAGCATAAAATTGTTGTTGGGTAAACATTCCGGAATTGAGAAAATGGAGGGAAAAAATGAATTTCAAGGTAATGATCTCGCTTTTCAAAAAATAGACATACCCGTCCAAGCGGTCGTAGCGAGACGCCCGATAGAGCTGATCGTTCCAATAAAGTTGACTGCCAAATTCATCGTAATATTTTCCTTGTCCCCTGCCCTTGTAGTAAGTATTAAAGACACCCACTCCCCTGTATTCTGCTTTTACTTGCGAAAGAAGACCTTGGGGAGAGTCCCATCCCGAATCGGTATCCCGGTCGCGCTCAAGTCCGACAGCCCAGCCGGCATTGATGTCCAATTCATCTAATGCGGTTTCAGCCGCAAGATTCAGGCCCAAGGCAGTCCATAATCGTCCATTATCGTGCAAAGCATCAAGTTGTTCGGGATTTGCGGTGAATGCAAAATGATACATATATCCGAAATGTTGCCCGTATAAAAACTTCCAATTGTATCGACCCGACCATCCCATAAAAAAGGTTTCACGATTCGTGAATGTTTGGCGGCTTGTCCAATCCAGCCAAACATTCATAAAATCGCCTTTTTTTGAAGAATATTCCCAAAATAAACCCGTCATTATCGGTCGGTAATTGAGAATCGAATCGCGGAAAAAGAAAAGCGGATACTTATCTAAAGCCAACTTACGGGGGAACGCTCCCATATAGAAATGAAAAGGCTTAGCATCCAATTCATAATAAGCAATCAAATCATGATATCCGAAAGTTTTTTCGCTGCCGTACTCATGCATGGCATCCACACCCGCAAATATACGATGATTACCCTTCCATTCCAAACCTATTTGAGGAACGAGATGAACCCCTGCCATTGTTTGCGACGTTCCGATCGGGCAACCCGCAAATTCGTTGTTATCAAAGAAATTATGAATCCCGACTTGATATAAAACCTCTTGCGAAAATCCGGAAATCCACGTTCCTGTCAGGATTAGCAAAACAATGCCAATTTTCTTCATCTGCATTCTATTATTCCCTTTTTCATTTTAGAATGCAAATATAGTGATTTTCCGGCTAATACAGATATATCGTGGTATCTCGCATCAAGCGAGGGATGAAATACTTCAAAAAATTCCCTGCGCTATCATCGCTTTAGCCACTTTCATAAACGAGGCAACATTGGCACCTTTCACATAATTAATATAGGAGTCGCCTTCTTTGCCGTATTTACTGCATTGGGCATGTATTTCTTTCATGATGCTTTTCAGTTTGGCGTCCACTTCTTCTCGGCTCCAATTCAAACGCATGGAATTTTGAGTCATTTCCAAACCGGAAGTTGCAACCCCGCCGGCATTGGCGGCTTTACCGGGCGCGTACAATATCTTTGCGTTCAGAAAAACTTCAACGGCACCCGGAGTTGAAGGCATATTGGCTCCCTCCGAAACAGCTATACATCCATTAGCTACCAATATTTTAGCCTCATCTTCATCGATTTCGTTCTGCGTGGCTGAAGGAAGAGCTATATCGCATTTTTCACCCCAAGGACGTGCGCCCGATACATATTTGCAGTTATATTGCTCGGCATATTCCCTGATGCGGCCGCGATATAAGTTTTTCAGTTCCATCACATAATCCAGTTTTTCACGATCAATTCCGTCGGGATCGTAAATATAACCGTCAGAATCGGATAGTGTAACAACTTTTGCTCCCAATTCAATCAACTTTTCGGCGGTATATTGAGCCACATTACCGGAACCGGAAATGGAGCAAATCTTGCCTTTAATATCGATATTTTTGGTTTTCAACATCTCCAGCAAGAAATATATATTTCCGTAACCGGTTGCTTCCGGGCGAATTAATGAACCTCCAAATTCAATACCCTTACCGGTAAAGGTACCGGTATTTTCACGTGCCAATTTTTTATACATTCCATACATATAAGCTACTTCACGTCCACCCACGCCAATATCGCCGGCGGGAACATCGGTATCGGGTCCGATATGGTTCCATAACTCCAACATAAACGCTTGGCAGAAGCGCATGATTTCGGCAGTGGATTTCCCTCGCGGAGAAAAATCGGAACCGCCTTTAGCTCCACCCATCGGCAAGGTAGTCAATGCATTTTTGAAAGTCTGCTCGAAAGCAAGAAATTTGAGGATGGAAGGATTAACCGAATTATGGAAACGAACTCCTCCTTTATAAGGTCCTATCGCATTATTATGTTGGATTCGATATCCCATATTAACCTTGACGTTACCTTTATCATCAATCCATGTTACACGAAACGAAAACATCCGGTCGGGAATGCAAAGCCTCTCGATCAGATTCGCTTTATCAAACTCGGGATGTTGATTATACACCTCTTCAATCGATCCCAGAACTTCTTCAACTGCCTGGTGATATTCCGGTTCATTGGGGAATCTTCTTTCTAACTCTTGTAAAACTTCTTGCAATTTCATTTTATTATTAAATTTATGTATTAAAAATCCTATTGCAGCACTTGCTGCGAAACCGGATGCAAAAGTATGAATAAATTTTGAATTTCAAAATAATTAGAAAGTTATTTATTGAAATAATAACATTATGATATAAATCAAGGCTCAAATAAAATAAATCGACAAAGCAATACCGGGCATAAGACAATCTCGGCATCCTTTCAGTTCATATAAACCGGTAAGTTCTCCGGTGGTGATAATCAAACGGGAATATAAACAGGGTAAAAATAATCATTTTGAAATAAACCGTCGGGATTTGCTTTCTTTGTGGAAAAGCGAAAGGTACGGCTTTAGAACGGAGATGGTACGGTCTTGGTAGGGGTTTGCTCCTTTGACATTTTGCTATTTTCATTTTTTCGAGTTAGGCACTTTCTTTCCTGTTTCCAAATATCCGAATTTCCGAATTTCCGAATTTTCGGGTGGGGTGTTTGGAGATTTAAATTGATATTTCATCGGCGTGAGTCTCGCGATTGGTTTTACGCAAGGCAGAGGAGAAAGATTGCGAAAAGGTTCAAGCGAGAGGGCTATGGAATGACATCGCATGCTTGGAGCTTAATTATAAGGAAGATAGAGAAGAAAGGGGCGGAGGGACGGTGGTTGAAAAAGAGAGCGCATATAATATGCATTATGTTAGATAGGAAGGGGGGATCGACCCGTTTCCGTTCAATCAGCAATCACCGAAAAATACAAAATAAATACCGCTATATCTCATTATATGCT